>QWCZ01000782.1_pt1 | contig 17551 bp, 11 predicted proteins | sample 1972651 | NCBI WGS metagenome assembly QWCZ01 (sample SAMN09866695, study PRJNA288562) | Human oral metagenome isolate pre1_saliva, whole genome shotgun sequencing... | isolation source: mouth | host: Homo sapiens | place: USA: California
TTTTAGTTTTCGTCGACTTAATCATAACCTGGATTTCTCTTTTTTGCATATAAAAAATCCTGTCGGTGATTTCTCACCAACAGGATTTGTCGAACAACCGAAATATTATATACATCTCGAGCACGATTTGCAAACAAAAACTATTCATTTCCGGATATTTTTCACAAATTAGTTTATTTTCTGATAAATCCCTTTTCACATACTGATTTTTAGGATTTTTATCAAAAGACCGTTATAACAACTACCATCCAATCGGAACTGTCTCAAAATCACAACCTAATCTTCTTAATTCATTTTGTCTTTTCTCATAATAAGGGATAGAGACACCTGTTATTTTTATATTTTTCACATTCTTCAGATGAAAACTCACCGAAGAAGTAAAATGATAAATTTCAATAAATTCATATTCTTTCCACAACTCCGGCAATACATCTTCTACGATATAAGGTGAATTTAAATACTGCACACCTTCAATACGAAAAGTTTCTTTTGGATGGGGAATATAATAATCAATATTCAGCGCATTCGCGTATGTTGTAATGAATCTTACCGAAATAGTATCATCCGTTTCTGAAAATTTCTGTCCTAATAAGACTCTAACAGTTTTCCCATTTGAAACAGGATGAACATCTGTATTAAAGAAGTTATCTAAATAAACCAACTTCTCTTTATCCACTACATGATAATCCGTTCGATACAATGTATAGTGCTTTTCTGTTTCTTGAATTAAATCATCCCTTGTTACACCTAGCTTACCTATTTGTTGTTCCATTAAAGGTAATGCATACATTCCATAAGGATAAATATTCGCATATCCATCATCAAAACTCATCAAATGTTGATAAGAAGAAGCTGCTACAATATCTAAAATCACTGGATGATCAAAACTTGCATAAAAGATTGTGTTGTATTCTCCTGAATACTTCTCAATCGCTACTTCATAATCTTCTACAGTTTGCATACAGAACACTTCCGTAAACCCTTGAGAGTAGTAACGATGTCTTTCATTCATAACTGGCGTTAAATATAAACTAACAAATGTTTCATCTGCATATTCTGACTGAATATACTTAGCAATTTTAGCTTGTAACGGTGTTGTTGCGATGATTAAATTTTTCACTCTAACTCCTCCATTCTTTTAGCTTTCTATTCCAAGTAATTCACGATAAATATTTGCTACGTTTTCTATAGAATACTGTTTAGCTAATTCTAAATTTTGTTCATTTGATTGTTGATAATCTTCTTGTTCCATTCGTTCAATGATTTCTAGTAATTCTTTTTTCGTATTAAATAATTGAATACCATCTGTTTGCTTTGCATAATAACGATGGGCAATATCGACATTGGATAATACCGCTAATAAGCCTTCACTCATTGCTTCTACGCAAGCATTGGCAAATAATTCAGAATAACTGGATGATACATACGCTTGATGCAGATGGTACGGAACTTTATCTACTATACCTTTGAAAACAACATTTTCTGGAATCTCATATTTTCGTTTTAACTCTTCAATTCTTTCTTCACTTCCACCATAGAAAGTCACAGTAGCTTTTGAACCTGCTAAATATAATGCAATAAATACTTCAATAATCCATTCCACATTTTTTAGTTCACTCATATTTCCTACTACGCAATAATTTATCACAGACCCAATCATTTTTGGAGATTGTTCTACTTGTGTCACCATTGGAGGAAGGAACTTTGTACTATAGCCTTGTTTTTCTAATTCAGTCGTTAATACTTCACTGGCTACTAAATAATCTGTTTTTCCTCGAAGGTTCGCTAAAGTCATATTTCTCAAAACATTTTCATGAATGACTTCATAATAATTTTTCTCAGTGTTTTCCATAAAGCGGAATATACTTGGCGCTGGAACGATATGTTGATCTCGAATCATTAAATCTGTTCGCTTGGCATTTTTGGCCAAATAGGAGACAACAAGATCATCTTCTGAGCAAAATTCTCCCTCTTTCAAATAAATATAACCCGGATAAAATAATCTTACTGGAGTAGGTTCTTTAAAAGGATCCATATATCTTGCTCGTAAAACTAATTCTCCATTCCCATGATACCAACGTAATTCTCCTGTTTGAAAATCTTCAAATAAATAAGGCCCCGAAGTATAAAAATATCTTCCCGTTCCATCAGCCAACGTCAAAGAACCTACAAATCCTTCTTCTGTTACTTCGACCTGGTCTCCCTCTTGAAGTGTTAAATCTTCTGGTCTTACAGATAAAGCATCATGTCCAATATCTGAAAAGCTATTTGGCACATTAACAATCTCTTCTTCTAAGAAACCTAATGCCATAATTTCTTTTTTCCAATCTGGTCTTACTTGAGGACTAGTTGCTAAATGAATATAGGGAACTCCTAAATATCTAGCAACTTTAGCACGATATAATTGTGTCGTTTCAAATCCATAGCGATGTGTTTCTTTTACAGGATGAATCGTTATAATTCGTGACATAGTTTTTCCTCACTTTCTTTTTATTCTTTCTATTCAAAAATCCCCATCTTTCGACAGGGATTTAGGCTTTTTGTTTTAATTTTAATAAAATCCAAGCGCTACATAGTCCACTCATCAAAGGGACTAGCCCATATATCCACATTTCCATTTGAAAGAAAACTCTTATAACTCCCAAAGAAATGCACATACATAGTATAACATATAGACTCATTGACTTTCCAAAATTTGAAAAAATTAAACCGACTAATACTAGGCTAGAAATAATCGACAAGAAAATTCCGACATAGCCTACAAAAAATTCATACGAGGAAACTCCTCCTAAAGCAACGAGACTAGATGAAATAAACATATTCAATCCGAACACAAGAAGAAGACTATACTTGCCCGCATATTGTTTTTCTAAAATTTCATACCCTGTCGACAAAGTCGTCTGAGCAGATAATAGCACCCCAATCATTACTGGAATAGCAATCCACAACCCTTCACTTTTGGCATATTCTAATAAGACATTACCATTAAATTGATAGCCAGCCTGTTTTAGAGAAACTCCAATCACATATAAAAATCCTGTAAATAAAATTCCTAAACTAGCATTTAGTAAAATTGATTTCAACAACTTCGTTTTTCCTACTTTTTGAAATCTCTCTTGAATATCAGGGCTCACTAAATAAGAAGAAAAAGTTTGAAAAGATGCCCCTAGCAAAATCCAAGTAGAAAATGAATCTCTTTGACTAGGTGCTGCTTGATTTAACACTCCATTTGTCATCATTTTAAAAGCAATCACTATCATAGAAAGAAATAAAATAACCGAATATAAACTATCATACCGAACTACAGCCAACAGACCACCTCTAGCAACCCCATACGCCCATAAAGCTAACAGTAAAATCCAAAAATAAGCAGAGACACTAGTCAACTGTTCCAACATCACGGATGGAATATAGAGAACAATCCCAATTCTTAAGAGTTGGTACACTGTCCATAGGGACTTACTTAATAGAAAACTTCCATGCCCAAATCGTTGTCCAATAAAATGAAAGACATCTTCATAATCCATCATTTGCGTTAGCACCCAATATAAAAGTGGCACAGCTAATAAAATTCCAAATTGAGCAATATAATTACGATATCCTGTATGATAAGCTGTATCCACAATTCCGATAAAAGAAATCGGTGATAATAATGTTGCAAAAATCGATAAACTGTACAAAATCCAGTTATACGTTTTATTCTTTTTCATTATTGTTGCTCCATAAATTGTGCAAATAACAAATCATCTTTATGATTAATATCGATATTACATTTTCCTTTTTGCAATATATAGCCTAAATCCCCACCATAAAATGATTTTGTCTGACAAAAAGTTCCTACTGTTACTCCAAATAAATTACCATTTGGATAGTAGTGTTTTGGTTGTTCTTGACGATTTGTTTGACAAGCATCAACTTGTTTAGATTCTAATCCTGTATCACTAATAGGTGTTACAAATAACGCCGGATTATATTCTAATTCTTTTACAGTAATGACACTGTCGTATTCTTCCATTAATCCCAACACTTTTACTAAGTCTTCGAACACACGAAATGGACTTGTTGGTTGAAGTAAGACAATTTTATCTTCAGCAGCTAAACCAAACGTTTCAATCACATCTTCTAATACTTCCACCATTGTTGTATGAGATGTTGCTAAACTTTCTGGTCTATTACGAACTTCTATCCCTTCACGATAAAATAGATGCTCACAATAATCGGTTGTTACGATAATTTTATCAAACACGTCTGCTTCTACAGCAAAATCAATCGCTCGATTTAATAAACTTTTTCCACCAACTACACTTAAATTTTTATGTGCTAATTCCACCGAACCACTACGTGCCGGAATTACGGCTACTTTCATAACATCCCCCTTTTCTTATCCTCTAATTCAGACCACCAAGCTGTATTTTGTCGATACCAATCAATTACTTGTTTTAACTCTTCCTCAAACTGAGTATGAATCGGCTGATATCCCAACTCTTCATATAATTTATGAGCATTAATTCCATATCTAAGGTCGTGCCCTGGTCTGTCTTCAATAAATTCAAAATCCGTTTTTTCTTTCCCAAGAAGTACTAGAATCATCTGTAATACTTCTAAATTATTTCTTTCATTATCAATTCCCACTAGATAAGTTTCTCCAATTTTTCCCTTATCTATTATTAAATCAATTGCTCGACAATGATCCTCCACATGAATCCAATCCCTCACATTCAAGCCATTCCCATATAATACCGGCTTTTCCTGTTTTAAAATATTAATAATTTGTCTCGGGATAAATTTTTCTGGATTTTGGTAAGGTCCATAATTATTCGAACAATTAGAAATCGTTGCTTGAACTCCAAACGATCGAACCCAAGCTTTCACTAATAAATCTGCAGATGCTTTTGTAGCAGAATAAGGCGAGCTTGGCTGATACTGAGTTTCCTCTGTAAACTTCTCCTTACTTTCTATTGGAAAATCTCCATATACTTCATCTGTTGAAATTTGATGAAAACGTAAGTGATATTTTCTTGCTAATTCTAATAAATGATGAGTACCTAATACATTTGTTTGAACAAAGGATGCTGTATCTGTTAAAGAGCGATCATTAAAAGATTCCGCTGCAAAATGCACAATTAAGTCATACTCTTGTGTAATGACTTTTTCTAACTGCTCACTATCCGCAATATCTACTTGATAAAATCGAACTCTATCATCTAACACATCAGAAATCGTTGAAAAAGATGAAGCATACGTCAATTTATCTAAAATCGTAATTGTAACATTTGGATAATAACGTTTGATATAGCGTACAAAATTTGACCCAATAAATCCAGCCCCACCTGTTACGATAATATTTTGATACTTCACTCTAATTCCTTCTTTCTTTAGAATTCCCCATTGTTCTCACGATTTACATCGATTAATAACCAATTTCGTGCATCTGCAATTTGACGTCCCTCTTCAATTAACATCGTATTAAAATTAGGCGCAAAAACTTGTACCTCAGGCTTTGCCATTCTCAAAACATATCCAACCCAATAACAATAAGTTGAGTTTGCACTAATAAAATATTTCTTACAATTAAATAATTGGACAAAATTATCTCGAATATCTTGCTCCTCTACTACAATTGGAAAAATGAATGAATATTTTTCTTTTAAGGCTGGAACTAGTTCTTCCCTACACCAATAAACATCATCTGACGTGATACGAATCGTCATTGTTTGAAAATTCTCTGCTTCTAATTCTGCAATTCGTTCTAAGCAATCCTCAACATATTGCATCATATCATAGCCATAATGTTTATAGCGATCCTTTTGAATAAAATCAGTTCTTCTAATCGCAATTGTAATATCTTTTTCTTCAAATTCTCTTGATAACTGTTGAATCGGCTCTTGTAAATATCTTGCAACAAAGGAATCCACATGAACCGGTAAGTAATCTTCCCCTGATATTTGAAAATAGCCGAACTCCTCTAATTCTATCCCATTTGCTTTACTAAATAATTCAGCTGTTTTAGGAAAAAAAGTTTGAGCAAAAGCATAATAACCTGTTCGTAATACATAACTCTCTGCAATCCCATCCAAGCGATCTTTATGAGCCTGTAATAATAAATATAATAGATTACCTAATTGAAACCCTCTGTCATTATAATAAACTTTCACCGCTTTTCTCCTTATGCTTTCTAAAATATTGCCCTAATTTTGAGTTATCAGGCTTTTGAGATAATGCTTTTATTTGTTGCCCAGTATACAGAACTGTATCTTTGATTTGCAATACCATCCCTTTAGCATCAAATAATTCTTGAATGATTGTTTGAACTAAGTCTTCAATCGCTGTCACTTGATAAATATGTTTATCCTCATATAGTGAAGACACTGGAGGGAGTTGTTCTAATAACTCTAGAGGAACTTCTTGAATTCTTTCAGCTACCTGTTCTGTTACTAAACAATAATAACTTTCTAAAGCCGGAATTTTTTCTAGCTGTTCTTTTGTTACAAAACTCCACTGTTGATGAAGCAAGTCATGAATCAATCCTTTTTTCAGATTTTCTCCATATAATGTATCCATAAAATAAATCGAATGATTCGAGTGATGTTGAAGAACTGCCTGACATACTTCATTTTGTACTTGCCCATATCGATTCTCAGAATGCAAGGCAGTTTGAGACGACACTAGGACAAATTGCATTGCCTTTACTTTGGCAATAGTATCTACTAAGATTTCAATCTCTTCTACTGGATTAGCAAGTCCAATATTTGTTTTGAATTTTTCAGAAGAAGGAGCTGTACAAATGACACAGTCATATTCTTGTTGAAGTAATTCAGATAAATTATCACGATTGAATCCATCTACTTCATATTGTTTGAAAGAGTGCAATTGTTCAAAAACTTTTGAACCAATCACTCCGGTATAACCAATGACTGCAATTTTTTTACGTGTAGATTCGATTTTTTTAACGATAGACAAATACGAATCACTCTTCTGGTCTTTTGAAGAAATAATCACTTCTCCAGATAAATCCCATGGTAAATTCAACGTCTTATCAAGTGGCATAATTCCAGCATGTTTAGCATTTGGATCATAGTAACCTGTGACTAAATAATTCAAAATCCCTTTATCCGTTAAAGCTTGAGCCCCATTAGAAACTCCAGCAGGGACAAAAATTGCCATTCCTGGAACGACATCAATCACATCTTCAGCCTTATAGCTTGGAGAACTTAAACGCAAATCGATAAAACACATACGAAACGTACCTGAAGCAACGGTCATTAACTTCGCCCAACCTTGACAATGCATTCCTCGAATCGTTCCTTTTTTAGAAACGGACACATTGTTTTGTAACTTCCCTTGGAAAAACGATTCAGGAACACCATATTGTAACAAGTCCATCTTCCGCCAATTTTCAACGAAATATCCCCGTTCATCATGATGAAGAGGACTTGATAAAATTATAAGTCCTTGAATATTATTTTTTATCTGTTCTTCTATTTTCATTCTTAGTCCTCCTCTCTACCTAGAATTGCCTCATTATAATTTTAAAACTTGACGATACATTTCTGCTACTGTTTCTTTTATATAATTTTTGGCAAAAACGGAAGAAGAATACTCTCCTTTATGTTGAAAAACTCTAAGCGTTTCAACTAGTTCGTTCAATGAACGGAATGTTTTTGTATTCGGACAAATTCTTCCATAATAGGCATGCGCTAAATCTGTATGAGATAATAAGCAAACTAGTCCTTTGGCAGAAGCTTCCACTGCTGAATTGGCAAAACACTCGCTATAAGAACAAGAAAGATATCCTTGATGTTTTTCATACGGAACAGGCGTTACAAATCCTGCATATGTTACATTTTCTGGAAGTTGTTCTTTTGTAATACCTTCTGGCAATGTTCCATAAATCGTTAAACGACTATCCGGAACTTGTCTAACAGCTTCAATTGCTAATTCACATTTTTTAATAATCGTCATATTTCCAACAATACACCAATCAGTTACTGTTTCATACGTTTTTTCTTGAACCTCATCTATATAAACAGGTGGCAAGAACCTCACAACGTCACTTCCTAAACGTTCTTCTAACACTGGACTGGCTACTATATTGGTACACCAGTTTTGCAAAACAAACTTCATAAAAGGGGCTAATATATTGTAATGAGTAAAGGCAAACAATTCTCTTCCTGTATTTTGGAAGAATTTTCTCAGTTGCAATGGATATTCATTCACCATATCAATGATGAACTTATCTTGAGGAGTGGAGTTCTCTGCTAAATAATAACTCACTAACTGCCACTGAGAATACGTTTCTCCCGTTTCAACAAAACGATAGGCATGATAAATCTCACTAATATCCCCTTCTAAAATAATTCCCTTTGAACCAAATAAAGTAAAAGTATTCTGTTTATCATCTATTCGATATAATAACTGTGAAGTATAACACTCAACTGTGCCATCCTCATAATGTACTAATCCTACATAGCCTTCTTTAGTATACTCAACTTCTTTGACGCCTTCTAATGTAGAAAGAAAATCCTCTGAAATACTTGGTTGAACTCTAGCTAAATCAGATAAATCAAAAATAACATGATAAAAATTTTGGAATCCCAATTCTTCCAATTGCTCCACAAAGTTAGGAACAATATTGGTTAAATTCGTAAAAATAAATTGGTGCTCGACTCCAAGAGATTGCATCAAGTTTTGACGAGCTAACTGACTACTTTCAAAGCCGTAAATACTAATTGGAACTCCTTCTTTTATAGTAAATACTCTCATGATTATTCCCCTTCTAAAACTTCTTCAAGAGTTAAACCTCGTGTTTTAGCTAAACGAGTTCGAAAAGCCATCCATTTATCATGACTATCAGAAAGACGATAAAATACAGACAAATTATTCAGTACAAAAGCATTTTCCTTCGTTACCATTCTCGCCCACAAATGCCAATCTTCAAACCCTTCATATCCAGATTGATAACCACCCGCTTCCTCATAAGCTGATTTTCTAAAAATTACCGTTGAGTGATTAAATACATTTTGATACGCCAGTTGGAACCATAACGTTTCTCCAAATAGATGATTTTGCTTATTTCTTTTCAACTTCCTATTTTTTTCATCTTCTTCAGCAGTCACTCTTGAGCCTACAATGTCTAATGAAAGATTTGATTCTAATTGATGCAATACCATCTCCAAATGCCAAGGCATCCATACATCATCAGCATCTTGTCTCGCGATATACTCTCCTTGAGTCATATTGACTCCCGCAATTAATGTACAAGAAATCCCTTGATGCGTTAGTTTTTCATAATGAATCCGAGAATCTGTTAAATATTTCTGACATACTTCTTGTGTTCGATCTGTTGAACCATCATCAACAATCCACAATCGAAACTCTTGATGTGTTTGATTTAAAATGGACTGAATCGATTCATCAATTGTCTTCTCTCCATTATAAACAGGCATCACAATATCCACACAAGTATCCGAAAGGGAAAGATTACGATACGAAATTCCATGTTCCAATAAAATATCTGACTCAAAACTACTTAAAAATGTACGGTAAGCTTGAACGTTAACTCCTTCAATCTCTTTAACGAATAAAAAGGCTGTTGAATAGAAACCATACACTTCTACAAATTCATACTCTGCTAATAATGAATAAATTTCCTCTTCAAAGCAATTAGTAGGCGCAGCTACTTGAATTCCTTCTACTTCCACTACTGCACGTGGGTGAGGATAATAGATATCTGCCTTACAATCTTGGATTGCTTTTTTTGTTAATTGTTTTGTTAATTGAATATCTCCTTCATCGAATATTGACCCTAAAGCTTGTCCTAAAAATACTCGAATAACTTTCCCATTATTTGCTCGCTTAAACTCTTGTGGCTTTGTATTTAAAGTTAGATGTACTTGTCTTTCTTCTTCAAATAACTTCGTTTGATTAAATACTGTAAAATGTTTTTGAGATAGTGACATCATTTGCCCTAATGTTAATCCTAAAGGAGAAACTACTCGATGAAGATTTTGTGTATACATATTTGGAACAATAATCGACGTACTGCCATCATCAAAAGTAAATAATTGCATCTGATTAGGAGTAAAGAAACTATACGCTACAGGATTATCCAAACTAGCCAAATACAAGGAAGTAATCACTTTATCTGAAAGAAATTGTTGTAAAGGTTCTTTAACTATTCCATCTTTGAAAATACATACTTCTTTACAAAATTCTTTCATTTTTTCTGCATAAAGCATCTGTCTTGAATCATTGGACATCATTAAATACATACCATAAAATTCTAAATCTGTATGACGTGCTACTTCTCTAGCAACTAGCACTTGAAAAGGTGATGTACAAAAAATCAGATTCATTTTACTTCCTACTTTCATTGTTGATTCTACATTCCAAATATTTTTTATAAATGAATACTCTTATTATATCATAATGCCTATTTTAAAGCTTTTATTTACCCATTGTTTATAAAGAAAAGCCAAAAGGTTTGGTTATGATACCAACCTTTTGGCTTATAGTAGTTAATGATGAAAATCTTTTTTAAAGAATTACTTCAATCTACTCATTTTCTTTTTTCTTAGGAGCTATTAATCCTAAACCTGCAAGAATTGAACTTGCTGCTGCTCCAAAGATTGCAAATTCATTACCCGTACCTGTTTGAGGTAATTCTTCTACTTTATTTGTAGAAACTGAAGTTTGATGTTCCTGTCCTTCATGTGAAGGAGTTGCATCATTTTGTTTTGGTTCTTCTTTCTTAGGTTCTTCAGGTTTTGGCTCTGGCTTAGGTTCTGGTTTCGGATCCGGTTTAGGTTCTGGTTTCGGATCCGGTTTAGGCTCTGGTTTTGGAGTTGGACTTGGATCTGGCTGTGGTTTTGGCTCTTCAGGAATCTTCAACTCTGGAATATCCACAACTGGAGGATCTAATGGAACTACTCCACCATCAAACTCTGGTTTCTCAACTGTTGGTGCTCCAATTTGCATTACATATTGGTAAACAATAGTTGTTGTTCCTTCTTCAACTAAACCTTTTTCTTTCACAGTATTTTTAAACTTATCTCCTGCTGGAAGAACACGTTTTAATCGGAATGTCACTCCATCGACTTCAATCGTTTCTTTTGGTGTTACCGCATATTCTTCACCAGTAGCTTTGTATGTCGTTTCTTCTTTATCACCAGTAGTTGTAGTTGTCGCTTCAGCTACAATAACATTGTTCTTAACTACTAAATCATCTGCAATAATATTTTCGTTAGAATCAACAAATTTAACAATAACTGTTCCTTTTTTATCTTTTGCGTAATCACGTACACTGTTTGGTTTATTTTGAGAGTATTTAACAATAACAGATGAATCTTCTGATTCATGTGTTACAGCTAATTCTTCTACCTTAGCTTTATCTACAGTGTAATCTTTAATTTCTGGTGAAACTACTTCAGATAATTTTTGTTCTGGAGTCCAATCTGTAGTATACACCACTTCACCTGTTCGACTGTTGATTTCTGCAGTTCTTGTGAAGCGTGCATTTTGGTTAACAGGTGCACTTGCTTCTTGTCCTGCTTTTGGTCCATTTTCGTAAACATAAGTGATATCACGTTTTACTTCTTTTAATAAACCTAAATCTTTGTACGAACGGTTTTGTGGGTCATTAGGAATCTTGTCCTCTGGTTTTGGAGGTGTATTTTCTCCTTCGTTAGGCTTAGTTGGATCTACTGGAATAACATAATCGTATTGATATACAACTGTTGTAGTTCCTTCTTTTACCTTACCTGTTTCTTCTAATACATTATTGTATTTATCAGAAACTTTATAAACTCCACGGAAGACATACTTCTTACCATCTTTATTGATTGTATCAACTTTTTTCTCAGCAGCATTGTATTTTACATCATTTTCTGTTACTTCATCACGTGTTGATAATACAACATCACCTGATTTAGTAGCGTATGTTTTCGTTGTTTTAACAACTGCATCTGTTACTACATTTGCAGCATCTTTGATTTCATTACCGTCAGCATCAACGTACTTAACAACTACTGAGCCTTTCGTTTCAACTGTTTTAGATGGTGTTGCTTCTTCTTGTTTATCTAGAGTATAGCTGTAGATAACGTGTTTTTCACCTTCTGTTACGTCCCCTGTTGCTGGAGCTGAGTCAGATGTTAGTCCTACATATTTATAAACTAATCCTGTAGCTTCATCTTTAAGAGTTGGGTATTGTTTATCTGTAGTATCGTATTTTTCTGTAACGGTACGTTTTTCTTTACGTTCAGATACTTTCACCCCTTTTGAGTAAGTTACATAAGTATCTTCATACTCTAGAGGAACATTGTTTTTCACTACTTCTGTTTCTTTTAATGTTTTTAACGTTCCATCTTCGTTGATAACAACGTGTTTTACATCAACAGAACCTGTTTTTGTAACTTCTGATTTAGATGGAGTTTTTTCTTCTTCACTTACTAGACGGTACTCGTAAACAACTTCTGTTGTTCCTTCCACTACTTTACCACTAGCAGCTGGAGAACCTTGTTTTAGACCTACATACTCATATGTAAATCCAGTGTCAGCATCTACTAATGTTGGATATTGTTTTGGAGTTGTGTCATAGTTTTGTTCTACTGTTGCGATATCTGTACGCTCATCAACTTTTGTTTCACCTGAATATAAGCTTACGATCGTTTTTGTTTCAAGTGTTACGTTGTCTTTGTCAGTTTCTGATTTTAATTGTTTGCCGTCAGTTGTGACATACTTGATAACGACGCTACCTTGTTTAGTAGCCGTTGCAGTTCCAGCTTCTTCTTTTGTGATCTTTAAGTTGTAATAGTGAGTCACTGTCGGTTTTTCTTCACCCATTACTTTGTAAGCACGGATTGGTGTGATGATTTCTTTTTTAGTCATTGTAGCAGTATCCGTTGTTGTTTCATCAGAAGGTTCCCATTCTTTTACTTCACGGTTAGATTTAGTCAACGTAGCTTGATTTTTATCATCTGCAACCGTAACACCCCAACTTCCAGGAGTTGTTACATTCGAAATATCAATTTTTTCTTCTGTATTTACCGGGTATTTATTCCAAATGACATCATGTCCATCATTTCTATCATACTTAGTATTTGTTGTTACTACTAAGCCACCTACAGTTGTAAATTCATAAGTTTCAATAACATCTTTAGAAACAGGAAACAGATCAGCATCAGATGCTCCGTATTTTTGACCTTCTTCTTTTGAAGCAACACCAGAAGTTTTTACTTTATCAATAATAGGTAAAGCGTCTAAAACCGTACTTACATCTCTAACTTTGTTTTCAAATTGATCTAGTTTAGATGAATCATTATCAGCAGAAGTATCATTTACATAAAATCCAACTTTACCATTTGATAAGCCTACTCGAATATTATTCTCTTTCATATAATTAACGAGTTCATCTACTTTGTTATCTAAATTAGTTTTGACGCTATTAATTGCTTCAATATCCGTAGGTTTTGACGCATTACTAGTAAAGAAATCAACAACTCTATATCCAGTTGCAAAAACATCTTTCAAGATATCTTTCACTGAAGCATTTGACGTGTCTAAATCCGGTGTTTTTTGAAGATATTTAGAATATTTATCCTCTCTTCCTGACAAATCAAAAACATCCATTGATTTTCTTGTTTGAGCACCATTCGAAGTTGCATTTTTATCATTATCGTCAGCAGTTCCAAAGACATTATCATCCCCGATATCTTTAATGGCTGTATAATTCTCTCTAAGGATTGCATACGTCATACCATAAATATCAGTGGAAGTACCTTCATAGATATTTTCTTTTACTGCTACATAAGTGACATTCGTACCTGTTTTTTTACTTTTTCTTTCTACAGTATTTGTGGTTGCATACGTGTCTTTATCAAGAACAAGCACTGTGTCTCCTTCTTGAAGCGTTACGTTTTCTTTCGTAAATTCTTTAGCAGTAGCTTCTCCAGCTTTCCATTTTGCCACTGCATCTTCATCACTAGTTACACCGCTAGCCTCTACGAATTTACCGTATTGACCATCAGCAGTTTCTTCAACTAGATAGACTTTACCTTTAGTTTTTGTATAGTCGATTTCCCCTAGTTTATTATGCATTCCCTCTGGAGATACTGGAGCTTCAATATCATTGAAATGTGTTTTGTCATAAGTTGGTTTGTCAGTACCTTCAACTTCTGAACGTACGTATTCATAAACTTTATTATTAGCTTCTACTGTATCTTTTTTTCCAGTAGTTTCAGTAACAGCATCGCCAGTTTTAGCTACTGTTGATTCACGGTAATCTTTACCGTCTGTATCTGACGCAAGACCTTTTTTATCGTAAGGTGTTGTTACTATACCTGTACTTGCTTCAACTGTTTCTGTTTTTAATAATGATTTATCAGAATCCAATTTGTAATTAACAGTTGCGCCTGATTTGAAGTTTACTGTGTCATTACCATCAGTATCACCAGTATTAATGTTCGCTTTTGTTGGTTCAGTTACTCCTCCATCTAAAACCGCATCAACTTTGAAAGTTTTGGATGCATCTTTATCATCTGTAAAAGTCGTAGCCTTTGCAGATTCAACTTTAGATGTATCACTTATAATCGTAGGTGTATTTGTTCCGTTAGATGTTACTGCAGCTTCAACAGTCCCATTCGCAAAAAACAATCCTACTACCGCACTTGCTAATCCTACTCCCTTGAATTTTCTCAAGGAATATTTTCTTTGTATATCTCTATTGCCCATTGTTTTTCCCTCTTTATTCAGTTCACTTTTAAAAATCTATACTTATAGTATTTGTATGCTAAGTATATCACTAATATCTCTAAGAAAATATTAAATTAATATTACAAAATTTATATAATGGCTCTTTGTCAAATAGGGTTGATAAAACAATTTTAGTGAAGGAATTAAGCAGCGCCAGGTTGCTTAATTCCTTTTTTAGTTGTTGAAGTAAATAGAGCTCCAAAGATTGCAAACTCCTGTCCTGTACCTGTTTGAGGTAATTCTTCTACTTTTTTAGTAGGAACGGAAGTTTGATGTTCGTTTCCTTCATGTGAAGGAGTTGCATCATTTTGTTTCGGTTCTTCTTTCTTAGTGTCTTCTTTCTTAGGTTCTTCAGGTTTTGGTTCTGGAGTTTGTTGTGGTTTGAGTTCAGGTTTAGACTCCTCAGGTTTATAAGCTTGTTTTTTCTTAAAAACATGAGTAACAATACCATCAGCATCTACTGGAATTGTTCCAACAAATTCATACCCTTCAATTGTACCTGGTTCAAACGCCTCATTTGCTTGACCTTCTACAGAAGGATTTTTAGCATCTGCTGGTTTTAAGGTGTTTCCGTATTCATCTACCCATTTAGTAATAATTAATTGCGGTAAAGTTAATGGATTATCTAACTCTCCGTTTACTCCGCCTTTGGATTCAGGAACTTCAGATTTTTTAACCACTTCTTTATAAAAATGATTGACAACAACATTACCTTCTGACATCACTTTGTATGCACGAATAGGAGTAATCAATTCTTTCACTACGTAATCTGTTTCTTCTTTAATATTTGCCTCTTGTTTTGTTAACTCAAATTCTGTTGTATTTGAATCTGTATGAACAACTTTAATCTTACTTAAATCATCTGAAATTGTTACAACACCTTTATTAGCATAAATAGAATCTTCTTTTGTTTCTACTTCAGGATTCACTTTTTCCCAGTCAGTGATATGTTCTGGCTCTGCATCTTTATGGTAAGATTTAATGACACCTGATGCAAAACCATATATTCTAGAGTATTTTAAAACGCCTTTTTTCGTTAATGTCACATTTTTTAATTGCTTATACTCTGGTAAAGTTTCTACAGACGTTCCTAATGAGATATTTAAATCACCTAGCACATTTTGAGCTTCTTCAATTTGAGTTCTTAATTGTTTCAAAATTTCTGGATTTGCTTGAGAGAACATTAATCCTCTTTCAGATTCTACGGCTACTTTAATTTGATTTTGTCGAATCATTGCAATGGTACTAGCAATATTTTGTTTCAATTCTTCTTTTCTCGCTTGAACTTCTTTTCTATCAGTTTCATTGTTCACATTACGGTCAAAGTATTCTAATATTCCATTTATTTGAGCATGCATCTCTTCTAGAATTTCTTCTAAAGATTCATTTTTAAAATTATATTTATTTGAATCTGTTATTCCTGGAGGTAAACTTTTAGAAATATTATTATAATATAAAATATTCTCATCTTTAAAATTCACTTTCCCGTCATCAGCTGTACCAAATATATAGTCATCCCCTATAGTTGGAAATTCGCCTGTTTTCGGTTGCATCCAAAAAGCATATGTCGGCGATCCAGGAATCCCTTCTGTTCTTTCAAAAGCTTCCGTATAATTGTATTCAGGTTTTGCAGCAATTTTTTTACGTCTATATTCTACTGTATTAACAGTTCTTTTCCCACTTCCATGAGCATAAGTATCTCGATCCATTACAAGAACTGTATCGCCTTCTTTTAGAGTAACATTTTCTTTCGTAAATTCTTTAGCTGTTGCTTGTCCATTTTTCCAAGCGTTTACTGCTTCTTCATCACTATTGATATTCGATGCTTCTACATACTTCCCATAATGTCCATCTGAAGTTTCTTCTACTAAGTAAACTTTTCCTGTAATTTTTCCATAATTAATTTCACCAAGATTGTTATGCATTCCTTCTGGCGAAACTGGAGCTTCGATATCGTTAAATTTTGTTTTATCAATTTTATCATAAGTTGCTTTATCTTTACCCACGACTTCTGAACGGACTAATGTATATTCTTTATCATTAGCTTTAATATTCTCTACTTTACCAGTATCTTCTGTAACAGCCTCTCCTCTTTTTTCTACACTTGATTCACGGTAATCTTTTCCGTCTGTATCATAAGCAATACCTTTTTTATCATATGGAGTTGTGACTGTAGTTTTCTCGCCCTCTACAGTTTTTGAATCTTGTAGTTTAGAATTATCCGTTTCTAATAAATAGTTAACAGTTGCTTCTGAATGATATTTTAAAGAATCTTTTCCGTCCGCATCTCCTGTATTATAATTGGCTTTTGTCGGTTTTTTATATCTAATATCTGCAACTGCATCTACTGTTACTTTCTTTGTTGAATCTTTATCGTCTGTAAAAGTTGTTTTTGCTCTAGAGGAAACTTTATCAAACTCCCCTACAATTGTTGTTTCATCTTTTCCATCCGCAGTTACATTCGCATAAACAGATTGATTCGCAAAAAACAATCCAATCACTGCACTTGCCAACCCAATCCCTTTAAATTTTCGTAATGAATATTTTTTCTGAACATCTTTATTTCCCATATTTTTCTCCATTATTATCTTTATTCTGAATTTTATGCTATACGACATAATTATACTCTACTTTTTTAGCATAATTAAGCTTATTTTTATTACATGTATATTACAATTTTCATTATCAAAAAATCCTGCCAGCATGTACTGCACCCCAAAAGTTAGACATGAAAAATCTAACTTTTGGGGTGTTTTTTAATGAAATTAACTTATGAAGATAAAATAGAAATTTATCAACTAAG
>QWCZ01000941.1_pt1 | contig 17546 bp, 10 predicted proteins | sample 1972651 | NCBI WGS metagenome assembly QWCZ01 (sample SAMN09866695, study PRJNA288562) | Human oral metagenome isolate pre1_saliva, whole genome shotgun sequencing... | isolation source: mouth | host: Homo sapiens | place: USA: California
GCAATGAGACCTGTAGCCCAGCCGAGGACATTGTTGAATAGATTAAATCGTTTCCAATTCATTGAATGACTTCTATGATTACAAGTGGCAAAGATACAACATAATACTGACTCATGATAAGCCTAAGTTGTAGAGTAAAGGGGGAAAAGAAAATCCTCTGCCTAATCATAATCTAGATTCGGCAGAGGATTTGTATTGGATATCGCTTCCGTTTAGAAGCTATATGCTAGACCAAATCCAAGGACTTCACGGAATTGTACCTTAGCACCACGGATATTTCCTTCGCTATCTTTCGTCTTAATATCATCGTCATAGATGAGGTTTGTCGTAAGAGTTGTAGTCAGGAATTTATTGATTTTGAAAGCAATCATCATATCCCAGTTAACATCGATGTTACCAAAGTTCTTATCATAAGGAGTGAATAGTGTTAACTTAGTAACTAGGTTGATGTTCTGAGCGAGAGCCTTTTTGTAGTTAGCTACACTAGATGCACCAAGTTGGTAGAGTGCATGATTACCAGGTTTTACTCCAAAAGCACCTGCATCAGAGAGTTTTTTATCAAATACAAACGTCATCTTGCCTGTTACAGGAGAGAGTAGCAATGAGAAATCATCATTTGGCTTGTAGTCCAAACCGGCAGCAACAGTTAGGTATGCTGGGGCGAAGAACTTAGAGATGTATTTGTCTTCATTCCCTGCAATATTAGGGTTTGTTGAACCATCATACCCAAGGTCAAACTGAGAAAGGAAGTCTCCAAGGATAGATACATTCCAGTGCTTAGTAAGAGAGCGACCTAACTTTGATGTTAGGTTAATCTTGTCCATGCTTTTGAGCCACTTGTTGCTAGAAGTAAATGTTTTACCAAAGTCGGTATTTAGGGTGTTATCCCAGTTCCACTTTTCTCCCTTGTAGTTTGCCGATGCATTGAAATACAAATTCCAAGTGGCAGAGTTTTCACCACCAGCAGACCAGTTTGTGAGTGAAGTCTGAGAAAGATTGAGGCCAGAGATACCGCCTATCTTCCATTTTGAAGTAGATGTTTCTTCTTGAGCTGATACAGCTAGAGTAGAGCAGAGAAGACCTGCTACAAGCATTAATTTCTTAATCATAAGTATTTAGTTATTATTTTATTGTTCATTCCCTTAGTAGGACGAATATAGGATACTCAAAAGCCTCTGCAAAAATAGTTAATAAATATGGATTAGGAAGTTCTTGTCTCATCTCTAAGGGTGAATTATCAAATGGCACAGGTTTCAAGATGATTGCATATTCTTTAGAGGTTTCACTTCTTTTTGAATTGGATAATTAGGAAGAGATACAAAAATTATCATTACCTTTGCAAATAATAACAGATATAACGAGACAAAACAAGTCGGTATAATATTGGAATTATGAATAAAAAAATCTTAAGCTTATCTCTTATAGCCGCACTAGCTTTTGGCGCTAGCTCTTGTGGAAAGAAATCAAGTAATGAGCCAGTAAAGCCTAATCCTGTAGCTCCAAGCCCAGGTAATAATGGCGGTGGAAATACTGCTGGTGGCACTTCTAACGGAAGCACTACAGGTGGTAATAATGGAAGTGGAACGAATGCCGGTAATACTAATTCGGGTAATGCACAGGAAAGTAATGCTTCTGTAACTTTGACTGTTCCTGCTGGTAAGTCTGTAGTTATTAACGGAACAACTTATACAGGAAATTCTCAGAATAAGATTTTCTTGGATGATAGCTTTAAGAAGCTTGAAATCTCGGGTAATGATTTGCCTAGTCTAGAAATCTCAGGAGACAATCTTACTGAAGTTAAGATTAAGGAAGAGATGGCTAAGCTAACCGAACTGAAGATTGTGAGTAAGGAGCGTGATGCGAATAAAACCCTAGCATTGGATTTGTCTGGTCTCACTAATGTAACTTCATTAACTCTTGCTGGTTATAACTTTGGTACCGTTAATCTTAGCAAGATGGCAAACCTGAAAAAGCTCTTATTAGGTCAGAGGAATCCAGAAAAGGATACAAGTTTTGCAAAAGTTATCTGGCCTACAGATAATAAAATTCAAGATTTACAGACTCGTGCAGCCTTGACTAATGAGGCTGTCGATTTGAATAATCTACCGAACTTGCTTAGAGCTATCTTAATATCTCCTTATTTTGGGAAGATATCATTCTCTAATAGCCCTAAACTTCAGATTGTTGCGGTATCAAATCCAACAGGAGCAAAGAGTTTTGATTTAATTCTTAAGAATCATCCAAGCTTAAAAGATGTTTCTTTAAGTGGTGTACATATTAATAAGCTAATTATAGATAAAGCTCCGAATCTGTCACCTCAAGGCAAAAATCAGCCATTAAGTTTGAAGGAGGTTACTGTGGATGAGCTTGAGCTTACAGGTGTTAATAAGGATGGAGTCGTTAAGATTCTTCAGTCTATCAATAAGAATGCTCTGAAGAAGGCTGTACTTCCTGGCTACGACTTTACACTAGGAACAGCTCCATTGAATGGCTTCTCTAACCTTAATCAGTCAAATGTAACTCTATAAAGTAGGGACAGAATTTAATTATATACATAGAAATAGCCAGTAACGATATCGTTGCTGGCTATTTCTATGTATATGCCTATTATTTTAATTTGAGTACCTTTATCGCACTAAAGACGCTATTTATGACTAAACTATTACACTCTGTCTTTCTCGCTATTCTAAGTCTCGTGACTTTCGGAGCTCAGGCGCAAGAGCCGCGTACGCAAATTTTAGTGGAGACAACTAAGGGAAAGTTTATTTTAGAACTTTTCAATGAAACACCTCGTCATCGTGATAATTTTATTGCTAAGGTAAAATCTGGTGCCTATGATGGGACAATTTTTCACCGCGTCATTAAGGAGTTTATGGTGCAGGGTGGAAATATGCTGTCTAAAGAAGCCAAATATCAAAAGGCAGAAGAACTAGAGGATGATAGCTTGTCGGGAACCTTGGAAGCAGAGATACTACCTAAGTTATTCATTCATGAGCGTGGTATGCTTGCGGCTGCTCGTCTTAGTGATGAATTAAATCCTAAACGTTTGTCTTCAGCATCTCAATTTTATGTTGTGACGGGGAAGTATTACACGGCATTAGATTTGAAGAAAGAGGTAGAGAAGAATGGTATGGATTATACGCAAGAGCAGAAGGATACTTATATGCATAAAGGTGGAGCACCTCATCTAGATGGTGCCTATACAATTTTTGGTCGTTTGCTAGATGGATGGGGAACGATTGATAAAATTCAAAGGGTGGAAACAGATGAAGCTGACCGACCGCTGAAAAATATCTATGTTAAGCGTATGTCTATCTATACGCCTAAGAAGTAGTCTTAATTATCAATACATTTATGGGCCGAAGGCTGTCGTATCAATAGCGGCAGCCTTTGCTATTTTTTAGGATAGAATGGTAAAAGCGATTGTATAGCGTAACCTAAATGCTGATTGCGCTTCCTATTCTGCAAACCTCGGCGAAGTCTGTACAAACTACACGTGTAGTCTGCACAAACTTCAGCTGTAGTTTGTAGAGACTACAGCTGAAGTCTGCAGATTTATTCGTTATTATCTAATTTATATTGCACTTAAACTTTAGTTATCAGTAGCTTAAGTGGAGGTTTGGTTGAGGGCTTTAGACTGAAATAAACAACTTAAATTCTGTTGATACATAAGTTTCCTGCTCTTTTGTATAAAGTGCTTAGGACGAGAACAACGATGGAGTATTCTCGTAGAAGTTTCTATGATTTCTTTGTTCCTTTTTGCCTAAAGATTATTCTTTTATGTTTGGTTTGGAGTGTGTGAATAGTCTTGTTGTAACGTTTTTAATCCTAGTTTAGTGCATTATTTTTGAGAAAAATGAAAATTTCTATTTTTCTGCCAAATCGTTCAATATATACTTTCTATCTTTAGTTGTATTGTACACTTGTTTAATTGTTATGTCATTTATTTAATTAAAAGTTGCTTTTTATGATATGCTATTGATGTAAAATGTATCATTAAATGGTTGTATAAGTTTGTTTTTGTGGTATAAATGCATAATTTTGTTTTGTACGTTTAACTAATACATAGTCTAAGAATGAGAAAACTAATACCACTTGTGTGTGCAAGTCTTCTGCTTGGCTCAAGCGTAGAACTCTTGGCTCAGCAGAGATTAGTCAAAGGACTTGTGACTGAGGCAGACGGCACTCCTATAATAGGAGCTTCTGTCATCGTTAAAGGTCATAGCTCCGTAGGAGTAGCGACAAATCTAGATGGTCGTTTTAGCTTAAATGTTCCCTCGGGAGCGAATACCTTGATTGTATCTTTCATGGGATTGAAGACTCAGGAAGTTAATATTCAAGGTAAGAAAGAACTTAAGATTGTCCTGCAAGACGACAATAACGTTATTCAAGATGTCGTCGTAACAGGTATGTCTAAAGTAGATAAGCGTCTGTTTACGGGTGCTGCTACTAAGATATCTGGTGATAAGAGCAAGATGGACGGTATCGCTGATGTCTCTCGTGCTCTAGAGGGTAAGGCTGCTGGTGTGTCTGTGCAGAACGTCTCTGGTACGTTTGGTTCAGCTCCTAAGGTTCGTGTGCGTGGTGCAACTTCTATCTACGGTGCTTCTAAGCCTCTATGGGTTGTTGATGGTGTCGTGATGGATGATGTCGTAGAAGTTAGTGCTGATGCTTTAGCTAGTGGCGATGCTACGACGCTTATCAGTTCGGCTATTGCAGGTCTTAATGCTGATGACATAGAGAGCTTTCAGGTGCTTAAGGACGGCTCAGCTACATCTATCTATGGAGCGAGAGCGATGGCTGGTGTCATCGTAATAACCACGAAGAAGGGACATGCTGGTGTTAGTCGTATCTCTTATACCGGTGAATATACTTATCGATTGAAGCCTAATTATAATCAGTTCAACATCATGAACTCTCAGCAGCAGATGAGCGTGTATAGAGAGATGGAGCAAAAGGGCTGGTTAGAGCTTGCATCGCTTTCGAATGCTTCAAGTTCGGGTATATATGGCAAGATGTACAGCCTTGTAAACTCAGGTGTTTTGAGGAATACAGATGCGGAAAGAGCTAAGTATCTTCGTGAAACAGGTGAGTATGCCAATACCAACTGGTTTGATTTGCTCTTTAATGATAATGTGCTGAGCAACCACTCGGTGAGCTTGAGCTCAGGTACAGATAAGATGAGCTTATATGCTTCTCTCTCGGCAATGTTTGACCCAGGATGGACTAAGCAGAGTTCAGTGAACAGATATACAGCTAATCTAAATACAACGTATAAGATTAACCCTAAGTTGTCTGTCAATCTGATAGCTAATACCTCATTGCGTAAGCAACGTGCTCCTGGTACATTGAGTCAAGGAACCAATGCAGTGACTGGTGAAGTATCTCGTGACTTCGATATCAATCCATACTCTTATGCCCTTAATACTTCTCGTGTACTAAGTCCTAATGAAAACTATGTGCGTAGTTATGCACCATTTAATATCTTCAACGAACTAGATAACAATTATCTAGACCTCAATGTGCTAGACTTGAAGTTTCAAGGGGAGCTTAAGTACAAACCTCTTAAGGGGCTAGAGCTAGCTGTCCTAGGAGATATTAAGTACTCTGGTAGTGAGACAGAGCATATAATCAAAGAAAAGTCTAATCAGGCAGAGTCTCAGAGAGCTGCTTATACTGCGGCTATCCTCAAGAACAATCCTCAGCTCTATCAAGACCCTGATAAGCCTTATGATTTGCCTAAGGTTACGCTACCTGTGGGAGGATATTTCAATACCAATAGTTATAGCCTAACTGCTTGGGACTTCCGTGCTTCTGCATCATATAACAAGGACTTTGGACAAGATATCTTGAGTCTGTTCGGTGGGTTAGAAGTCAATGCATATGACAGACATGCGAAGGGTTTCGATGGTGTAGGTATGCAGTATGGCAAGGGGGAAACACCTCTGTTTGATTACTTGTACTTCAAACGTTTACAAGAAGAAGGCTCAAATTATTATTACCTCTCTAATACTCGCTATCGCAATGTAGCAATGTTTGCCAATGCAACCTATTCAATTGCAGGTAAGTATACATTGAATGGAACAGTTCGTTATGAGGGTACTAATAAGATGGGTAAGAGCTCTTCTGCTCGTTGGTTGCCTACATGGAATATATCTGGTTCATGGACTGTAGATAAGGAGAAATTCTTCTCTGCCCTTCGTCCTACACTCTCATCGCTTGTGCTCAAAGCTTCTTATTCATTGACGGCTGATAAAGGACCTTCAAGCGTAACCAACTCTACGATTATCATTAAGAGTGCAACGCCATGGAGACATCAGTCTTCTCTACAAGAAACGGGTTATCAGATTACGCACCCAGAGAATAGCGAGCTCACTTATGAGAAGAAGCATGAGCTGAACCTCGGTCTAACAGCAGGTCTACTTAAGGACCGCATTAACTTTAGCTTTGACTGGTATCATCGTAATAACTTCGACTTGATAGGTCCGATTACGACTATGGGTCTAGGAGGTTCGACGGTGAAGTATGGTAATGTCGCTTCTATGCAGTCTGATGGTGTTGAGTTCTCGGTATCTACAACTAATATCAAGACAAAGAATTTCTCATGGACAACAGACTTCGTTTATGCTCATTCGCGTAATACGGTGTCTAAGTTGGAGAATAGGCAGCGTATGATTGACTTGATTAGTGGTACTGGTTTCGGGGTAGAGGGTTACCCTGTACGCGCATTATTCTCTATTCCATTTGCAGGTCTGAATGATAAAGGTATTCCTTCTTTCTATGCAGATGCTGAGCATACTCAGAAGTTACCAATCAATGTTAACTTCCAGCAGAGAGAAGGTCTAGGCTTCCTTAAGTATGAAGGCTCAGTAGACCCTACGGATTATGGCTCACTAGGCAATACCTTTAGTTATAAGGGCTTGAAGCTAAATGTCTTCTTGACATACTCTCTAGGTAATGTCGTGCGTCTAGACCCAATCTTTAAAGACCATTATTCTGACTTGAGCAGTATGCCTCGTGAATTTGAGAATAGATGGATACGTCCGGGCGATGAAGACAAGACAAACATTCCTACTATAATATCTAAGAGAGAGCACTATACGACTAATGATTTGAATAAGGTATACAATGCCTATAACTACTCAGATGTTCGTATTGCTAAGGGAGATTTTGTACGTCTCAAGGAAATATCTCTAAGTTATGACTTGCCTAAAGCATGGGCTAAGAAGCTATCTGTGCACGATATAAATGTGAAGTTGCAAGCAACGAACTTAATGTTGTTGTATTCAGATAGCAAACTCAATGGGCAGGACCCAGAGTTCTTCAATACTGGTGGGGTGGCTACACCATTAGCTAAGCAAATGACGCTTACCCTACGTGTTGGTATCTAATGTCTAACTATCAAGATAATAAGAAGATGAAGCTTAAAAAATATATCACTATATGCGGTGTAACCTCGGCACTTCTATCACTAACGAGTTGTAACGACTTTCTCTCTACATTACCAGATAACAGAGCAGAAGTTAAGGGTCCTGAAGATGTAAGAAGTTTGCTCATCACAGCTTATCCAGAGAAGCTTTATTCAATGTATTGCGAATATTCTAGCGATAATGTAGTCCATAATGTGGAAGCCGATGCTAATACAAAGCCTTTCTACGACCAGATTTATGCTTGGGAGGATATAACTGAAACAGATAATGATGACCCTAGAGGTACATGGGAATCTTGTTATGGTGCAATCCAAACAGCCAATGCGGCTCTAGAAATTATTGAGAAGGCAGGGAACCCAGCAAATCTTCAAGCTCAAAAGGGGGAAGCATTGCTTTGTAGAGCATTTAATCACTTCGTGCTTGTTAATGTGTTTGCTGAGGCTTATGATGCGGCTACAGCAGCAAACAAACTAGGCGTTCCTTATAATACTCGTCCAGAGACGACATTGAAGCCTACTTACACTCGTGAGTCTATTGCAGGGAACTATGAGCATATTGCTAAAGATATCGAAGAAGGTTTGCCCCTAATCTCGGATAATAGCTACTCAGTACCTAAGTATCACTTTAATAAGAAGGCAGCTGAAGCTTTTGCTGCTCGCTTCTATCTCTACTATCAGAAGTGGGATTTGGCGAAAAAGTATGCATCTCAAGTATTGGGTAGCAATGTCAAAGGTCTGCTTCGTGATTATGATGCTTTGCTTGCTTTGCCAAGTGGCTCTGATGGATTTAAGAATAGAGCACTTAAATTTATAGACCCAAGCAACGCCAATAATCTACTACTTATTGCGTCTTACTCTGGTCTTGGTCGTATCTATGGTTTCTATACTATCGGTGCAAGATACACGCACTCAGACTTTGTCGCAGCTAAGGAAACGGTTGAGGCTCCTAATGCTTGGGGTTCAACAGAACTTAAACTTAAGGGTGAGCATGTACAAGAGCCTTATCGTAAGATTTTGTTCCCACGTTACCCAGAGCAGTTCGAAATCACTGACCGTATCGCTGGTACAGGATATCTACGTACTACACAGGTAGAATTTACTACTGATGAAACGCTCCTTATCAAAGCTGAAGCTGAGATTATGCTTGGCGAGAAGGATGCTGCTTTAGCTGATATGAATGCCTACTTGTCTAATACTTATAGTGGTCAGGTTGAGCTTACAGAGCAAAAGATTAAGACTTGGAATAAGGAAACGAAGTACTCAACTCCACAACTTCCAACGCCTCGTAAGCAACTTAATCCTAGTTGGACGATTACGCCAGAGCAAGAAGAGTATTTGCAAGTACTTCTTCACCTGCGCCGTATCGAAACTATCCACACTGGTTTGCGTTGGTTCGATGTTAAGCGCTATGGAATAGAGATTACACGTGTAGATGTATCTGATGGCTCTAAGGTCACAGTTACAAGCAATGTCCTCAAGAAAGATGATAAGCGTAGAGCTCTGCAATTACCTGCAGATGTGATTACAGCTGGACTTGCTCCTAATCGTAAGTAGAATCAAACTTTTAGTGATGTAGTTATGAAACTGAAGAATATAAAATCCTTGACCCTCGCAATATGCCTCGTTAACCTATTTGCTTGCTCGGAAGATAATCCTATCGACTATAGCAAGAGTGTAGTTATAACAGAGCCTACTGTAAGCAATAACTTCGATAAGTGGTTGGATCATAATATCCTTGAGCCTTATAATATCGACTTGAGATATAAGATTAAGGACAACGAAACGTCTATGACTTATCACCTCGCTCCTGCTGAGTTTGAGAAGAGCATACGAATGGCACACCTTGTTAAGTATCTATGCCTAGAAACTTACGATGAAGCAACGGGGTCTACAGAGTTTGTTCGCTCACTTTTCCCTAAGATAGTAGACCTTATTGGTTCTCCTGCCTACAATACTAATGGAACGATGGTCTTGGGTACGGCAGAAGGAGGACGCAAGATGACGCTTTACAATGTAAATAATCTTGACCCTTCTAAACCTGAAGCTCTAAATGAGTTGTACTTTAAGACTGTACACCATGAGTTTGGTCATATCCAAAATCAAACTAAGGCTTATCCAAAGGAATTCCAGCAGATAACAGCTAATACTTATGTCTCTGACTCTTGGAGTACTAAGTGGGATACGCCTGAGGATACTAAGGATGTCGTTCTTGAGGAACTTCAGAAGGTACATGCTAAGGGAGCTGAATTGCTTAAGCTCTATCGTGAGTACAGCACCCTTTCTAAGAAGAAAACCCCAACAGATGCAGAGAAGACTCGTTTGCAGGAACTACAAAAGAAACTAACGGAGTACAATAAAAATCCTGAGTATAAGAATGATTTAGAACTGTATATGGACCGTGTTCATGTCCTTGATAAGTTGGATGTAAGTCAGGTTAATGCTCTGAGAGCCGGTTTTGTTAGCCCTTATGCTTCAAGCCAACATGGAGAAGACTTCGTAGAGGTTCAATCGATATTCATGACTGATGCTCCTAATGTATGGGCGGCTAGATTAGCTATTGCAGGCACTGCAGGAAGAGAACTAATCCAAGCTAAGTATGCAATCGTAGAAAGTTATCTGAGAACTGAATGGGGACTTAGCCTCGTTCAACTACGAGATATCGTTCAAAAGAGACAAGCTAAGGTTAAAGAGCAAAATCTAGATGATTTAACGGTAAAAAGTAATTAGTTATGAAAAAGATATATGCTAAGATATTACAAGGTCTGTGCTTGAGTGGTGTATTGCTTACTGCTTCATGTCAGAAAGACCAAAATGTATTTAGTACAACTCCAGCTGAGCGTACTTCTCAGTCTCTACAAGAAGCTTTAACGACATTGCAATCTTCTGTTTATGGCTGGAAGATGACTATTTATCCTTCTAAGGATAAGAAGTATGGTGGTTATACGCTCTTCGTTCAATTTGATAAAGATGGTACGCTCTCATCTTCTGATGAATTGCAAGCTAAAGATGATGTTGTTTCTCGATCACTTTATGAAGTAGAGAACTCTAATGGTCCGACGCTGATTTTCAATACTTACAACAAATCTATTCACCGTTATTCAGAGCCTAATAGTAAAGACTTTACAGAGAACCTAGCTTTTGGTGCTGATGGTGATTATTCTTATCGCATTATAAGCTTATCTCCAGAGAAAGTTGTACTTAAGGGCGTGCGTACCGGAACGGAAGCTACGCTGACTCCGCTTAAGACCGCTGGCTGGGATGTTCTAGTGAAAGCTCAGAAGGAAGCTGCTGATATCTTCCAAATCTCTGTACCTGTATTTAAGATTAAGGGAGAGGTAGTGAAAGGTGCTAAAATGACCAATAAGCGACATCTAGTCTTTACTTATAAGGGCAAGGACTACAATGAACCTTATAGCTATACAGATACGGGTATCTCCTTCTATAAGCCATTTACGGTTGATGGTATTACAGTCTCAGCGCTCGTTAATAAAACTAATAGTGATGACCCACGTTTGGAAGATGCTTCTGCTCAAATAAGAATTGAAAGTAGCCACGTGCCTTATGATATTCTTGTAGGTAGTAGATGGCACTACACGCTTCAGGGTTCTAAGGGACGTTTCCAACAAGCGTTTAGTAGGATAAATACATTCCTGACACGCTATGGTGGTAAGGTTAATGATGAGTATGTGTTCTTCGGATTTACCAATGGCCACCTGAGTATCTTTACTAATAAGTTTGAGTATGGTACAGATAAGTTTGCTCCTCTTGATTTGCAACTCCAAGCTGAAAAACTTTCAGAGAATGAAATCAAGATTACTTATGATTTAGCAGCGACGACAGCAAATCCTAACTCATATACTGCTCTATTTGTTTCTTATCGTTGCGCCTCTTACCTGGCTATGGGCTTCTCCAATATAGGAACTATAGATATACCTCAGAATTGGAGAAAGCCAGATGGACCTACTCATTTCTACAAGGATGACAATGCTGAAGGTCGTACATTCACTATTGAGGTAGAACCCGGTAAGGCTAGACCTACTTGGATAAAGCTTACCGATAAGCAAGACCCAGAAAATGTAGTTGTACTGAAGAAGCAACTCTAACTTCTCTAAGATTGATGCAATGGTCTTCTAATGGAGACCATTGCATTATACCTAAAAACAAAGTCGTTTCTAGACGATAGTTATTGAATTCAGAAATCTAATAAAATATAATGCTTATGTTTAGTTTCTTGAAGAAAACGCCCTTACTAGGAGGGCTGCTAATCTTGGCTAGTGCAAGCCTAGTTCTATCAATCTCTTCTTGTGATAAGGACTCTAAATCTGAGCCCAAGAAAACTACAGAACCAGCTAAAACGCCCTTGAGTGAGCATATGTCTTTACTACAATCTTCAGCTGAGGGGTGGGAAGCTGCTGTTTATCCAAGCAATAATCAGAGATTTGGAGGTTATACGCTATATCTATCTTTTGGCAAGGACGGAGTGGCTAAGGTTGCTAGCGAACTGCTTAATGAGCAAGAAGAGCAAAGTAGTAAGTATACACTTGACCTTGTAGGGCAGCAAGAGGTCTTGACCTTTGATAAAGGTAATAAGGCGTTGCAACTACTCAGCGAGCAGTCAGACGTGAAAGAGGACTTTAGTTCATTCGTAGATGATAGTTTCCAGCTGAGTGTAACCAATGAACAAGAAGTAAAGCTCGTCGGAACAAAGAATAACTCGGTGATTTATCTGCACAAAGCTCAAACTAAAGATTGGGCAAGCGAGCTAGTCAAAATTCGTGCAATGCGCAAAGACCTACCTATCCGCAACTTTATACTTACGTATGAGGATAAGACTCTAGCTAAGGGAACGATTACCAATAAAAGACACTTGTCTCTCCAAGAGGGTACTGTCGGCAATAGTTATCCATTCCGTTATACAGCTAAAGGTATCGAACTCTTTCAGAAGGAAAGTGTCGGCGGGCATCCTTTGAGTAAGCTAGTTTATAATGGAGACTTAGCTAAACCAGCTCTAACGCAAGTTGGTGATAAACTTCAGTTACGTCCAGAGCAAATACCTCTTACTCGTTATCTGCTAGAAGGACACTATGATTTGCTAAATGCTAAATTGACTGGTCGTGCTTTCACCGCAGTGAATGTCCTAAAGAAGAGGGTAAGTCTTCTTCAGATTACTTTGAATTCGCTTAGATTCGGCACAAAGGATAAAAAAGTTGGAGTGCATATAGATGCAGAGCAGAAAGCCTTTGGAGATAGGGGTATTATTAAGATTGCCTTTACATTGCCATTCTTGATGGAGGTTGTGTCTCCTGATGAAATTAAATTGACTTTTAATGCTGGTAGTATTGAAGGCGGTATTGACCCAACGCAGAATAGCCAACTCTATAACTATACTTTTGGTGGTCTATATCGCTTCGATATGTTAGCGGCTCCATTTGCCAATATAAAGGGTATTCCGATTGGTCAAAAAGTGCTTTTTAATGATGGTAACTACAATGCTCGAGTCTTTAAGCTCTCAGCTACAGCTAACGAACTTACATTGACAGACAAGAGTGACGCCAAGAATACGATTACATTTAAGCTAAAATAGAGACTATCCGAAGGTCTTGCATTGGCTAATGTAAGAGAGTTATATTTTATGATAGCTCCGCAAGGAGTGGTACAAATTCAGTATAAGGCTGTATGAGTACCATTCTTTGCGGAGCTTTTATTTTAGAATTTGTGCGTAAATACTTCTGTAAGTGCGTGTACTTATTTCAGTGAGTGCGCGTACTTGTTTTCGTAAGTACGTGTACTCAAATTTGTAAGTACGTAGTACTTTCTGGAGACTTCAGCTGTAGTCTGTACAAACTACAGCTGAAGTTTGTGCAGACTACACGTGTAGTTTGTACAGACTAGGTCCTATTTTAATCAAGGAGTTGCTGAGCTAGCGTTTTGAAGTAAGGGCGGAACGTATCTCGTGGCTTGAGTACGTCATTATTCCATTGAATCAAATCCACATCAAGCGTTACAATCTCTGGATGTTGACGGTCTCGCCCTGCTTCTTGCTCAATGTTGTGCAGAAGATTGATTAAGTCGGCTTGACTCATAGGAGTGTAGGCGAGTATCAGTAGGTTCGTAAATAGCCCTGATGGATAAGGAAAGTCTACAGGTTCTGTTTGAATAGCCGCTGTCTCTTGCTCTATGGCTAATGCGCTATGTAAAGACTCTAAGGCTCTAGGAATATGTACCTCTGCATGGGTATTACTGCCTAGAGATATAAGTACTCTATTCATCTTCGAGCCTAGTGGGTGCGTTATTAAGAAGGGCTTGCTGTGAACGCACGCTCTCTTCGTGAATGATGCTGAAGAGGTCATGTACATATTTAGTATCAAGTCCTAGTGTTTGAGCTTGTTGTTCTCGACTTGACATCAATTCGCGATAACGCTCTGGCTGGAGTATACACATACCTCTATTATGCTTGTACAGTCCAATGGTCTTAGCTATTTCACCTCTCCGACCAAGCAAACGTAAGATTTCTTCGTCTATATGGTTAATTGTATTTCTGTACTGTGAGAGTTCGGGTGAATCGATATTATCTGTACACATAGAGGCCAAGGACTCTGCTATACTCTTGAGACGTTCGGGCGTGATTTGTTGCTCGGCATCACTAAGAGCGGTATCTGGTTGGTCATGTACTTCAACCATAAGACCATCAAAATTCATCTCTATAGCTGAGCGAGATATGCCCTCTATCAATGAGCGTTTACCACCTATATGGCTAGGGTCAACGAGAATAGTGAGTTCGGGATGTCGTAGTTTGAGTTCAATCGGTATTTGCCAAAGGGGACTATTGCGGTAGAATTGTTCTCCGTATGTAGTAAATCCTCTGTGTATAGCTCCTACATGTTTTACCCCAGCTTGCTTTAAGCGAAGAAGCGAACCTTCCCAAAGATTGATATCAGGACTAATAGGATTCTTAACGAGAATAACGATATCATCAACACCTTTAAGCGCCTCTGCAATCTCAGCCATAGCGAAAGGGCTTGCAGTGGTACGAGCGCCTATCCATATGCCTTTCAATCCTGCACGCAGTGCTACCTCAATATGTGCAGGAGTCGCAACCTCTGTCATCGCCTGCATGCCTAGCTCATTCTGTACACGCACGAGCCACGACAGACCCTCTATGCCTACGCCTTCAAAGCCTCCGGGTTTTGTTCGTGGTTTCCATAGGCTAGCACGATAGATGCCGACACCTTGCTCTTTGAGGGCTTGAGCGATGCGCATTGTTTGGGCTTCACTCTCGGCCGAACAAGGTCCCGCAATCAGATGATAGGGGCGTTCACTACTAGTCCAAGGTAGTGGGCTGAAAGGCGATATTTCGTTATTCATTCACTAAGAATTCTCTCTATGATTGGTGTACAATCTTTTATTTTGTGTACAAAGGTAATAAGTCATAGGCAATAGACAGCAAAGAGTTATGGCGAATGCAGAACTTATCGATAATTGGAGATATATTGGGGCGAAAAATAGAGGGTTGCCACACTCATGTTGTGTAGCAACCCTCTTAGTCTTGTAGAAAATAGGAGAGCTTAAGCAAACTCTTTACTTTTCGTAAGGAGTCTTAGGGTAAAGACTATCCCACCATTGGGGCTTGTCTTGTAGGTACTTAGCAAACCAAGCACAGATAGTCCTCATCCAAATATTTTGTCTATCTGGTTCCATGATATGGTGGTCTTCACCTGTTATTTCTACTAATTCTACTGGGCGTCCAAGTATTTTTAGAGCATTGTATAGAGCTGTGCTTTCACTTGGTGGCACATTGACGTCTGCTGTACCATGTAGTAGGAGTAGAGGAGTATGGATTTTATCCGCATTAAATAGAGGGCTATGCTTGGTATATAGGTCGGGATTATTCCATGGATAACTACCGGCAGATGCTACCGAACTATAACCAATACCCCAATAACCATTAGCCCAGTAGCTAGAAATAGAACTGATACCTGCGTGACTAATAGCTGCTGCAAACATATTAGTCTTAGTTTGTAGATATTGAGTCATGAAGCCACCGTAACTTGCTCCGCAACATCCTATCTTCTTACTATCAACAAATGAATGCTGGTCTGAGAATGCCTTTACAGCACCAATGATATCATCAGCAGTCTTATCCCCCCAAGCATTGAGGTGGTCTGCAGCAAACTTTTGACCATAACCAGTACAGCCACGAGGATTAAGCGAGAAAGCAACGTAACCTTGAGAAGCAAACATCGCAAGGTCATAGACGGTTTCTAGCTGGCGTGTAACGGGGACGGTACCTCCATAATAATAAACAATCATAGGGTACTTCTTATTAGGGTCGAAGTTGGGTGGTAGATAGTACCAGCAGTCAATCTTGGTGCCGTCTGGCGTCGTGTAAACAAAGTCCTTACCGGGGTTAAAGCGTACATCTTCTAGCTTTTCCTTAGAAAGGTCCCATACAAGTTGTTGCTTGCCACTAGCATTTACTTTGTATAGCTTGTCCGCATTGTTAAGGCTCTGCCCAATGTACCAAAGGTCTGTGCCGTGCTCGGCTACAGAGAAGTAGCGTACGACATCTTCGCTGATAGGAAGTTGGTTGATGCGATTGCTCTTTAGGTCTAGCTTATAGAGCGACTTGCGACTTCCATTCTCCGCAGAGAATATAAAAGCATTAAGCTTTTGGCTGTATTTTAGCTCGGTGATACTAGGGTCAAAATCCTTTGTAAGCGGAACAATCTTACCCGAACCAATCGTGTAACGGAATAGTTCTCGTTCGTAACCATTAGCCGTAGTTCCTGCCGCAAGAGTCTTGCCTATGCCATTGAAAGCGTTGGGCGAAGCATTGATAAGCAAGTCATTTGAGCCTGGTATGAACGAAGAGCCTGCAATGTCAAATTGCTCTTTAAGGAGGGTGTCTATTTTACCTGTTTCAGCGGAATAGAGGTAAAGGTCTGTAAGATTGTAAGGCGTACGGGTGATGTCGGTACGGTGGTGCGCAATCAATAATTGCTTACCATCTAGACTGATGTCCTCAATAGTGGTATTGTTTAGTCCATGTAGGAGAGGTGCATATCCTCCGTCTGAGATGTTGTAGCGGTAGATAGTCGTTCTATTGCGCCAAGAGGGCATGCGGTCATCAGTAGATACTCTGCGGATAGCCAAACTTTCTTTGCGAGGTCCTTTTTCTTCTTCATAGAAGTAGATAGTCTTCTCGTCAGGGCTAATCATATAGCTTGTACCCGGTAGATAATCTACCCAAACAGATGTTTCTCCCGATACAGGATTGATTTTGAGTAACTGACGTCTTAGTCCATTGGAGCGTTGCTGCACTAAGATATCCTGCTTAGGTAGCCATTGAGCACCCGATAGTCCTTGTGTCGTGCGGATAATCTTACCCGAAGCATCACGGAGCTCTTGATAAGTTGCACCTGCCTTAGGCGTCTTGTATGCGTAAGTAACTAAAACATATTTACCCGAGGGAGATACACTAGCGTAATAGAGTCGCTTACCATGTGTAATATATTCCCAATCAATGTAGCGTGTTCCCGAAACTGTTGCCATTGAGTCTAGCTGTGGTAAACCTTTATCGGGAGTAAAGCTGAGACTGAAATCGCTAGAGAGACTATCGCTTGGTAGACGCAAAGAGCGCACTTGTAGGCGTGCATGACTTGCTTCTAGGCTAAACGGAACGGACAAGGCTGGTACACTATCACTATTTGCAGGGTGAGATTCATTAGAACCAAGTAGTTCGTTGTCCCAATAAATGGCATATCTACCTGTTCCCTTGATAGAGAGTGAACCCTTGGTGTAGGTAGGAGATACGACATTGAAGCTATAAACGTCCATTACAGCCTTGGCTTTCTGATTGACAGAACTTGTTGGATAAAAGCCTTTAGCATTGGGCTGGATGTTTGTTGCTGTTCGTCCTTCAATAGCGTAAGGCTGTTTGATTTGACGAAGAATGTCAAAAGATTTGCCTTGTACATTTAAAGAATCCATGACAAGCGTCCCCCCGATAGTAACAGCAGGATAGCGATTACCGCGCATAAGCAACTGAGCTTTGCTAGGCGTCATCGTGCCGAGAAGCAGACCTAGCGAAAGGATAGTTAGCGATTTACTCATGATA
>QWCZ01001406.1_pt1 | contig 17543 bp, 10 predicted proteins | sample 1972651 | NCBI WGS metagenome assembly QWCZ01 (sample SAMN09866695, study PRJNA288562) | Human oral metagenome isolate pre1_saliva, whole genome shotgun sequencing... | isolation source: mouth | host: Homo sapiens | place: USA: California
ATGGGTATCTTTGCAGTTCTCGGTATTAAATCTCTCGCCGTATTCGGTTATATTGCGATTCCGTCTATCGTATTCCTTTCACTAGGAACAGCGGCTCGTTCTGTTCAAACAATCGGCGGCTGGCAAGAACTGTTTAACTATGTGCCATTACAACCTATTGATTTACTGTCAGGTATTACTATCGTTATCGGCACATGGATTCTATCTACTGCCACATGTATCGCCGATATTATGCGCTATGGTAAAAGCAAGAAAGATGTTATTACAGCGAGCACCATTGGTCTATTAGGGGGCAATACGTTAATGATTAGCTGCGGTGCTATCGCAGGTGTAGCTATGAATGATGGTGACCTAATTAACGTACTCTTAAGCTTTGGCCTCGTATTCCCAAGCTTACTATTGTTAACTACAAATATCTTTACAACAAATGGTGCGAACCTCTATTCCACATCATTGAACCTAGCTAACTCTTTCAAACTAAACAGAAATATGATGCTAGCCGTGCTCATCGCTATCTCTGCATTAGCAACAATGACACAACCATATAAAATTGACTCCCTCTTTGTATTCTTAAGTACATTAGGTATTATCGTTCCACCACTATGCGGTATTATCTTAGCAGACTTTTACCTAGTTCATCGTGGAAAATATATCGATTACCACAAAGCGACTTTCAAAAAATGGAATCTAGTTCCATGGATCACTTGGGCCATCGCATTAGTATGCGTGAAATTTATTCCATTCGGCCTTCCATCCTTGAACGGAATTGTAAGCGGTGCCCTACTGTACGCACTCATTACGTATATTGTGAAACCTAATGTTGTTAGTGAAAACAAAGGGTGATTATCATGGCAATTCATAAACTATCTGCTATACTAGGCACAATCATTATGGGCATCGGATCCTTTATTACCTGTCTAGCCACAACCGAAAGCACCATTACCCTTGGTAATGGCATGCTCGTGGTAAGTATTATCATGATGGGATTTGGGTACTCTAAATGGCAGCCTTGATTTAATAAACATATAAAACATAAAAGGAGACTATTTTAAAACAGTCTCCTCTTTTTGTACCTCTATCCTCACTCTATTATCTACTTTTTTATAATATTTAATCTCTACCTCAAAGTGTGATCTAATATTTATAAGGAAAGTATTTAATTGTATATGGGTGGTAGTAATATGGGGATTATTAACTCAAATCTAACAAAACTAGGTTCTTTCTTAGGGAATAAAAAATTGTAAAAAGGTAATGAATTGTACATCTTTAAAACAGGCTTCAGGTTTCCGTCCCCATTAGGGGATTATTTTTTTACAAGACAACTTATAAAGGTGTTCCGTATCGCAGCATGAATAATGGGTTTCCGTCCCCATTAGGAGATTATTTTTTTAACTACTAAGGTTTATGCCATTATGGCTTTATAACAGGAGGAAACGTTTCCGCCCCCATTAGGGGATTAATTTTACTAACACTTTACAGAGAAAAAATCATTAGGATTTAGAAAAGGAATGGTGTTTCCGTCCCCATTAGGGGATTATTTTTTTACTTAAAGCTAAAAACTTAACTAAAGTTGAGGGGAAAGATTACCAGTTTCCGTCCCCATTTGGGGATTATTTTTTATCAGGACTTACTTTAAATGATGATGGTACTTACACCATTTTAGTACTTCCGACCCCATTAGAGGATTATTTTTTTAACTACCTACAAAGTAGTTGAAGATATTACAAGCTACGATGAGTTGTTTCCGTCCCCATCAGGGGATTATTTTTTTACACTCATCAATAATAAACGTGTAATCCTACCGTCAAAAGCGTTTGTTTCAGTCCCAAGTAGGGGATAATTTTTTTTAACAGAAAGTAAAGCGTGCATTGATGATCTTAGGGGTGGAATTTTGGTTTCCGTCTCCATCAGGGGATTATTTAATTTAACGCAAAGAGATTGCCGTAGCGTTTGACTGTTCCGAAGTATCAAAATTTCCGTCCCCATTAGGAGATTATTTTTTTTAACTAGACCTGGACGCTGGGCTTGAATGTAAGACAGCTAATGCGTTGTTTCCGTCCCCATCAGGGGATTATTTTTTTAACAAGATATAGGAGAAATGAATGAACACAGTACAAGTATTAGGTAAGTTTCCGTCCCCATTAGGGAATCAATTTTTTAATCCTATCTTTGAAACTACAGATATTTACTAATCGAAAAATGCAAAAAACGGCGCAGATTTGGTTTTCCAAGGGTTAAATCTAGATCTATTATATCATATGAAAAAAAGAGGCCATACAATAATAGAATCATCACTGCCAAGACTTAAGACGCTTTTACAAAACACTAATGATTCTATTATTGTCTATAACCTCTCTACATCGTCCTCTATGAATTGAGAGTAACCATTTATATTTAGAGTACAATGCAGTCTTGTTCCTTACGTTCTCCAATGCCCCAGGTATAGATATTAATTATATCATCGAGGACATAGACACGTAAGGAGTCTTCTACAGGATTAATCATCTTGCTAGCACGCCGCATCATAGCATCATATTGCTTCCTGTTAAGCAAAGCTTCAAAGGCAGATTTCTGAACACGAACACCGTAACGTTCTAAACATTTAACAAGACGATTACGCGTTTTGTTATCCACTACATCATAGATAACTAGAACGATAAACTTTTTCATATCAGTGAATCTCCAATGGTGTATACAAATCTACATCTTCGTGCATAATCGCACTAGCAAATTGCTTACATTGTTTGTAGATAGATTCACGATAGCTTTTACGATCATCAATATATTGGTTTCCAGACCGAATTTTCTTATTATAAGCTGTTAAAAATGCCTTGCGTCCCTCGGCTGTTAAATAGCAACCTTTATCTGAGTTATCAAATTCAGTTAAGTCCACCATATTGCGACTCACCATGGACAGCACCATAGAATCAATAATTGGAGCTCGCCATTCTTCAATCAAATCGGATGCGAGGGCCGGATGCCCTTTAGCCAAACTATGCATAACCCCCACAAATGGATGCAGACCTGCATTAATAACGCCAGCCAAGATTTCGTTAAACAACATACTATAACCTAATCCGAGCATAGCATTAAACGGATCTCGAGGCGGTTGCTTTGTTCGTTTTGTAAAAGCAAAGGTAGGTGGCACAATTTTACCAAGTGCTTCGAAATATAAACGACTAATCAACCCTTCATAGCCCATCAACTCAGATACACGCATACATTCACCAATATGACTTCGTACAGATTTTATATTGGCAATCTGTACATCTATATTGATATCTTCTTCTAAATTACGTGCATAACGACGAAGGATAGTTAATTGATTACGTACCTTTGCCCGAATAATTTTACGTGACATCGCTACTCTAAATGCATTATCATCTAACAAATCGAATTGCTTCTTATGTTTATTAATATCAATAGTATTCGTATTAATTAAAGTACCAAAATACTTTCCATAACCAGATAGCCATGTAATCGGTACACCACGTTCGATAAAATCAGTCACCAATGAGCTCGTTATAGATACGGAATCAAAGACAGTAATATCCTCAATTCGCTCCAAGGGAACCTCGAACAGCACTTCATTATTTCGACCAACTACTACATGACCACCGTCACGCTTAATAAACGATCCTGCTTCTGTAACATATAGGGATGACATAGAGTCGCCTCCTTTTATACGAATGAATACGCTAAGGAATCGATTTAGTCTAAAGATAATAAATTATAAAATTATTCGGCACAAAGGGCATTTACACTATTGAATTTGATCTAACACATATGTATTGATGGTATCGTAAATTAATTTATTTTGTTTTGGCTGTCCAGTAATAATGAAGAATACATCTTTAATCTGATGCAAGAAAGATTGTAAGGATTGAATCTCTGCAACACTACAGATATCTTGTTCAGAAAAGACAACAACCTCATGAGCTATTTTATTACGAATTTTTTGCTCAATACTACGTATCTCTTTTAATTGTTTCAACAAGGAACCATCTACTGTATCCTGCTCCTCCAACATATATAACATATGGTACAAGGATAATTGGATATCTTGCACCTGAGAAGGCCTTCTATTATTCCTCCACGATGTATATAGTTTAGGATACTGACTTTCAAATGCTACCATATCAATGAGTGGTCCCATAGATGTCTTTTTCTCTACTTGGCGCCAATTTACATCAAACTCTTTAGTAAAATAATAACGCATCAACTCATACATAAATGGAGTCGTTTTTAAAACAAAGTCCTCAATTTGACCTTGTTTTAAACGCACTTCCATAAGCATTAAAAACTCATATAATTTACGTAATTTCTTATCAGTAAATGAAGAGGATAAAGATACAGTCCCTACTTTACGAGACTTTTGTAAGGCCCCATCATAGTCCAACCCTAAACGTAATTGAGCATGTTCTAGTAATGGTAATACATCATTAGGAACACTATCTTCAAAAGTTCTTTTATAACTATGATAAGCGCTTATAGCCTCTTTGTATTTATAGCTACTAATGAGCGTATGAAGAGATTGTTTAATATTATTACGCTTGATATACCCCATTTGTGGTTCATGGCATCGATTTTCACTGTCATCTTGATCATCAAAGTTATTTTCAATAACAATATCAATATCTTCGTCATCATTAACGGCGGGCTCTGAGCGATTAGAACCACGTTGAGGACTATCAACTTGAATACCTCGTACCGCATCATGTTCTACACTGAGATAAGACATAATCAACTTCATTTGAGGCGTTCCAGAGCTTAAATTAATGAGTATCTCTGCTTCAGGATATTCGGCAAGCATCTCATAGAAATGGTCTACGAACGGTTGTAAAGTATCAATGCGATGGACATCTTCAAGTCCTGTATGTATGAGCTTGATATCTAAATCAGCTTTCACATGTTTTAAAGCTTTAGTAAATCTATGATTGGCAGCTTCCTTTTGCTCCATATCCTTACTCAATACTAGAATTGCCATATCAGGGTTATAATGCCTTACGATATGAAGCATCCCTCCATCATAGCAACCACGAATAGGATCTGTATCCCCTACGGGAGTATAAAGAATTCTCATTGTACTACCTCACTTTGTACGCCACCCATGCCTAATGCGGTCTTAATTCCAAGCCCTGTAAATTGGCTATAATAGGTCAACAGAGATAGGATACGTTGCATCACTAGGTTCCGCTTAAATTGCATAATAATCTCGCCACGGAAACCACGAATTTTAACACCTTCTAAACCATACATACCCATACGCAAATTATAATCGCGAATGAAAGCAGCTGATTCAAGGGCAGATAATAAATCATCAGAGTCCATCATTTCAAAGGTAGTGAATTGGTTCCATTGGCGTAACAAATAACGGTAAATACGAAATGCTTCAGGGAAAATCGTATATTGTTGATCTACTTTAAAGCTTGTAGTGGTCACGCACCGTAATTTAGCTTGTGTATATTCTGCTTCACCACTCCAAAACTTGGCCATTAAAGCTTCATAGGAGGTTTCCTCTAAGATAGTTCTATCTTGAATATAAATATGCCCTCTTTTTTGTTTCAAAAAAATTTTTTCAGGCATATTTAGTGCTGGTCGTAATATACGCTCAACGGCCTCTGCTGTTACAGCAGAAAGGCGCCAAATATATTGACCTTTTTCTTTGTCAAAATAGATATATTGACTATAAGGGCGCAGGCCTGTTTCATGCAACTGACCTGCGTATTCTGTCCCCACTAACTCCATTAAGACCCCATGTACTACACTACCTATGGACTGTACAATTTTAATAGATGGATCTGCTGTGATTCCTAACTCTATGGCCATAATCTCAATATTATCTGCCAATATGAATGCCTCCCATCTCATAATAATTGCCATTCCACTTCACTAACTTGATTGCACGTGGTGCCATAATTGTATCTTTACGATCATGTTCAGCCTTTTGGAAATTAACATCTAAAATGGCTTTAATAATATCAATTCCTGTTTTTTCATCATCTATGAAAGCTGCCATAATAATAGTTTTTTGAACAAAACCTGTATTACTGCCAATATAAGCATTAGCTGGTTCTAGAGCTTTAAAAATAGATGGACTCACTTTCTTAAATTTAGAGGCTAACAACTTATGAGTAGCATCAAAATCTTCTTGTAAAATATCTAACACTTGATCGATACTAGTAATTCCTATTTCTTTAGTCATAGCCGTATCAAGAGTTACTGTAAAGGAGAACTTCTGATTTGGCAAAATGCACTCACGATGTACCGAAATAGCGTGAGTTCCATCTTCATCAATACAAGAATCCTCTTTCTTTAATACCTCTGTTTTAATCGCAGCCATAGGCATAGCATCAGAAACAGAAATACCTCGGAAAGCACTAGCTAAAATGCCATTAACTCTCTTTTCTGAATTCCTAAATAGTACTTGTATATTACGATCAATCAACTTATTCACTTCTCGTAATACAGAACTAAATTCACGTTTACAACGCCTCTTATCATATTGGAAATCTCTATATTTATATAAAATTTCTTTCAGCTTTTGTTGTACCGTAGATCTAAATCTAGTATCTCTACGAAGCATATGTGAAATAATAGCACTATCAATAACACCTTTAATCGAGCTACCTGGAATATAAATATCCCCATTGGCTCCACGAATCTGAGGCGTAATATCATTCAATGAGTTCTTATGCCCTTTAGTATATATCGATGATTTCATAATTGAGCTAATAGCAGGGCCTAGTGCATCTTTTGTTAACTGAGATGCACCAATAGTATTTTTAGCCCAATCATACATAGTTCGACCATTTGGTCTCACCATTTCATCCTGCATATATGTTTCAAAATCTGCTAATTTATTGTGACGTGCTAAAAAGCGAAACCACTCGTAGTTATTAAGGAGATATACTTCACCAACATCGTAATTATACATATAATCCTTAGTCGTTAACTTTTCAGGGCCACCAATATTGGTAGGGCTCACAACAGTGAGCAATAGTTGTGCATGATCTATACGATTACTCATAATCCACCCCAATCCATAAGCCCATACCATTACGATATACAGATAATAGGAATTACGTTTTACTTGAGTGGTGCTTCCAGCAGATCCTACAAAACCACCACGCTTTTGTAATTTATAGGAACCTTGTTTTAAAGTAGCCACTTCCTCACAAGTCGGAACACAGGCACTAATGCACATCATCTTTCTGTGCTGATTATGAAGCAATTCATATAAGGCAGAAATGTCCTCATAGATACCTTGAGATTCTAGTTCAATAGGATCATCAGCTAATTCAAATTTCCCATAACCACCACTACGTTTACCACCAATACCAGACAATCCTAAAACTTCAAATATACCTTCAAATAACTCTCGACTTTTATCATCATTAAAACCAGCAATAAGATATAGTCCCGTATGTGACATGAATTGATAGTTGCCAACATAATATGGTCGGCTCTTCTCTCCACGCATATTTACCTGAGCAGATGTTTGTTTTGCACCAAAGCTAGGCATATGCTTTTGTGATGTATCCGAATCTATATACTGACTAAAATTTTGTAGCTGTGATGCTCGAATATACTCAATTTTCTTTATCTTTTTTTGTTCCGTCGCTACCCGCTTTGTTTCTTCAAAACTTGTAATTGGCATCTCTTTTGAATCAATTTGCATAATAGGAGAAGGAACATATAGTTGATACTCACCATTATCTATGCAGTATGGAAATAAGCTAGATAGTACAATATGTTGTTCTTTTACAAGGTCAATAAAAGATTGCAGTAAGCCTTTATCATAGCTAATTTCATGACAACATGCACCAAATAGTGCATCTGAGCCTAATGTGAGAGAAATTGTTTCTAAACTACCGCCTTCTGAAGTATCTCCAAAATGCACTGGTGTAAGAAAACGCAGTGGATATATATAGTAGTTCATAGTAATAACCTACTTTCTTAATATATCTAACAAATCCTGCGTATTAATAGTACTATTACCTACTGATTTCACATCATCAATAGAAATATTTACACGACCATAACCGCGAGAACCATGGCCTCCGAGATAATCGATACCTAATAAATCAAGACCAGCTTTTAGTATATTCATATCCTCAGTTACTTCAGCTTCATTTTCAATATTATAGGCTACTTTAAACGCAAATATAGTACCTGCTGGGACACGTTCAATTTGTCGAGGATTAGCACTACCATCAACACGGTTAATAACATTTTCAAACTTAATTTCACCCATATAGGTATCAGTATCTATATTAGCAAACAATTGACGAGTTTCGTCTGTGATAAATAAATCATAAAATTGTAAACGAGATGGCTTCACAGGATTTACGGAACCAAATAAACGCTTGATTTCCTCTTTGTCCTCTTTAATATCATTCATTATATAATCATCACAATGGCTTTTAGCTAATAGAGTACGTAATTTACCTTTAATAGAGCTACCAGGAATGATAGGTTCTTGAGACACTACATCACGAATAAATGGTGTATCAACGGATCCAATAGGCGCAAAATCATTGCTAGCCCCTATATGCATACCTGTTTCTAGTTTTATAGTACCTGAAATTAGTAATTTACCACGTAAGGATTTTAATTTATCATTGCTCTCCATGTTAGGCTCCTCCTATTATCGATTACCAAATGATGGACGATTATTTTGATTCGTATTAAATGCTGGTTCCGGGGATTGAGATAACTCTACAGAGCGATATTTATAGAATGCTACTAAAGCCTCTACATATTTACATAGTAAATCAAAACGCTTAACGTCTGTTCCAATATCTTCAATCATATTTAAAAGCTTACTAATATCAATCAATTGCTTTACTGGATATACTTTTTTACCTCGCCCAGCAGATTCTTCAATACGACCAGCTTGGTACAAAAGTGTAGTTTTCAAAAAACGTACATCCATTGCAATATCATCAGGTAACTTATCAAAGGATTTGCTTTTCCGTTGAGCAACACTTAATTTATTTTTAATCGCTACAACGCTTGATAAAATTTTACGTAATTGTGCATATTTTAACAAAAAAGCATTACCATTTTTATTCTTATCTAACTTGTTAATAACGGCTTCAGCAACCTTAACAAGGTCTAAAGTCCAATTAAATGTATCTTGTGCCATATAGTTATCCTCACTTCGTATCACGCATATAGTAAACAATGAGGTTGCAAGCTGTTAATAACGCTTTACAATCTGCTTCTGTTTGAATCCATCTATGAATAGCTGTAACAAAATTTTTGTATGATTCATAAGTAGGGTCATGTTTCTTAGGTTCTAGACGGGCTAACAAATAAAGAATACGAGCTATATTAATATGTTTACCTTGTGCTCTATCATTTAAAATACCTTGTAATAAATCCATCAGCTTATAAATTAGACCCTTACCCAATTTCATTTTGGCATCTTGCTTCTCATTAATACCTGGAATGACAAATAATTGATCTAGTGTATAAATTTTATCTTCAATAACATTCTTAATGAGGTCATCCCATTTATATACATGACGGCATATTCGTTCTTCACCACTCGCATTTTTATTTGTTTCAAAACCAAATAAAGCGATACTATCTTTGCCATCATTGTCTTTAGCTACACTTTCAAGTAATCCTGTAATTGCTGCCATTTGGCTAATTGGATAAGATGGAGAGAATAAAGCTAAGCCAGCTGACATAGTGATTTTATTATCTGTAACCTCAGCTAATTTCTCACGAATGTCGATAGCCAATTCTAATAATTCGTCCCATGCACCTACAAGGAATACATCATCACCACCAGAATAAATAACGTGAATTTTTCTAGTCGTAACTTGTTTATTAGCCCAAATCGTAAATGGTGTAACAGATGTACCAAAGCCTTGTATATCACCTTGAGCCATTTTATTAACGGCAACCTTAAAGAACATTGCCAAATCACGAGATAGGTCAGCATAGCGTGATAATGTACCATATTTAAATTTATCAGAGCCTTCAGAAATAAAGCCTCCGATAAAGGCAGCACCAAGGTTATCTACGTCCGCTCGTAATACACCAAGTCGCTTAATACCTTTATCATCACCTAATCCACTAGATGCGGCAAGTTCTTCAAATTCATAAACTTGACCATTATCCTTACGTGCTACATAATCTGCTAGCCAAATACGATTGAATACATTGTGTCCAGTTTTAGCAGTATTCTTAGAATAAATTCTAAGAATTTCATGACTAGATTCAAACTTCTGTAATGATGTTTCAGGAACAACATAAAGATATAGCTTTCCTTTATCCGCATCACTACTCAAATTATTAATATATACTTCAACTTTAGGGATACTTTCACTATCATCACTAATATTAGGTCTAGCTAATACAAAGACAGTGTCTCGACTGTCGACAATTTGTTCTCCTAAACGATACAAGCCATTACAAATTGGACATGCCTCTACATCAGTGTCCTTACCATAAGGAGATAGTGCTACCGTTGAAGTATGACAAATGGAACATTCCCGTTCACCATGAAGAACCGTATTATACGTGCTATTTGGATTAAATAAATCAGCTAGGTGCTGCTCAGAATATCGTTTAGACTTAGCTTCACCAACAGATTGGCTCACCTTACGGAATAATGCACGTTGCGATTGAATTAATTCTGCAGCTGTTGCTGTAGCAGATCCAAGAGCTAAATACAATTTAGTACCAAATACTGTTAAGAACCATTCATTAATGGATTTCTCCATAGTTTCAATAGCAGTACTAGTTTTCGTCGTATTAGGTGCCAATATATAAAAATGACCGCCACCATTGTAAATAAGATTTGCCCGTGTTAACTGCAATGCATCTAACAACTCATCTACAATTTGTTCCATCAAAATTTCCAAATAGAATGAACGACCACGCAATGATTTCAATGCACCTTTAGACGGAATCGTATAAATAAAATTCTGGATACCAGAAATATCTCCAGATATAAGCCTAAAAGCTGGCAAGTCACGGAACTTTTTAGAATTCTGATAACAGTATTCTTTATAATCAGCGATTCCCTGCTCCTCAAAATAATGCACCATACTATGCGCCACAGCAGCTGTTATCTTTGAGTGCATATACAAAGAAATATCATTAGCCTGATCTGTTGCCGTACTAGATGGCATATAGGACACAGTGTCTTCATAAATTCTCAACAACTCATTAACGGACATCTTATCTATTGGTTGTTGTTGAAAGTTCTGTACTAATACATCATATAGTGCCTTGTACTTATCACTTGATGCTCGTATGGTTTTATCACTTTCAGGATAATTAAAGTGATCAGATACATCAATGCCACGTAGATAATACTGTAAAGGTTTATTGCTGGTGTTACCGCCAAATACACGGAAGATTGATTGAAGTGGTAACTCTTTATCAAACTTCTGTGTAGCGATACTCTCACCTTCATCAAGATCTCGACGATCTACAGCAGCAGCAATATTATCCGCTTCATACACAATGTATGCATAATCATCATTTTTTAATTGAGCTGCACTAAGCTCTTTCCCATGATGATACTTTAAACAATGAGTAATACTTTGTTTCAAGCCCATATCAGAAAAATAGGGCTCGATGAAAGCAGCACCGCGCTTAGAATGTGCATCGGTTCCCTGATTAGCACGATACACAACTTTGCCGATATCATGAAGCAATGCACCCTTTACCAGTGCATCCCATTTACCCATCACATCGCCTCCAAACTCTACTTAAGAAATAAAAGAACTATTGTCTTCATTATATATTCATTTCTGATTAAAACCAATAGAAAACCCTCAGAATTATACAAAAAAGCCAGCATATTCCTAAATAAGAATATACTGGCTATATTTTTGTACTCATATGAGTTTTTGAGATAAGAACCGGCCCCAAGAGGGGAATTATTTAATTTAACTACAAGAGTCACATCAGATAATAGTAATAGCGTTGTTACCGCGTTTCCGTCCCCATCAGGGGATTATTTAATTTAACGAAAAATAGCAAGTGGCGACACTGACACAATCATTTATTTGTTCCCGTCCCCTATTGGGGATTATTTAATTTAACTGGGAGGATATATGCGACATATTGAAATAGTAGATATTGAAAGGTTTCCGTCCCCATCAGGGGATTACTTAATTGAACCTAACAGTCAATAACGTCCAATCAAGCGGACAAATGAGTGTTAGGTTCCGTCCCCATCAGGAGATTATTTAATTTAACCCTGTCTCTGAAACAGTAGATATTTACTGGTTCTAAAATAGAAAAAACGGTAGAGATCGTAAAATAGCCTCAAAGGGCACTTTAGCTTTCTAAAATAATACCGCTTAACCGCACCACTATCACAATAGCACAGATTTAGTTTTTCAAGGGTTAAATCTAGGTTTATTATATCACAGAAATTATATAGCAATACAACAATAGAACCATTTGTATTATAAGATCTATAACACAAATGGTTCTATTCATCTCTACAGGTTTATCTTATTTCACATTATGGGACTTGTTTTAATAGTAGTTTTTCCAAGACTTCTACGAGTTTTTGGCCTCGTTCATCGATTTGAGTTTTATCCCAGTATGTTATTTGGTCTGGATTATCCACCGTAAAGTATGTATTTTGGAAATTAATCAAAGGTTGTTGGTTTTGAACTGGGCTGTCTATTTCTTCTGCCAAAGCTCTTGTAATAACAAATTCACAGGCTTTATAATGATCTAATTTATCAGCAAAATTACCATTCTTAACAGACGCATTTAAACTCTTATCTAAAAGTGTCAAATTACCTAGATGATTCAAATATTCCTTCCGAGTATCTTCATCAGTAAAGGAATAATCATCGTTATCTGCAGCTTGCGGCATGATATGCTCTAACTCAATCTTTTTGTTAGTCTTAATGCTATCTTTTTGGTTCAAGTATAGCTCGATAAATTTAAGAATTTGGAATGCTTTTGGGGCTTGCTTCTTATTTTTGGAACCAAAATCTTTCACAGGCAATAAAGCACGAATCAAGTCGACATATGGTTTTGTTCGTAATTCTAATTCGGTTACTGCAACCTCTAGTCTCCGCGCTGAATCAGATTCATGTAAAATCTTTTCTATAATTTCAGGTAATTCCGCTTCAATAGCATTCGTCTGTGTATACGAGAATATTACTGCTGCTACATATCTCACAGCCGCATCAACGAGTTGCACCTTGTCTACACGCGAAGCATTATAGAACGGCATTAACAACGGATGAATTTGAACGGTATTAAACAGTGTAAATAACGTATACATCCCATCATCATTGGACAAAAAATCGTTAGACAGTGGATCTTTATTGATACTAGCATATACCTTACTGATGGAATTGATATCTGATGAAAGTTGCAAAATATCGTTAGCTACGAGGTCATTGTCTTTAAAATGCTCAAATAAATCCTTCTTCTTTACATTAATAGCTTTTGTACCAATAATAAAATGTTTAATGAAAGTAGATGTTTCAATCGCTTTTGATTTACCTGTATCTTTCAGATTTTTTAAGAACTGACTCCAGCTATCAGAGAAATCTTTAATTTGATTCTGTGTAATGCCAGGTGCAGAAGTAAGATTCTTCAACAAGTAATTTTTTAAAAGATCTAATGGCTCTAATGACTGCCCACGATTGTTTAAAATCTCAAACAACTGGAATGCTCGTTCAATAGATGGTGCTGTAGTTTCTATTAACTTAACTTTAGTTGTTAGGTACTGCAAGAAATACAGTAATTTCTGAGGTTCATCATCATAAATACTTCTTAAGTGCTGAAGGATAGATTCATAAACAGCCTCTAAGTTATTAGCACTTGTGTTATCCTCATCACTCACTAGAGCACCCTGCTTAATGATACTTTTATAAGTCTCTTTAAACTCTAAATCCTGAGTATGAAGAATTTTGTAATCCACAAACTGTAAATTATTATCTAGAATTCTAAAATACTCTTTAAAACTAAAAGTATGACCCATCCACATATCTGCATTAGCTCCTAGATTTCGACGAGTCTCTTCTGCAATATCCATAAACAAATTATTTAATGCACAGAAAATGAGCGTCAATGTTGTAAGCCTTTGCTGACCATCAATCACATCAAATCTGGTCGGATTATTCTCATTGCTAATCAAAACAATATTGCCTAATAAATACCCGGGCAACGTATCCAGCCTATCCGTGTAATTATCTGTATCTTCCTTGAAATCAGAAAAAAGTGTATCTACTTCTTTATCAGTCCATACAAAACTCCGTTGAAAATCAGGTATAACAAATTGATTTTTATTATCTAATATCCCCTTAATATCCTTCATTATGGATGTAATTTCAGCCATGATATCCTCCCCATACCAAAATTTATTTTCTTATATCTATTAGATCATAAAAATAAGATGAAGATCAACACTTTAAATTTATAGACTATCAAAACAAAATATTTTATACATAAAATAACCACCCTATAAAAGAGTGGTTACTTTTGCCTTTAAAAGAAAATATTAGTTTATTCTGCCCCCTACTGGGGATTATTTAATTTAACAAGCTGGCCTGATTTGGTTGGCCTATTACAAGCCACTTCTGAGCTTCCGTCCCCATCAGGAGATTATTTAATTTAACTTCCCTGAAGAATTCGACCTAGTGAGTGCAGTTTTAGAAAAAGTTTCCGACCCCGTCAGGGGATCATTTAATTTAACAACAAGCTAAGGCTTGGGGCATAGATTATCGTAAATTCCACGAGCTTCCGTCCCCTTATGGAGATTATTTAATTTAACTTGCAAGAAAAGGAACAATTACCTGTAGTAGACCGTAAATATACGTTTCCGTCCCCATAAGGGGGATTATTTAATTTAACCTATCGACTTACGAATTAGCTATAAGGCTATTACTTTAAAAATATTTCCGTCCCCATTAGGGGATTATTTAATTTAACCAATGAAAATCTTCATCAACTATGCTTTAATTAGAGAATTATGGTTTCCGTCCCCATTAGGGGATTATTTAATTTAACCCAGAAGCTATGTACACTGTGAAAGACCTCGCTGATGGTTTCCGTCCCTATCAGGGGATTATTTAATTTAACAATAACAATGGCTAAAACTACTACTATTAAAAGAGAAATCGAGTTTCCGTCCCCATCAGGGGATTATTTAATTTAACGTATACCTTCGTAATTCTCAATTCAATTTTTAATAATGGAGGGTTTCCGTCCCCATCAGGGGATTATTTAATTTAACTCGGAGGTACGGCGTTTTGTGTATTTCTTGTATATCTCATGTTTCCGTCCCCATTAGGAGATTATTTAATTTAACCACAAAGTGGACGAACGTAACTACTTGGACAACTACGATAAGTTTCCGTCCCCATTAGGGGATTATTTAATTTAACGCTATCAGTGAAATCACAACAAACGAATTCATAAGTAAGAAAGCGTTTCCGTCCCCATTAGGGGATTATTTAATTTAACTAATAGTAACTACTTGATGAAAGCTGACCCTGCGACTGTAAGTTTCCGTCCCCATCAGGGGATTATTTAATTTAACAATTAAAGAAGTGCGCAACCTTTACAAGACTGCTAAGGCTTGGGTTTCCGTCCCCATCAGGGGATTATTTAATTTAACATATCATGAGCGTAGCGAAAAAATCTATTGAAAAAACAAGTTTCCGTCCCCATCAGGGGATTATTTAATTTAACGATACGATGAATTTGTAGCGTTGCAAAAGTCTAAAAAAGTACGTTTCCGTCCCCATCAGGGGATTATTTAATTTAACAAACTAAATATCTCGGTAGTATTCTTAATAGTACCGCCTAACGTTTCCGTCCCCATCAGGGGATTATTTAATTTAACACCATCGTCGATGTAACCCCAAATACTGCAATACGCCACTTGGTTTCCGTCCCCATCAGGGGATTATTTAATTTAACAACGCACTATCTCAAATGTGAATACATTTGAACTAGATGAAAGTTTCCGTCCCCATCAGGGGATTATTTAATTTAACTAAATTATGTTATGTGATGAAAAAAGATAGCAACAATTTATAGTTTCCGTCCCCATCAGGGGATTATTTAATTTAACAATTGTACAAATTGGTGAACGATACTATGTGAAAGCTACCGCAAGTTTCCGTCCCCATCAGGGGATTATTTAATTTAACTTACAAGTACAAAGAGGTATAGATGGATAGTAGATATATAGGTTTCCGTCCCCATCAGGGGATTATTTAATTTAACTTATTCACTATTAGGCGAATATTGGGAACATTAAACGAAAGGAAGTTTCCGTCCCCATCAGGGGATTATTTAATTTAACAATGAAGAAATTCAAGAATGACTATTTCAAAGAAATCCTAATGGTTTCCGTCCCCATCAGGGGATTATTTAATTTAACCAGGCTCGCCATTTGAATTTGAATAATGCACCATCTAGGGCGGGTTTCCGTCCCCATCAGGGGATTATTTAATTTAACATAATTATTACACCCTTAGGGAATTTATAGAAATGTTCGAGGGTTTCCGTCCCCATCAGGGGATTATTTAATTTAACTAAACAAACTGAATTTGATAGTACACCACAATATAGGGTATAGTTTCCGTCCCCATCAGGGGATTATTTAATTTAACAGGTTGATCACTTATGCTTTATTTTATCGTTGAGCAAGAATATAAGTTTCCGTCCCCATCAGGGGATTATTTAATTTAACGCATTGATATTCCCGATTGGTTATGCATTAGTGCATACGAGTTTCCGTCCCCATCAGGGGATTATTTAATTTAACAAAACGCTATGCTTATGGCGTTACTTAAAGAAAAAGGTTTACGTTTCCGTCCCCATCAGGGGATTATTTAATTTAACTTGTATACAATACAATAGATAATAAAAAAAGGGTAGCCTTAATGTTTCCGTCCCCATCAGGGGATTATTTAATTTAACCCGCAACAGGCGGAGAAACGGAGCTAATCATGGCTAACACAAGTTTCCGTCCCCATCAGGGGATTATTTAATTTAACTGTCTTAGGTAAAGTAGATGTAGTTAAAGGTAATAGAGTTTGTTTCCGTCCCCATCAGGGGATTATTTAATTTAACCCTGTCTCTGAAACAGTAGATATTTACTGGTTCTAAAATGCAAAAAACGGCGGAGATCGTAAATAGACCTCTAAAGGCACTTTAGCAAACTAAAATAATGCCGTTTAACCGCGCCACTATCATAACGGCGCAGATTTTGTTTTTCAAGGGTTAAATCTAGGTCTATTATAGCACAGTATCAATGGAAATGAAAAATATATGAAAACAGAGCTATCTCATAACAAGATAGCTCTGTATAAGAGTGAAAAGCTTTTTAGATGTATTTATGATCACCTTATTTTCCGTATTATATTTTTCTCCCTATATGTCCTCCTTTTCTCTCCCCTCTAATCCTACTTTCACCCCCCAACGTATTATCTCGTTAGGTCTCTCCAGGCGATAAATAGTTCGGCCACGACTTGTGGGTTTTGGCTGAGTTTGATGCGGGCTAGCATTTTGCGCACGTAGTTGCA
>QWCZ01000591.1_pt1 | contig 17455 bp, 9 predicted proteins | sample 1972651 | NCBI WGS metagenome assembly QWCZ01 (sample SAMN09866695, study PRJNA288562) | Human oral metagenome isolate pre1_saliva, whole genome shotgun sequencing... | isolation source: mouth | host: Homo sapiens | place: USA: California
GGTAAGTTTGCCTCTCGCAACTGGCTACAAACGCATACCCTTTTGGATACTATTGAGGAATTTCACTTCGATGCCTGTATAGGAGGTGCCCGCCGTGATGAGGAGAAAGCACGTGCAAAGGAACGTTTTTTCTCAGTACGTGATGAGTTTGGTCAGTGGGATCCTAAGTTGCAACGTCCAGAGCTATGGGATATCTACAACGGACGTATCCACAAGGGGGAGAATGTGCGCGTGTTTCCTATTTCCAACTGGACAGAATTGGATGTATGGAGCTATATCCAGCAGGAAAATATAGCGCTACCTTCTATCTATTTTGCCCATGATCGCGAGGTGATTGAGCACGAAGGTCGCCTTATAGCTGTCTCTCCTTTTATCCAAATAGATGAAAATGATAAAATTGTCAATAAGCGGGTGCGCTATCGTACCGTGGGCGATATGACCTGTACCGCTGCTGTGGAGAGTGATGCTGCTACTCTTGAAGAGGTAGTGAGAGAAATAGCGGCCTCCCGTATCTCCGAACGTGGAGAAACCCGCATCGATGACCGTGTCACCGAAGCGGCTATGGAAGATAGAAAAAAAGGAGGCTATTTTTAGGATTCTTTCGACAAACTATTACTCTCCCTTGCCTAGAAAACTTGGCATGGTTTTGGCTATCTATAAAATTATAGTAGTATACAATATAACAATTAACAATTGACAATTATGTGGATTTATTATGTAATTCTTGGCGCAATAGCCTTAGTAAGTTGGCTGGTGAGCAACCGCCTACAGAGTAAGTTTGAATATTATTCCAAAGTGCATTTGCGCAATGGGATGAGTGGGGCGGAGATTGCCCAAAAGATGCTTGAAGACCATGGCATCCGTGATGTGAAAGTAATTTCAACTCCAGGAAGGCTCACCGATCACTATAATCCTATGGATAAGACAGTGAACCTAAGTGAGGCGGTATACAATCAGCGCAATGCAGCAGCTGCTGCAGTAGCAGCTCATGAGTGTGGGCATGCGGTGCAACATGCTCAAGCTTATTCTTGGCTCACACTACGTTCCAAACTGGTTCCTGCAGTGAATGTTTCCTCCAATCTTTCCCAATGGCTTATTTTAGGAGGATTCCTTTTAGGGGCTGCGGCCAAGGTAGGTTTTGGATATTGGGTAGCCTTGATAGGGGTGATTCTTTTTGCTGTCACTACGGCTTTTGCTTTCATTACCCTACCTGTGGAGTATGATGCCAGCAATCGTGCTTTGGCTTGGCTTAAGAATAAGAATATCGTCTCCCAGCAGGAATATGCAGGAGCAGAGGACTCGCTTAAGTGGGCAGCTCGTACTTATGTAGTGGCTGCTTTGGGTTCCCTCGCACAACTTCTTTACTGGGTGTATAGACTTATGGGAAGCAATAGAGAATAATAGTTATTAGTCGTTAGTGATGAATAATCACTAACCACTAATTATTAATCATTAATCTTAAATCATTGAAACATTGAAAAATTCAGATAATTTCTTTCTTTTGGCCGGCCCTTGTGCTATAGAGGGAGAAGATATGGCTATGCGTATAGCCGAAAAAATTGTAAAAATCACTACTGCTCTTGATATTCCTTATACATTCAAGGGGAGTTTCAAAAAGGCCAATCGCAGTCGTATAGATTCTTTTACAGGGATAGGGGATGAGAAGGCATTGAAGATACTCCAAAAAGTATCTCAGACCTTTGGCATACCTACTATAACGGATATTCATGAGATAAAAGATGCAGAAATGGCGGCGGAGTATGTCGATGTACTACAGATTCCTGCTTTTTTGGTTCGACAGACAGACTTAGTCGTGGCTGCCGCAAAAACAGGAAAAAAAGTCAATCTCAAAAAAGGGCAGTTCATGAGTCCTGAGAGTATGAAGCATGCTGTACAGAAGGTATTGGATAGTGGTAATGATCAAGTCTGGATTACTGATAGAGGAACCATGTTCGGTTATCAGGATATGATTGTGGACTTCCGAGGAATTCCTACCATGAAGCAGTATGCCCCTGTGGTCTTAGATATTACTCATTCACTCCAGCAGCCTAACCAAAGCTCAGGGGTAACAGGAGGTAGACCAGATATGATTGAAACTATCGCGCGAGCAGGAGTGGTGAACAATGTAGATGGAATCTTTGTGGAAACACATTTCGATCCAGCCAATGCCAAGAGTGATGGGGCGAATATGCTACATCTCGACCTGCTGGAGGGACTTCTTACCCGCCTTGTAGCAATACGAAAAACCATTAACACATTCTAAAAAAGTCTAATTCTTTCAACCATGAACGAGCAAACGGCCTATGCTAAGACCATCACTGGTATATATAACAAGGTGTATCAGGGAAAAAATGTAGGGAAAATACCCACTTACATCCCTGAACTACTCAATATAAATCCTGATAAGTTTGGAATTGCTATCCATACTTTACAAGGAAAAAAATTTGGTATAGGTGATTACCAAGAAAAGTTTTCTATACAGAGTATTGCCAAGGTACTTTCCTTATCTATGGCATACAATATCTTCGGGGATAGTATTTGGGAGAGGGTGTCGGTGGAGCCTTCGGGAACCTCTTTTAACTCGCTCTTACAGCTTGAAGCCAACAATGGGATCCCGCGTAACCCGCTGATCAATGCAGGAGCTATTGTCATCTGTGATATATTGCTTTCTCACTTTGAGAATGCTGAAGAAGAATTTCTTAAGTTTGTTCGTCAGCTTGCCAATGATCCTACGATAGAGTATTCACAGACCATAGCTTCTTCAGAGAAGGAGGTAGGGTATCGCAACTTTGCCCTCTGTTATTATATAAAGTCCTTGGGCAATATAGAGAATGACCCAGAAAGGGTTTTGGACTTCTACTTTAAGCTTTGTTCTATAGAGCTTACTTGTGAGTCCTTGGCTTATGTATTCACTTTCTTGGCCAATGATGGGATCACCCTACACGAAGGAAATCGCATTCTCCCCCATATATATACTAAGCGTATCAATGCTATTATGCAGACTTGTGGTTTCTATGATGAATCAGGGGAATTTGCCTTCCGAGTAGGTCTTCCTGGCAAGAGTGGGGTAGGAGGAGGCATTGTGGCCATCATGCCTGGTCACTATGCCATCGCGGTATGGAGTCCACGCCTGAATGAAAAAGGTAATTCCTACCGAGGGGTAAAATTCTTGGAAGGGTTCACTATGCAGACACAAATATCCGTCTTTTAGGCCAAGAGTAAAGTCGCTATGAGCGACTATCTGACCAAGTGAGTGAAGGTGGGCATATAGTGAAAAATAAAAAGAGTGAAAAATGATAGGAATATCATTCTTCACTCTTCTCTTTAAGTTGGTCTACAAGGACTCGAACCTTGAATTACAGAGCCAGAATCTGTCGTGTTACCATTACACCATAGACCATTGCTTTATTGCGGGGGCAAAGGTACGACTTTTTTTTGAAATGCGCAATAAAAAAAGCAACCTTTTACAGTTGCTTTTTCCAAATAACTTTAAACTATAATAATATGATTAACCCAATTCAAAAAAATAGGATTGAAAAAGTTGGTCTACAAGGACTCGAACCTTGAATAACAGAACCAAAATCTGCTGTGTTACCATTACACCATAGACCATCTCTCAATTGCGGTGCAAAGGTACAACTTTTTTTCAAACCTGCAAGTGTTTGCCTTAAAAAAATAAAAAAAATTTTTTCTCTTTATTTTATTAGGTAGATACAATAAAAATGTGTAACTTCGCTCCGTTTTTTTAAAAAGATAAAAATGGATTTACAAAAGGACTTTCATAAGTATAATCTCATTACAGGATGGGGGGTATTTCTCATTGCTTTACTCACCTATGGGCTCTCAGTAGAGCCTACTGTAAGTTTCTGGGACTGTGGAGAGTATATAGCTACCTCGGCTAAGCTCGAAGTGGGTCACCCACCTGGAGCACCTTTTTTCCAGATGGTAGGGGCTTTCTTTGCTTCTTTTTCTCCTTCGCCTGAGAAGACAGCTCTTTTTGTAAATTATATTTCGGTATTCTCTAGTGCTTTTACTATATTATTTCTCTATTTTATTATTGTCAACTTTACTAAGAAGATTGCTCTTACAAAGCGAGAGGCACTCTCCAATTCTCAAGTGATAGGTTTGTATGGTAGTGGACTAGTAGGAGCTTTGGCCTATACTTTCTCAGATAGCTTTTGGTTTAATGCTACTGAGACGGAGGTATATGCTATGGCAATGCTTTTCATGTCAGCCATGTTTTGGTTAGGGCTTAAGTGGACAGACAACTTAGATAGTCCTCGGGGGGATAAGTGGTTGCTACTCATAGCTCTTGTAGTAGGACTCTCCTTTGGGGTACACTTTATGGCACTACTAACTATTCCAGCTATAGGGATGCTTTATTTCTTCCAGTCTCATTTTAAGAAAAATATCAAGAACTTTATCTTGGCTAATGTGATTTCTATATCTATATTGCTACTGATATTCAAGCTGATACTTCCTTATACTTTGGCGTTGTTCGGTTACACAGAAGTGTTTTTTGTCAATGAACTGGGTATGCCTTTTAACTCTGGAACTATTTTTACAGGAGTCTCTATTATAGCTTTGTTTGTTTTTACTCTATGGAAAGCACAGAAGCACCAAAAGCGATTGTTACAGACCGCTACACTCTGCTTACTTTTTGTCTTTGTTGGTTTCTCTTCTTGGTTGATGATTCCTATCCGCTCCAATGCAGGTACTGTCATCAATGAGAACAGTCCTACCGATGCGCGCTTGCTCTTGGCTTACTACAACTTGGAGCAATACCAGAAGACCTATCTTTTCAGAGGACCAATGTACTCAGATGCTTTTGCGCCCACAGGGGATGATTATATGGATGAAAAGCCTAAGTACGAAAGAGACTACCAAAAGAATAAGTATATTATCGTCAACGAATACAAGAATGCTTTAGATGCTCCTAATCCTGAACATGTGGGATTATTGCCTCGTATGTGGAGTTCGGAACATGCCGCTAACTATATGATGCTGACCTCTCCTCTGAAGTATCATATCAATCCTGAGCGTAATGATGAGCACGCTCAACAAATCAATCAATTGTTACAAAGGGCGTTAGCTGAAGGAGATTACGAACAATATACCTATCTCCTCCGTCGGGCACAAGGGAGAATTATCGTAGAGAAGCCTTCTTTCTGGGACAACCTTTCCTTTATGTTCAGCTACCAGTTCAACTATATGTACTTGCGCTACCTATTGTGGAACTTTGTAGGCCGCCAAGATGATATACAAGGGAAGATCTATAACAATCATGGGAACTGGATTTCAGGTATTTCTTTCATAGATGATTGGCATACAGGCTATCCTCAAGAGCACCTGCCTTCTGATGCACAAGATAACAGAGGGCGCAATACCTATTTCTTCTTGCCTTTCCTTTTGGGCTTGGTAGGACTGTTTTTTCAGTTCTCTTCTAGCAAACGCCAATGGTGGGTGGTTTTTACCCTTTTCCTCTTTACAGGATTGGCACTAAAAGTGTACCTGAACGAACGTCCTTTTGAACCACGAGAGAGAGATTATGCCTTGGTAGGTTCTTTCTTTACCTTTGCCATTTGGATAGGAATGGGTGTGTATGCTATTTATGCATTTTTAGAAGAAAAAATCTCTTTTAAGGGGCTGGCTCCTGCAGTAATTGGGGTGTGTACCCTTGCGGTACCTGCTCGAATGCTTGCCGAGAACTGGGATGACCATGACCGATCCAACCGCTATACTGCACGTGCTTTGGCTAAGAGTTATTTGGATTCTGTCTCCAAGGACAATGGAGCTATCATCTTCTCCATAGGAGACAACGATACCTTTGGCATGTGGTATATGCAGGAGGTTGAACACTATCGCACCGATGTCAGGGTGATCAACACTTCTCTTCTGGGTACCGACTGGTATATAGATCAAATGAAGTGTAAGGCCTATACCAGTGATCCTATACCCTCAGAGCTTGTCCACAGACAATATGCTTATGGAGTGAGGGATGCGATCTATTTTGATCAGAAAACGGATAAGATATGGAATATAAAGGACTTTATGAAGTGGGTAGGTAGTGACGATCCTAATACCAAAATGGAGATAGAACGTGAGGGAGCACCTTCTCAATTCTATTCTAGCTATCCTACCGATAAGATTCGTATTCCTGTCAATAAGGAAAATGTCCTTAAGAGTGGTATCGTAAAGGCTGAAGATGCGGATAAGATTGTGGATTATATTGATATCAAGTTGCCTTTTGGTATGGGTAAAAACCGCCTAATGATGCTTGATATTATCGCCAATAATGATTGGAAACGTCCGATCTACTTCACTGGAGGTAGTTATAGCGACGATGAGTATATCTGGATGCGTGATTACCTACAGCTCGACGGATTGGCTTACAAGTTGGTACCTATCAAAACGCCTATTGATAAGGACAATCCTTATGATATGGGGCGTATAGACTCCGACCTGATGTATAAGATTGTAAAGAGTTGGGATTGGGGGAATATGGATGATCCTAATATCTATCATGATCCCGAGACACGTCGCAATAGTATCGTCTTCCGTGGCAACCTTGCTCGCCTTACAGAAACCCTTATCAATGAAGGGAAAACACAGAAGGCAAAGGATATCCTTGATCTGGCCACTAAGCGTATTCCAGTAAGCCATTTCGGGTATTATTTCACAGTAGAACCTTTTATCACAGGGTATTATCAGGTGAAGGAAAACGAAAAAGCCCGTAAGCTATTCCTTGAGGTGGCCAAAAAGTACCAAGAGAATATAGAGTACTATCTCACCCTTTCGGCAAGTGACTTTATCAACCTATATGAGGATGTAAGCCGAGACCTAAGGCGCTATGATGCTATGCTGCCGATTTTAGCTGAAGATAAGTCTTTCTATGACCAGCAGTATAAAGTATATGAGCAGTACATAGATCGCCTTCAGAAAAAAGCAATTTCTTTTGGGCTTATTTCTCAGGAAGATATCAAGGCACAAAAGCAAACGAAAGTTCCTGAAAAGGAAAACCTAGAGGAACAACAGCCCAAAGATACTCAAAAATAAAAGGCTTAAAATCTTTTGCTTTTTGAAAAATAATGTTTACTTTTGTCCAAAAGAACAAGACTTATTTTTCAGATGAAAGTGACCTTAAAAAATAGTATATATTCCAATAGCTATGTTTTTCTTTTGAAAAGCATAGCTATTTTTTTATTGTTTTGTAGTTGTTCTTCTAATTCTCTAGAGAATCAGGTATATGGACAAGACAATCCGCACAATATTAAGCCTTACTTATCCCAATACAATTTGAAAGGGAAGATAAAAACACTCTCTTACTATAATGGGGATTATAGTGAGACTTTTCATTTCAATAAGCAAGGATTGCTCACTCATATAAATAATGGTTTGAATCAGAAACTATCCTATAATCGGCAAGGTAAACTAACTAAAATATACAGTGAAAGGGATGAAATTATTTTTACTTACCTCCCTAATAATACTGTAAAACAGGAATGGAAAAGTGATTTTGGGAATGCCACACTTTATTATATCTACAATGACAAAGGGAATTTACTATCTGAAGAGAGTAAAGGAGACGGAAACTATAAATATTTGTATGAGTATGATAGTCAGGGGAGATTGTTAGTTAAAAAGTATGATTTTGCTTATATGAAAGCATTAAAAGAAGCTGAAACTGATATGGGGCTGTCAGAGCGATCTTTTATGAAATTATATGAGTATGATACGGCAGGGAATCTCAGAAAATATACTGAATATAACAGACAAGGTGATATTGAGAAAATAGATATTTATAAAAAAGGGCTCCTTGTAGAGAGACAGAGGTATGAGCAAAATGAATTATTTGAGAAATCTATTTTTACCTATGACAATGGAAAAGAGCAAGAAACGGTATATAATCAGGAAGGGACACCTATCCGCTTAGCAACGTACAACACCACGCTTGACAAGCAAGGAAATGTAATCCTCAAAACAGAAGAATATGAGGACACCTCTGATACCATCAAAGCACAGGGTATAAAAGATATAGAAAAGAGAGAAATAGAGTATTATCCATAAAACTACAGTATATGAAATGCTTTTCCTTATTTTTGTTGTTTTTAGCAGTCTCTGCTAACACACCTTACTATTATAGTGAATAAGATTTTTAAGGAAGTAGGTCTTTTATCTCAAAAATAATTCCTATCTTTGCCCCATCATTAGTACCCAATGAATATACTTAGTAACATTATTGCACAAACACACTCTTTTCCCTCCTTAAGCAGTACTCACAAGAGATACGCAGGGCAACGATATTTTTTATTATTAATACAATAGCTATATTTTTCTTTTGAAAAATGTAGCTATTTTTTTAAAACTCAATAAGTAAGAATGCTTAGTTATAAGAAACAGTATTATAAAAGGATAGATAAAAAGCTAATGATTTTGAAAAGTTACTAGATAAGTTATTAAAAAAATAAAAGCGCTTAACAAAATGCCAAAAAGAAACGACCTACATTGTGTTCTGCTCATAGGATCAGGACCTATTATCATCGGACAAGCCTGTGAGTTCGACTACTCAGGCTCGCAATCGTTGCGCTCCTTGCGCGAAGATGGTATCAAAACCATCCTTATCAACTCCAATCCCGCTACGATTATGACCGACCCTTCCATGGCGGATGTGGTCTATCTCAAACCCCTTACCACTAAATCATTGGTGGAAATCCTCAAGGCTCACCCTGAAATAGATGCCGTACTGCCTACTATGGGCGGACAAACCGCTCTCAACCTCTGTATTGAGGCTGATGAAAAAGGTATCTGGAAAGACTTTGGGGTAGAAATTATAGGGGTAGATATCGATGCGATACAAATCACTGAAGACCGCGAGAAGTTCCGAATACTGCTTGACCAGATTGGTATCCCAATGGCACCTTCTGAAACAGCTACTTCTTTCCTTAAAGGAAAAGAAATCGCACAACGCTTTGGGTTTCCACTTGTAATACGTCCGTCCTTTACTTTGGGCGGTACAGGGGCTTCTATTGTATATAAGAAAGAAGATTTCGATATGCTGCTTAATCGCGGTTTGGAAGCTTCGCCTATCCACGAGGTGCTTATCGACAAGGCACTTTTAGGTTGGAAAGAATACGAACTGGAACTTTTGCGCGACAAGAACGACAATGTTGCGATCATCTGTACCATTGAAAATATGGATCCTATGGGTATCCACACAGGGGATTCTATTACCGTAGCCCCTGCAATGACTCTATCTGACCGCACTTTCCAGCGTATGCGCGATATGGCGATTAAAATGATGCGCAGCATAGGTGATTTCGCTGGTGGTTGCAACGTGCAGTTTGCGGTATCGCCTGATGAAAAAGAAGATATTATCGCTATTGAAATCAACCCACGTGTATCGCGTTCTTCAGCTTTAGCGTCTAAGGCTACAGGGTATCCTATCGCTAAGATTGCCACCAAGCTCGCTATTGGTTATCATTTGGACGAATTGCAAAACCAGATTACTAAATCCACTTCCGCTTTCTTTGAGCCTACCTTGGACTATGTGATCGTGAAGATACCGCGTTGGAACTTTGATAAGTTCGAAGGATCTGACCGCACTATTGGCTTGCAAATGAAGTCAGTAGGCGAAGTAATGGGTATAGGACGCTCTTTTCAAGAGGCATTGCAGAAAGCTACCCAATCGCTCGAAATCAAGCGTAATGGTTTGGGGGCAGATGGCAAAGGGGAGAAGAACTACGAACAGATCATAGAGAAACTTACTTACCCCAGCTGGGATAGGGTATTTGTGATATACGATGCGGTACAGATGGGTATTCCGCTGAGCCGTATACACGAAATCACTAAGATAGATATGTGGTTTCTCAAACAATATGAAGAACTCTGTGCGCTCGAAAAAGAAATATCCCGTTACAAAATAGACACCCTACCTAAAGAACTCCTTTTTGAAGCCAAACAAAAAGGGTTTGTCGACCGACAAATTGCCTATATGCTTGGTTGCTGGGAGAGTGAGGTACATAAGAAGCGTGAGGAGCTGAATATACGCCGCGTGTTCAAATTGGTGGATACTTGTGCTGCCGAGTTTAAGGCGCAAACCCCTTACTATTATTCTACTTTCGAGGCACCTATCCGTACCGTTGACGGCAAGGAATACGTAGCCAATGACAGCGTAGTAACTGATCGCAAGAAGGTGGTAGTACTCGGTTCAGGACCTAATCGTATAGGACAGGGTATTGAGTTTGACTATTGCTGTGTACACGGGGTATTAGCGGCTAAAGAATGTGGTTATGAAACTATAATGATAAACTGTAACCCTGAGACTGTTTCCACAGACTTTGATACAGCTGATAAGCTCTATTTTGAGCCAGTGTTCTGGGAGTATATCTATGATATCATTCAGCACGAAAAGCCCGAAGGAGTGATTGTACAGCTCGGTGGACAGACAGCACTGAAGTTGGCCGAGAAATTAGACAAATATGGTATCAAGATTATAGGTACTAGCTTCCAGTCGCTTGACTTGGCAGAAGACAGAGGAAGTTTCTCTACCTTACTGAAAGAAAATAACATTCCTTACCCACGCTTTGGCGTAGCTGAAACGGCTGATGAGGCACTCAAACTCGCCGATGAACTTGACTTCCCACTACTCGTGCGTCCTTCGTATGTATTGGGAGGACAAGGAATGAAGATTGTTATCAACAAAGAAGAGTTGGAAGCCCACGTGGTAGATCTTTTGCGTAAGATACCTAATAACAAGCTCTTGCTTGACCACTATTTGGACGGCGCCATAGAAGCGGAAGCCGATGCGATATGCGATGGCGAGAATGTGTATATCATTGGTATCATGGAGCATATAGAGCCTTGTGGTATCCACTCAGGCGATAGTAACGCTACCTTGCCACCGTTCAACTTGGGTGAGTTTGTGATCCAACAGATCAAAGACCATACACATAAAATAGCCTTAGCACTGAACACGGTAGGGCTTATCAATGTACAGTTTGCCGTAAAAGACGATGTAGTGTATATCATAGAGGCCAATCCACGTGCTTCGCGTACCGTACCGTTTATTTCCAAGGCCTACCAAGAGCCGTATGTAAACTACGCCACCAAGGTAATGCTTGGCGAGAAGAAACTCACTGATTTCCATTTCAACCCGCACTTAGAGGGCTTTGCTATCAAGCAACCCGTGTTCTCGTTCAACAAATTCCCGAACGTAGATAAGAAGCTAGGACCTGAAATGAAATCTACTGGCGAAAGTATCCTCTTTATAGATAGCCTTAAAGATGATGCTTTCTACGATATTTATACCAGAAGAAAGATGTATTTGAGTAAATAGTCGAGAGACTTACTGATTTATAAAAATACTTTGCTAAAATCTTGATTTTGGCAAAGTATTTTTTGTATATTTGCGGAGGGATTTTTTTATGTTATTTCTGTAGCTTTTGTAACTATTCCTTAGTTAGAAAAACAGAAAAAGCTATATGATAAAAATACAAACTGAAAGTTTTTATGAATTAGGACTATATGATTAATAAGATATTACATTATAGTAAATTTTTACAATTTTTTACAAAAAGGAATAGTGAACAACTTTTTATTTCTCTTGCCCCTAAAGTTATAACAGAAGAAAATGAAAAAGAAAAAATAAAACCCTATTTAGATGCTCTTATAAAAGCTGTAAATACTAAAAATGTTAACAATATTGCTATTATAGGGAGTTATGGTTCAGGGAAAAGTACCATTTTAAAAACCTTTCAAAAAGAGTATAAGAGCAGTTTCCGTTTCTTAAATGTTTCCTTAGCTTCATTTAATAAAATAAATGAAGAGAGTAATGAAGATTCTGAAAAATTAGAAAGGTTGTTGGAAATTAGTATATTACAACAAATCATTTATAGTGTAAATCCTAATAAAATTCCTGATTCACATTTTAAGAGAATTCCAAATACCTCTTATGGCAGCAAACTAATAACAGCTTTTTTTACAACACTTTGGTTTCTTTCTCTAATGCTGTTTTTGCAAAACAACTATATAGAAATTGTAAATCCTAAGAATTGGTCCATTGATAAAAATGCTGACTGGATAGGAATAATTATTTCAATCATATTTTTCTCTGGAATATTTATTTTATCTTATAAAATCATACAGCTTTTTAGAAATTCAAAAATAAGTAGAGTTAGTATACAAGGAGAGATAGAACTTAACAATAATGAGATTGAAGATAAGTCTATTTTTAACCAATACTTAGATGAAATAATTTACTTTTTCCAAAAGACAAAATATAACATTCTAATCATAGAAGACTTAGATAGGTTTGAAAACACAAATATTTTTACAAAACTTAGAGAAATAAACATCTTGTTGAATAATTCTAAACTAATAAAAGAAAAAGTAAGTTTTATATATGCTATTAGTGATGATTTCTTTACGGATAAAAAAGAAAGAGTAAAATTTTTTGAATACATTGTTCCTGTCATCCCTTTTGTAAATTATTATAATGCAGAAGAGCAACTAAAAAAACTAATAAAAGAATCAAAAATAGAAAAAAATATATTTTCTGATGATTTTATTTCTGATATCACAACTTTTATTGATGATATTGATATGCGTTTGTTAGTCAATATTTTTCAGGAATTTTTGGTTTATAAAGATATTGTGGGGAAAATCAGTTCTACTAATGAACAATTGTTTGCTATTATTACCTACAAAAATATGGCTCCTGAAGATTTTAATAAATTAGCAAATAGACAGGGAAAATTATATTCTTTACTCAGTAATAAAGATAACTATATAAGAAAATTTATAGAGAAAATAGATAAAGAAATTTGTGAAAAAGAAAAAAACATTGAAAGAATTAGTAATGAATATTTTGAGGATATTGAAGAATTGAAAAAAGTATATCTATTTCATATTTTTAAAGGAATAAGTTCTTTTGAAGGGATTGATATTCAAATAGCTCTTGAAGATTTTGATACTATTATTAAAAATAGAATTGTTAAATATCATTATAATAACCATTACAATACTAGTAGAGTAGAGGATTATTCTTTTGATTTTTCAGAAATAGAAAAACAAGTTAATCCCAATTTATCATATGAGGAGAGGAAAGAACTAATACAAAATAAACAGAATGATGAAGTAGAAAAAATTAAAAAAGAAATACAAGAACTACAGCAACAGAAAATAGTAATTAAAAGCTGGAGGTTAAAAGAAATTTTTGGAAAAGTGGATATTAATGATTATATTCCCTTAGAAACAGAACAAGAAGATAGTATTGTTAATAGACTATTGAGGAATTTAATCACACAAGGGTATATCAGTGAGAATTATATTGATTATATCTCACTATTTCACGAGGGGACAATATCTCGAGAAGATAAAGTTTTTGAAGTAAAGGTAAAAAGCAGAGAAGTATCTGAATTTAATTATGAATTAAAGAAAATAGAAGGGTTAGTCAAGAAGATTGGGAAAAAATATTTTGGAAGGAAAGAAATTTTTAACTTTAATTTACTTGACTTTTTAATAGAGAAACAACCATTATATGAAAACAAGTATAGATTATTTATAAACTCACTTTGTGACGAAAGTGAAACGTCTCTTAAATTTATTGATGAATATATTGCTCAGACAAAAGATAAAAAGATTATCTTAACTATACTCCTTAAAGAGTGGTCAGGACTTTGTGAGTACATTTTTGAAAAAAGTAATTATTCTATGAATGAAAAGTATGAACTTTTTGAGCAAATCCTTTTATGTGTAGAAGATATAAAAGAATTTTTACAAATACAAGGAAAAGATCTGATAAAGAAATTGGTAGAGAATGATGTTATGTATCTATATAAGCCTGAAAATAATAACCCATTCGAATCACAAGCTGAAGATTTATTAGAATTATTAGAGGTTAAAATCAAAAAAATAGAAAAACCAGAAGATGGATACAAGTATTTGTATAGAACAATTTGTTTCAAGAATTACTACAAAATAACAGAAGCTAACATTTCTCTCATACTAAAAGAATTTGGTAGAGTAGAAAATTTTAAAGAGGTTAATTATACCGTAATCTCAAAATCAACTCATAAACCCTTAAAAGACTATATAAATTCAAATATTCAGGAATACATTACAGAAGTATATCTTAAATTACCGAACACACAAAAAGAAGATGAATATAGATTTGAGAAACTTTTAAAGAATGAGAATCTTGACGAAGAAATAAAAGTTCAAATTATAGAAAAGGTAGAAACCTCCATATCGAAGCTAAAAAACTTAGAAAGTTTACCTATTAAAAAAGCACTCTTAGATAATAAAAGAGTACTTCCTATTTGGGAGAATATTGAAGATTACTATAAATCTTGTCAAAATTCATTAAAAGAGGAGTTAATAAACTTTTTGAACAATAACGATGTTTATTCAGCTTTATCAGATAAGAAAATCAACACGTCTTATAAAGATTTAGAAAGTGATATATTAGTTTGTAATGAAATTTCTGATGAAGCATATCATAAAATCATTGAAAGTATTGAATCAGTATACAAGGAATTAGATTTTAATGATTTAAGTAAAAATAAAGTAGATTACTTATTAGAAGCTCATAAACTCTCAATGTCTGAAAACAACTATGATACATTAAGAAAAAGGTTTCCTAATAAACATATCGTATTAGTAGAAAGCTATTTTGACTCTTTTCTTGAGGATATAGACAATCTTGAGTTAGATGAAGAAGATGTGTCATTAATTCTAAATTCAGAGAAAATAAGTATAGAACAGAAACTCATCTATATTCCTAAAATAGAAGAAGGATTTATTTTAAGAGAAGATACTATCAGTAAAAAAATATCAGAATTAATTATCAGTAAATCACATAAACTTGATTTTTCTTATGATGTCATAGAGTCTTTGTGTAAAAACACAGCAAAAGAAGAGGATAAAATAAAACTTATCATTCTCTATAATAAAGATATTGCCAATGAAGAAATAAAAGAATTAGTAGGAGGTATTGGACAAGAATATGAGAAACTATTTATTTCTAAAAAAAGACCTTCTTTTCAATATACAGAATATAATGTATTATTGTTTAAAGAATTGAAAAAAAGAGAATTGATTAGCCAATATAAGGAAAATGATGGTAAAATACAAGTAACTGCTTTGTATAAATGAATTATCTAGTGCTATATTCTAAAGCAATGAATTTAGGCAAGCTTTATCAGGAGAAATAGATAGTGTCATATATACATCGTACAGGATGTACAGAAGAAATTTCGTAGTTTTAAACTTCTAAGCAGAAAAATATTAAAAAAAACAAACCGCCACTTATTTTTATATAAACCGTCTTCCCCTCATAAAATAAGGTATTGCGGAACAACGAAAGGGGAATGACTCCATTCATTTATTGGATAGAAAGATAAGACAGGGCTATGGCTCACTCTAAACAAAGTTTGCAAAGCCGAGGATACCGCCTCTCGCTTTTTGAGAGGCTCAATCGAGTTTTCCCTCTGTTTAGAGGTCTTCTCTTTCTCAATTTTACTAATTGCTAATTGTATCTGTATGTTTTACAAAGAATTAGAGGTAGCTCCTGGTTGTGTGGGGCTCTTATTCAAAAAGAATGTTTTTCAGCAAGAACTTCCTGCGGGTATTTATAAGTTTAGCCCATGGGAGAAAGTACAAATCATATCCCTATCGCAGAAACTGAGAAGTACAAGAGTGGTCAATCAGGAGGTATTAACGGCTGATAATATTGCTTTGCGCTTTTCCTTCTATATAGCCTACAAGTTGGATAATGCCAAGTTGTTTGTAGATAATTTTGGGGTAGGAGCGGATAATTTTGCTATAGCAGAACAACAGATGGTAGCCGTAGCACAGGTGCTATTACGCCAGAAGATTGCGGCTATTCATAGTGAAAAACTAAACGAATCCCGAGAAGAAATCACTGATTTCAAAGAGGAGGCTTTCTGTAATGAAGTAGCGGCTCTGGGACTTAAGATCATAAAAGCACAGCTAATAAAAAGCACAGCTAATAGACATCACTTTCCCTAAAAGCGTACAAGACCTTTTCTCACGTGTACTGGAAAGCAAGATACGAGCTACCTCTGAACTCGAAAATGCCCGTACAGCAGTGGCAACAGCCCGAGCTCTTAAAAATGCTTCTGAACTGATGAAAGGGGATGAAAACATTAAGTTTTTCCAATATTTAGAGACGATCACCAAGATAGCCGACAAGGGCAAACATACCTTTGTGATAGGGGAAGTACCTAGTGCTAAGATATAGAAATGAAAATTTGTGTAAGGAGCCCTAATTTCTAAGGGGGGTATGTGATTATAACACTGAGCAATTTCTTTAGCACAATAGAATACGCATCCTAGGGGCTGCATAAGAATCCCCTCTTTTATTATTCATTTGAAAGAAAATTCGAACAAAAGACATTCTTATTTGCTACTGAAAAAGCTACTGAAAAAGTTGATAAGGGACGACTAAAATAGTCATATACGTAGTAAGCATCCTCAATAATAAAGAGAGAGAGAAGAAATTTTAGACAAATAAAGAAATGGCAAAAACATATGGAAAATTTATGCTGTCCCTCACAGGAAAGGACAGTCACAAGGTGAATATTACCCCAGGACAAGGGCGCTTTACTATAGCCCCTAAGACCTCGGACGAGAAAGCAGATGCCTATGTAGAGGCAGACACCCCTATACAATGGGAGGTTTTCAACGATTTTAAAGTACCCGCAGGAGGCAACTGGCCTCGTGTGATGGACTATGTGGGAAATGACACCCGCTTTATAAAATGGACTGAGCAGCGCGAAATGGAGAGCTTTGACTGGAGGCTAATGGCTCCTGCAACAGTAGATTTCTCTAAAGCAAAGATTGAATATTTATCGGTAGATAATAATGATTATCCTCTTGATATTAAGTTAGGCAACAAGTGGCTGAGGGGGCTTAGTTTGGAAGGAAATCCGCATAAGATAACGCTTGAAGTGGTAGTTCCTTTGGAGGATATCTCGTTTCATATCAGTACTGAAAAGAAGAACAATACTCCTGTATTCTTGCCTAAATTTGAAGCGCTAAAAGATCTTACAACCATCAATATAAGCACACCAGTAGGGGGACAACCGTTTGACTGCGAGAGCTTGTTGCAGTTCAAGAAGCTGAAGACGGTGAGATTGGATGGAAATATGTGTAATATGGAGGCTTTGGGTAAATTAAACCTTAGCGGTATTGAGGTGCGTTATTGCCCTGATATGAGTGGATTCCCCCCTTTGAGTACTTGGGCAGACTTTAGCTATTGTATTTTCTGGAATGTGGAAGAGGTAAGAGGTAAGGTACTGAGAAAAGAACTGAAAGAATTGGAGAAAACGCGAGGGTTGAGTGAATATGCTTCAGTCTCTAACTTGCACCCTAAGAGTTGGTTTGCTACAGAGTTCAACATTCCTTTTGCTTCGTGGGAAGGCAAGAACGGTAG
>QWCZ01002493.1_pt1 | contig 17398 bp, 10 predicted proteins | sample 1972651 | NCBI WGS metagenome assembly QWCZ01 (sample SAMN09866695, study PRJNA288562) | Human oral metagenome isolate pre1_saliva, whole genome shotgun sequencing... | isolation source: mouth | host: Homo sapiens | place: USA: California
AGGCGGGTGGGGCCGGACTCCTTCGGGAAGTTCGGCATATTCTTCAGCCAGGCCGGGTCGCCCTCAATCTTCCAGCCCTGCTTGGCCAGCCAGCCGGTGTGAACCTCAAGCACCTGCCCAATGTTCATACGGCCGGGCACACCCAGCGGGTTCAGGATGACGTCCACGGGAGTACCGTCTTCCAGGAAAGGCATATCCTCAATCGGCAGGATCTTGGAAATAACACCCTTGTTGCCGTGGCGGCCCGCGAGCTTATCACCATCGGTGATCTTACGCTTCTGCGCCACGTACACGCGCACCAGCTGGTTCACGCCCGGGGGCAGATCGTCTTCGTCGTCGCTTTCGCGATCAAAGATACGAACACCGATCACAGTACCGGATTCGCCGTGAGGAACCTTCAGGGAGGTATCGCGCACCTCGCGGGACTTCTCACCGAAGATTGCGCGCAGCAGGCGCTCCTCCGGGGTCAGGTCGGTCTCGCCCTTGGGGGTGACCTTACCAACCAGAATGTCGCCAGCCTCAACTTCGGCACCAATGTGGATCACACCGCGCTCATCCAGTGCGGACAGGGCCTCATCCGAGACGTTGGGGATATCGCGGGTGATTTCCTCAGGCCCGAGCTTGGTGTCGCGGGCATCGATCTCGTGCTCCTCAATGTGGATGGAGGTCAGCACGTCCTCGGAAACCATGCGCTGGGAGAGGATAATCGCATCCTCATAGTTCAGGCCCTCCCACGGCATGTATGCCACGAGCAGGTTCTTGCCCAGAGCGAGCTCGCCACGGTCGGTGGAGGGGCCGTCCGCGATAACGTCACGCTCTTCCACACGCTGACCGGCCTTGACCACAACACGCTGGTTGTAGCAGTTGCCCGGGTTCGAGCGGGAGAACTTCATGATCGGGTACGAGCTGCTGGTGCCGTCATCATTACGGACCATCACCAGGTCAGCCGAGACCTCAGAGACTACGCCAGCTTTCTTCGCCAGCACGGAGTCACCGGAGTCAAGCGCAGCGTACTTCTCCATGCCGGTACCCACCACGGGAGCCTCAGACTCCAGCAGCGGCACAGCCTGACGCTGCATGTTCGCGCCCATCAACGCGCGGTTCGCGTCGTCGTGCTCAAGGTAAGGGATCAGGGCGGTTGCCACCGACACCATCTGGCGCGGGGAAACGTCCATGTACTGCACGTCAGTTGGTGCTACCAGCACGGCCTCACCGGAACCATCGCCTGCACGGCAGAGAACCTCGTCCTCAGCGAAGGTGCGGTCAGCGGTCAGCGGGGCGTTTGCCTGCGCAATAATGACGCTCTTCTCGTCATCAGCAGTCAAATAACGCACCTTGTCGGTGACCTTGCCGTCTTCAACCACGCGGTAGGGGGTCTCGATAAAGCCGTAAGAGTTGATACGCCCGTAGGTTGCCAACGAACCGATCAGACCAATGTTCGGGCCTTCAGGGGTTTCGATGGGGCACATACGGCCGTAGTGCGAGGGGTGCACGTCGCGCACTTCCATGCCCGCGCGGTCGCGGGAAAGACCGCCGGGGCCCAGCGCCGACAGGCGACGCTTGTGGGTTAGCCCAGCCAGCGGGTTGTTCTGGTCCATGAACTGCGACAGCTGTGACGTACCGAAGAACTCTTTAATGGCCGCCACTACGGGGCGGATGTTTACCAGGGACTGCGGGGTAATCGCATCCACGTCCTGGGTGGTCATGCGCTCACGCACCACACGCTCCATGCGGGAAAGACCGGTGCGGATCTAATCATCTGTGCAATATCGTCCTGGCTCAGCACCGACGCTTCATCCGAGTCTAGGGGCACCTCCACGCCGAGCTTGCGGTTCACCTTGTACCGGCCAACCTTTGCCAAATCGTAGCGGCGCGGGGTGAAATACATGTTGTCAAGCAGTGCCTGGGCTGCCTCAACTGTGGGGGGCTCACCCGGGCGGAGCTTGCGGTAAATATCGAGCAGGGCCTCGTCCCGGGTTGAGACGGAGTCCTTCTCAAGAGTCGCACGGATCGAGTCGTACTGGCCGAACTCTGAAAGAATCTTCGACTCGCTCCACCCCAGGGCCTTCAGCAGCACGGTCACGGACTGTTTACGCTTACGGTCCAGGCGCACACCCACCTGATCGCGCTTGTCAATCTCAAGCTCGAACCAGGCGCCGCGTGAAGGAATCACACGTGCCGAGTAGATGTCTTTATCTGAGGTGCGGTCCGGGGCCTTCTCAAAGTAAGCACCGGGCGAGCGCACCAGCTGGGAAACGACCACACGTTCGGTACCGTTAATAACGAAAGTACCGGATTCGGTCATGAGCGGGAAGTCGCCCATGAACAGGGTCTGCTGCTTAACCTCGCCCGTGGCGTGGTTAATGAACTCAGCTTTGACATAGAGCGGGGCGGCATAGGTGGCGTCACGGTCTTTGCATTCTTCAACCGTGTACTTGGGGTCCGCGAACTCCGGGTCGGAGAAGGAGAGCTGCATGGTCTCCTGAAAGTCCTTAATCGGGGAGATTTCTTCAAAAATCTCGGCAAGACCGGACTTACGCGGAACGGAGGTATCGCCAGCAGCTTCAGCTGCTTCAAGGCGAGCCAGCCACCCGGCGTTACCGACAAGGCGGTCAAAACTATCGGTCTGGATAGCCAGCAGGTTAGGAACCTTCAACGGTTCGTTAATTTTTGCGAATGAAATACGGCGGTCGGTGTTACCCGCACCGTTAGCGGCGTCATGGTTAGAGGTGCTCGAAGCGACCAAGATGGGGATCCTTCCACAGACATGTCTGTTAGCAATCAGCCTCCCGGCAACGTTACCGAAAACACAGACTTCGGGCCGCAGATACGGTGCACGAAGCTACAGATGTCGAACGGGGAAACGTCACCTTCAAGCCTGTGCCCACCGCTATATGAAGGCACTCAGGTTAGGGGAAAGCGTAAATATTAACGATACACCATTGTTTGAGGATTGTCTACCACACCCCGTGGGATGATGCAAGCGCCGGTTCACAAGAACTTGTGATGCCCCTTGTGAAAGCTTCAATAGTATGCCCGCAATAATTAATCACCGGATTTTGAACCGCTCATGAGAGTCTCTCACTCTCCCCCGCCCCGGCTGGCCTTCATGCTTCTAGTGCCCATAGTCAAAAATAGTGCCGTCAGGGTTGGTGTACGACTCAACCGCCATACCCACTTTCACCAGTTTTACACCGTCCTGGTACACCATTATCATGCCATGTTCAATATCCCACTCAGTCTCGGCTTCCACCACAATCAGCAGGCTGTTATTGTCCAAGGCCACCGTGCACTGATCCCAGATAGGGCCCACCAGGCTCCACACCTGAGATTCAGGAATATCCGGCAAGTATTGTTCCCACCCGTACTCATCCGCCATATCAAAATACATGCGGTAGAACTGGTGCACATACGGGGTTGCCTGAGCAAAAATATCGGCATCGGGTGAGCGGAAGTTATCAATCGCGGCACGAATACGCTGCCACCCGGCAGAGTCAAGAGTCTGCAGATCGAACCTAAACGTTACTGCATTCTTCTTGAGCGCAGGCACGTCCACCGGGTCGCTCACATAGAGCTCTTTATCGGTATCATAGGTGAAGTTTATGGTCTCAGGTTCAGGAGTGCTCTCAGGTTTCATCGCCGCCACTTTCCTTCTGTATGAACTCTCATTATTTCATCGCCGCGCCCCGTTCCGGTCTTTTTAGCGAACGTGTTCTTGAATCGTTGTCTCTAGTTCTTCTAGAAACCGTGCGGTGGGCGGACACGCCTAACACCCGGTAGCTAGCACTCCACCACATTCAGCGCGAGACCGCCCATGGAAGTCTCCTTATACCGGTGTGACATGTCCATGCCGGTTTGGCGCATGGTCTCAATCACCTGATCCAGCGACACCCGGTGCACCCCGTCCCCGCGCAGGGCCATGCGCGCCGCCGTCACCGCATTCGATGCGGCCATAGCATTCCGCTCAATGCACGGGATCTGCACCAGCCCACCCACGGGGTCGCAGGTCAGCCCCAGGTTATGCTCCATCGCGATCTCGGCGGCATTCTCAATCTGCTCATTCGTGCCGCCCAGCACCTGCGCCAGCCCAGCCGCCGCCATTGACGAGGCGGTACCAACCTCACCCTGGCACCCCACCTCAGCCCCCGAAATGGAGGCCCGTTTCTTATACAGGGCACCGATTGAGGCAGCCGCCAGGAAGAACTTAACCACCGCGTCCTCACGCGCAGCCTGGCCACAGTGGCGAATTCCCGGGGTGTAATTCATGGCGTAGTGCAGCACCGCCGGAATAATACCTGAGGCGCCGTTCGTTGGGGCCGTCACCACGCGCCCACCGAAGGCGTTCTCCTCATTCACGGCAAGCGCGATCAGGTTCACCCAGTCCGTGGCGAATTCCGCCGACTTCTCGGGGTCCTCCACCATAAGGTCACGGTGCCAAGCCCCCGCACGGCACCGCACTTTAAGCGGCCCCGGCAGGTACCCCACGCGTGACAGCGAAGACCCAATGCACTCTTTCATGACCTGCCGAATGCCTAGAATACCAGCGCGTACTTCCTGCTCGGACCGGACGGAACACTCATTCGCCATTTTCAGTTCGGCAATACTCAGCCCGGCATCATTCGCCAGCTGCAGCAGCTCGGCACCGGAGCCAAACGGATAAGGCATGCCGTTCGTGTGGCGTGGCAATACCGTGAGCGGGCGCAGGGTCATCTCGGCTTCACGGTAGTTCAGCACCGGCCCGTACACTTTCCCGTCCTCACTGCCGGGGGCTCCCCCCGTGTAGGCCTGGGACGGGTACCCGGCAAGCGGCAAGGTGCCATCTACACTATTGCGCTGCATCATCGCCTCGGCATCAGCAATGCAGATGGTTTCGGGGACGAACCCGCAGAGTCCTTTCAAAGCCGCGCTCATGGTGCCGTGCCCGGCCCCGGTTGCCGCAAGGGAACCGTAAAGATCGACGTGGATACGGCTCACCCTATCCAGCAGGTTCGCGTCGATCAGCTCGGCAATAAAACGGTTGGAGGCGCGCATCGGCCCCACTGTGTGCGAACTTGAGGGGCCCACCCCCACACTGAACAGCTCAAAGACACTAATGTCATACTCCAGTGCCTCCGCTTTCTTCTGCACGGCGCTGGGTATGCTGGCGGTGCTGGGGTTCCGGTCGTCATCGGGCGCACCAATGTTAAGAGCCATAGTTCACTAAACTTTCTGATTTTTTCCCGGCACGACATTGCACCGCAACAGTGTTCTCACCCAGCCCCATACGGTGCCGAACCCTGCCCCGGGTTCTGGGGTGAGGCGGCGAAACGCTACAGTATCTGCGGTATGAGCGGAGCCGCCGAGCAGGTATCAACAGCAGACGTTTCCCATCCTATCCCACCGGGCACCAACCTTAAAACTAAGGGTGGGTTACCCTGCACTCATGCCCGCCCGCTAAGTATTCGTTCACCCAAGACACCACAAGCAGAGGACACACACAAAAACCGGGGTGCCGCTCCCCCACCGCTGTGAGGAGACAGCACCCCGGCCGGATCCGTGCGCAAGCCCTACCGGCTACACTGTGAGCAGCCGCCGCTTGTTGCTACTTCTCGCGCTTGTAGAACGGCAGCGGAACCACATCAAACGTTGCGCGCTTGCCGCGAATATCCACGTCCACCTCGGTGCCGACCTCGGAAAATTCGCGCTTCACCAAGGCCATTGCCACCGGGTAACCCAGGGTCGGCGAGGGAATACCGGAGGTGACCTCACCAATCTGGTTGCCCTCAGCATCAACAAGGAACGAACCCGCACGTGCCGGACGCTTCGCCTGTGCCTTCAGACCCACCAGGATGCGCTCCGACGGAGACTTCGCCAGCTCGGTCAGGGCGGCACGGCCCACGAAGTCAACGGCCTTCTTCTCCAAGGCGATCTCAACCAGGCGACCCAAGCCAGACTCGAACGGGGTAATATCCAGGCCCAGCTCGTGGCCGTAAAGCGGCATACCAGCCTCAAGGCGCAGGGAATCACGGGAAGCCAAACCAGCAGGAGTCAGCCCGAACGGCTCACCTGCGGCTGCGAGGGCCTCCCACAGTTTCACGGCATCAGCGTTCGGCACGAACAGCTCGAAACCGTCCTCGCCGGTGTAGCCGGTGCGTGCCAGCAGCACGTCCACCCCGGCGATGGTAACCGGCACAGAAGCGTAGTATTTGACCTCACGCACCGCGTCCTCATCGGAAGCACCAGCGGCCAGCAGAATCTCCTCAGCACGCGGACCCTGCACAGCAACCAGGGAGGTTTCCTCAGACTCATTGACGAACTTCACATCAAAATCGCCCAGGCGCTCACTCATGGCGGCGAAATCTTTATCAATATTGGCGGCATTGGGCACCACCAGGAACTCCTCGTCACCCAGACGGTAGGTGATGAGGTCGTCAATAACACCGCCCTTATCGTTCACCAGGATCGAGTACTTGGCGCGGCCAGGCTTCAAGACAGACATGTTGGAAACCAGCGCGTAGTCAAGGAACGCTGCGGCGTCCGGCCCGCTCACACGGAACTCGCCCATATGGGAGAGGTCAAAGATACCGGCGCGGGTGCGCACAGCCTCATGCTCGGCAACATCGTTAGCGTACTTGAGCGGCATATCCCAGCCACCGAAGTCGGTGAACGAGGCACCCAGTTTTTCGTGGACGGGGTACAGGGCGGTTTTCTTGGGTGACATATTATCTCCTTACTACACTGCTTCGTGTAAAACTAGTGCAAGAACAATCGTTCTGCTATAAGTGTGGTTGGTGTGCTGGGGTACGCCCCGCTCCCCTGCCCTCCCGCGTCTGGGGGGGAGAGCGAAACGGGGCGCCCCTGAACCGGTGCTACCGGCCGAAAACCCTACTGGGCTTCAAGGTCGAATGCCTCCATCGGCGGGCATTCGCAAACGAAGTGGCGGTCACCACCGGCACCATCAATACGGCCCACCGGGGTGAAGTATTTATTCAGACGCAAAGACTTCACCGGGTACGCCGCCTGCGTGCGGGTGTAGGGGCGGTCCCACTCGTCAGCAGAGACGACCTCCACAGTGTGCGGGGCGTTACGAAGCACCGAATCCTCCAGTGCGACCTTACCGTCTGCGACCTCAAGAATCTCGTCGTAGATGGTCTCCATCGCCTCAATGAAACGGTCGAGTTCCTCCTTCGACTCCGACTCGGTCGGCTCCATCATCAGGGTGCCCGGAACCGGGAACGCCAGGGTGGGGGCGTGGAAGCCGAAGTCCATCAGGCGCTTGCACACGTCCTCAGCGGTCACATGCGAGCGGTCGGTCAGCTCACGCACATCCAGGATGCACTCGTGACCCACCAGCCCGCCCGGGCCGGTGTACAGTACGGGGAACTTATCGTTCAGTTTCTTCGCAACATAGTTGGCGTTCAGTACCGCATATGCGGAAGAGCTCTTCAGACCCTCGGCACCGCTCATCGCAATATACATCCAGCTGATCGGCAGCACCCCGGCCGAGCCGAAGAACGCCTGCGCAATCGGAAGCGCCGCGCCTTCAGGCAGGTTACCTTCAGCGTCAGCGGTGTAGGCATCACCGGGCAGGTACTTCACCAGGTGCTCCCGCACCGCCAACGGGCCCACGCCGGGGCCGCCGCCGCCGTGCGGAATGGAGAAGGTCTTGTGCAGGTTCAGGTGGGAGACGTCGCCGCCGAACTTACCGGGCTGCGCAAAGCCCATCTGTGCGTTCAGGTTAGCGCCATCCACATACACCTGCCCGCCCGCGGCGTGCACCAGCTCGCACACCTGGGCCACCTGCTCCTCAAACACGCCGTGCGTGGAGGGGTAGGTGATCATAATGCCTGCGATCGCATCGCCGTACTTCTCAATCTTCGCCTTCAAATCCTCAACATCGATCGAGCCGTCGGATGCGGTTGCCACACCCGCAACCTTAAGCCCAGCCAATGCGGCAGATGCGGCATTCGTGCCGTGCGCAGAGAGCGGAATGAGCACAGTATTGCGCTGATGGTCACCATTAGCCTCGTGGTAGGAGCGGATGGCACGCAGACCGGCGTACTCGCCCGACGCGCCTGAGTTCGGCTGCAACGACACCGCATCGTACCCGGTGATAGCCACCAGCCAGTCAGAAAGCTCACGGATGAGCTCATGCCAGCCCTGGGCCTGATCGGCCGGTGCCAGCGGGTGAACGCCCGCGAATTCAGGCCACGAGATCGGCTCCATCTCAGCCGCCGCGTTCAGTTTCATGGTGCACGAACCCAGCGGAATCATCGTCCGATCCAGCGCCAAGTCCTTATCCGAGAGGCGGCGCAGGTAGCGCATCATCTCAGTTTCGGAGCGGTACTTGTGGAAGATGGGGTGCTGCATGTAGTCGTCGGTGCGCAGCAGTGCATCCGGGATACCAAACGCAGGGTCAGCTTCGGCGGGCAGCTCCCCGCCGAGGGCCTTCACAAGGCGCCCCAGCACGGCATCACCATGCGACTCACCCACCGAGATACCCACGCGGTTAGCGTCGAAACGGCGAATGTTAACACCGGCATCCAACGCCTTAGCCACCAGCTCATCAGCCGCACCGGGTGCTTCGACAACAACGGTGTCGAAGAAGTTCTTGTGCACAATACCGTAGCCAGCCTTCTGCAGGGCAGTGGCCACACGTGCCGCATTTGTGTGCAGGCGTTCAGCAATAGCGCGCAGCCCCTCGGGGCCGTGGTACATGGCGTAAGCACCGGCAACAATCGCCAGCAGAGCTTGGGCGGTACAGATATTACTGGTGGCCTTCTCACGGCGGATGTGCTGCTCGCGGGTCTGCAGTGCCAACCGGTACGCAGGTTTACCCGAAGAGTCCTGCGAAACACCCACCAGACGACCCGGCAGGGTACGTTCCATACCCTTATGAACCGCCATGTACGCGGCGTGCGGGCCGCCGAAGAAGAACGGCAAACCAAAGCGCTGGGTGTTGCCCACCGCAACATCGGCACCCAACTCACCCGGGGACTTCAACAGGGTCAAAGCCAGCAAGTCGGCGACCACGGTCACCAGGGCCTTACGTTCTTTAGCGGCCTTAATAAGCGGCTCAATATCGCGCAGCTGGCCATCCTGGGCGGGGTACGCGAAGACCACACCGTACAGGTCGCCCTCAGGCAGCCCATCTGAGAAGTCGGTGATTACAAACGGGATGTCGAGCATCTGCGCACGGCCACGCACCACCGAAATCACCTGGGGCAGGCAGCGTGAGTCAATGGCGAAGAAACCGTTCTTCACCTTACGGTTAGCGCGGTGCATCATCACAACCGCTTCAGCAACCGCGGTCGCCTCATCCAGCAGGGAAGCGTTGGCGATCTCAAGACCGGTCAGTTCCATGACCGTGTTCTGGAAATTCAGCAGAGCCTCCAGGCGGCCCTGCGAAATTTCAGCCTGATACGGGGTGTATGAGGTGTAAAACCCGGGATTCTCAAGAATATTACGGCGAAGCACAGCGGGGGTTACGGCATCATAGTAGCCGGCACCAATCATCTGTGCGTACACCTTATTCTTAGCGGCATACCCGGCGATCTTAGCCAGCGCATCCTGCTCAGTCAGCGGCTCCGGCAAAGGCAGATCGGCACGAAGACGAATCTGTTCGGGGACGACGGCGTCCATCAGAGCCCCTAGGGAGTCATACCCCAGGGTGCTGAGCATCTGCTCAGCGTCTGCGGAACGGGGGCCGAGATGACGGTCAATGAAAGACATAATATCTATCTCCTAATCGGCGCAAACCGTTAGCGGTTCACAACGGTGCGCAAACCGTTAGCGGTTCACAACGGTGCTGTTGTGTATAACAGTACTAATTTTCCCACAATGTGGGCTTAAACTTCTAGCTGTCTGTGCCCTGTGACCCGCATATTATGGGGGTTTACCGGCACATATATGAGCAGGTTAGGGCGCGTCAAGAGACTTCTTGCCGCCGCGCACTATGAGCGTCATCCCCACACCGACGGCCGCGGTCAGGGCCAAGAGCATCAACCCGTTAAAGTAGCTGTTCGCGGCGGCATTATAGGTTGCGCCCATCACCAGCGGCGGGAAGAACCCGCCCAGCCCACCGGCGGCACCAATAATCCCAGACGCGATGCCCACCTTATCGGCTGGAATAGCACGGCCAACCCAGCCAAATACGCTGCCGCACCCAAGCCCCAGCAGCACCGCCATCATCAAGAACAGCGGACCATACACGTGCTCCCCTTCCGGCTGGAAGGCCACCGAGGCCCCCAGCACCACGGTTCCGCCCATACCTATCAGGGTCACCAAGCGCGGACCCACCCGGTCGGCCAGTATCCCGCCGAGAGGACGAGCCACCACCGCAGCAACCGCGAAGCCAGAGGCACGCATCCCCGCCTCAATCAGGTTCTTCTCGTACACGTTCGTAAGGAACGTGGGCAGGTAGTTTGAAAACGCCACAAAGGCGCCGAAGAAAATCGAGTACAAAAAGCACAGCTGCCACGTTTCTTTAACGCGGGAGGCCGCCAAAAGTTTAGGGATTATCGGCTCCGCAGAACGAGTGAACTGCGGGGAATCACGCAGAACCGTAAAACATACGGCCGCCATCACCAGGCACAGGGCGGCCAGCAGAATATGGGTGGGCCAGTACCCCAGCTGCCTGTGCAAAATCGGGGTCACAAACGCCGAAACGGCGGTACCCACGGTGCTCACCCCATAAATACCGGTCGCGAACCCCTTCTTCGAGGCACCGTACCAAGCTGCACTGAACGGGATACCCACTGCGAACACGGTACCGGCAATACCAAGAAGGAAGCTAAACACCAGCATCAGCCCGAACGATTTCATCGAACCCGCCAGCGCCACCAGCAGCGTTAATGGGGCGCTGAGCGCCATAACAGCGGTGAGCATCACGCGCCCGCCGTACTTATCGGTGAGCGCCCCAGCAGGGATACGCCCTACCGCCCCTACCAGTACAGGCATAGCAATCAGTAAGCTGGAGCCTCCCTCATCCAGATGCATTTGCTCTGGGGAGGAATAGAATTTGGCGAGCGGGCTAATAACGCTCCAGGCCCAGTACGCAAAAATGGAGGCGAACGTTGCCACCAGCAGGTTACGCAGCTGCCCTTTCTTCAGGTCAGCATGTTTCACTTCAGAAGCTTCCATGGTTCCTCGTTGGTGTATCGGTGTTGCGTTGTCTACTAAAACCCACACTGAATATATGCATAGTTTATACGAAATTTATGGGTTATTGTGACTGTCGCCCCATAAGTTTGTTGTTTTACGATTTGAAACCCACAGAAAAAGCTCTGGTCGTTCCCCACCAGGGTGGGGAACGACCAGAGCCGTGGAACAAACAGTTGAGTGAAAAACTCAGCTACTGTTTCGCAACAACCTAAGCCTTATGATGCTCCGGCTTGCCTCCGTGCTTGACCAAGAATGCCGAGGCGAAGGCCAAGGCCGCGGTTACAGCCAACAGGGTTAGGCCAACGAAGTAGTTACGATGTGCAGCATCGTAGGTTGCGCCCATCACCAGCGGCGGGAAGAACCCGCCCAAAGCACCAGCAGCAGCGATCACACCAGAAACCGCACCCACGTTCTTCGGGTCAGCCGCGCGGCCAACCCAGCCGAAGACCGAGCCGGAGCCCAAGCCCAGCAGAGCTGCCATCGCCAAGAAGATGGGGCCATAAACGTGCTCGGCGTCCGGCTGGAATGCGGTAACCAATGCCAAAGCCGATACGCCGCCCAAGGCAATGAAGGTAATGATCTTCGGGCCGAACTTGTCAGCCAAGATACCGCCGAAGGGACGAGCGACCACGGCAGCCGCCGCGAAACCTGCGGCACGAGCACCAGCAGCCTCAGCGTCGAAGTTGTAGATATTGTTCAGGTAGGTCGGCAGGTAGTTCGAGAACGCCACGAAGCCGCCGAACACCACAGAATAAAGGAAGCACAGCTGCCAGGTGGACTTCACCTTGAACGCCCGAATGATCTTCGGCATCAGCGGGGTAACCTCGCGGTTAGCGGTCGCCGGTGAATCACGCAGAAACAAGAATGAGATGGTGGCGGTCACTGCGCACAGGCCAGCGATAATGTAGTGGGTGTTCATGTAGCCCACGAGAGACAGCAGACGCGGAGTGAAGAAGGCCGACAGTGCGGTACCGACCATGCCTGCACCGAACACGCCGGTTGCGAAGCCTTTACGCGCGGGCGGGTACCAAGCTGCACTGAACGGGATACCCACTGCGAACACGGTACCGGCAATACCGAGCAGGAACGAGAAGACCAGCATCAGGGGGAAGGACTTCATCGAACCGGCAAGACCGACCAAAAGCACCAGCGGGGTGCTCACAGCAAGCACCAGGCTCATCATGATGCGCCCGCCGTACTTATCGGTCAGACCACCGATCGGGATACGCCCGACTGCACCAATAAAGATCGGCATGGCAACCAGCAAACTGGTGGTGCCCGGGTTTAGGTTCATCTGTTCCGGTTTAGCGTAGTACTTAGCTAACGGACCGACGATTGTCCACGCCCAGAACCCGACGGTCGAGGCGAAGGTAATCAGCAGCAGATTAAACAGCTGACCTTTTTTCAGGTCGTAACTCTCAGCAGCGGGAGCACTCATGTTTCCTCATTATGATTGTGTGTTTACTTATCGGCGGAAGACATCTTCACGGTCGTGAGTACCGATCGGATCCCAACCACGGCGTGCGCCCACACGCTCCCCACCGCGGGAACGGTAGATGGTGTACGGGCGGAACAGATAGTGCAGCGGCATAGTCAGCGCGTGCACCAGGCGAGTGAACGGCCAGATGATGAACAGCACCATAGCCGCAATAATATGAATCTTGAAGGATAGCGGCACGTTGACCATCAGTGCCACCTCCGGGTGGAAGTAGAAGATGGAACGGAACCACACCGCAACTGAAGTACGGTAGTTGAACTCCACTTCGTGCCCGTTCACCGGCGGCAGGCCGCCGGAAGGATTAATTGCCGAGAACAGGGTCGCGGCGGTACCGGCCAGAATCACGGCCACCAGCACGAAGTACATGAATTTATCGTTCGCAGTAGTTGCGGTGAACACCTGGGCGTTATTGCGGCGGCGCCACAGCAGCAGTGCCAAACCGGCAATGGTGGCTAGAGCGGCAGCCGAGCCGCCCACCAATGCAACAATGTGGTAGGTGTGATCATCCACCACATAATCCGTGAGCATCTTCGGGACCACAAGACCGCCCACGTGTCCCATGAACACGGCGGCTAGGCCGTAGTGGAACAAGGGCGAACCCAAACGCAGCATCTTCGATTCGTAAATCTGCGAAGAACGTGTGGTCCAGCTGAACTGATCGGTGCGGTAACGCCAAATGGTGCCACCGATCAGGATAAGAATGGTGACGTAGGGAAGCACGCCCCACAAGAGGATATCAACAATCCCCGGCTCGCCAACAGGCACAGGCACCCCATGGGCTGCATGCTCAGATGCGAGTGCGTACACGATGTACTCCTATCGAGGGGTTTAAGGGTTATTAGGATTAGCTTGGGCGATGCGGGGGTCGGCGTACCCGGAAAGACCAACGGTCTCAACGGGCGGTCCGTACCCTGCCATCTGCTGCACCTGCTCCTGGGTCTCGGGAGAGACGCCCGGCAGGGTGCCGCAGATACTATGCAAAAGCCCATAGTGGGGCAGGTTTCCGTCTTTCAGGGACAGACGCAGAAGCTCCAAAGAAGGGCGGTACGCCTGTAACGCGGCACGCCCTTTTGTACGATCCACAAGAGCGGCGAATTCCAGCACCAGCGGCAGGTAGTCGGGCAGTTCCCCATTGAGCTGAGTAAACATTCCCGAGTCGCGGTACATCTGCTTAAACTTGAGCAGGGTCTCACCGCGGCGGCGGGTGTCGCCATCCGTCCAATAGGAAAGGTGCAGAGCGTGGCGGCGGGAAAGGTCATACTCCTGCACGTACTCGCTCTGAACATCTTCCAAATCTTGTGCGGTCATCCAGTTAGCGACGGTCTGCACGGCCTGGGTGAACTCGTCATCCTCAGTGGCCTGCGCCAAGCGGATAAGTTCGGGAAGGGTTTGCACTAGCTCCTCGCTGGGGTAACCCAAGAGCATGCCGCTGACCTGGTAGATGACCGAATCCCGATCCTGCCCGGGACCGAAGTCCCGGTCAAAAGGGTCGATATTATCCTGCGCGGGGTGCGCCGGATCCGAGGTTTTATCCTCGGACCCGGCTGTACCCATGAGCCTGGAGAAGAAACCAGCCACTTACCTACTTCTTTCCGGTGGTGTTCGGGAAGAGGCCGTCGGGGCGGGAATTGCCGTCCCAGCTGAAGAGACTCACCTTATTTGAGTTCTCATACACGCTCGTGGACACCGGAGTGGGGCGACCCTCCATGTCGTTGAAGGCGTCACCGTACATTCCGGGACCGCCGTCTACGCTCAGGGAGCATCCCATCTCTTCAAGGTTGTGGGCATCTTCCATGTGGGCACGCGGAATCACGTAGCGCTCGTTGTACTTGGCGATCGCCATAAGACGGTACATCTCGTACATCTGCGCACCGGTCATGCCCACCGAATTTGCGATCTCTTCGTTGCCTTCGCCGCCCAAGGTGATGTCACGCATGTAGGCGCGCATCGCAGCCAGGCGCTTGAGCACAAAGGTGACCACTTCGGTGTCGCCCGCAGTGAACAGCTCAGCCAGGTATTCAACCGGGATGCGCAGTGCTTCAATCGCACCAAACAGGTTCTGGCTGCTCTCAGCGTCGTGGCCCTGGTCCTTGAGCAGATCCACGATCGGCGACAGCGGCGGCACGTACCAAACCATCGGCATGGTGCGGTATTCGGGGTGCAGCGGCAGAGCCACCTTCCACTCTTTCGCCAGCTTATACACCGGGGAGTTCTGAGCGGCAGTAACCCAGGCATCCGGAATGCCGTTTGCGCGAGCCTGCTCAATCACACGCGGATCGTGCGGGTCAAGCATCAGCGAAAGCTGTGCCTCGTACAGGTCTTTCTCGTCCGGTACGGAGGCTGCTTCGGTCACACGGTCTGCATCGTAGAGGAAGATACCGATATAACGCATACGACCCACGCAGGTCTCGGCGCATACGGTGGGGATACCAGCCTCAAGACGGGGGTAGCAGAATGTGCACTTCTCGGCCTTACCGGTCTTGTGGTTGAAGTACACCTTCTTGTAGGGGCAGCCGGTGATGCACTGGCGCCAACCGCGGCAGCGGTCCTGGTCAACCAGAACAATACCGTCTTCGGCACGCTTGTAGATAGCGCCGGAGGGGCATGCCGCCATGCAGGACGGGTTCAGGCAGTGCTCGCAGATACGCGGCAGGTAGAACATGAAGGTCTGCTCGAACTCGAACTTAATCTTGTCCTCTGCCTTCTTGCGCACCTTCTCAACCAGCGGGTCAAGGTGGCCGTGCTCGGGGGCACCACCTAAGTTATCGTCCCAGTTCAGACCCCACTGAATCTTGGCGTCTTTACCGGTGATCAGCGAAACTGGTTTCGCTGCCGGGAAGTCATCACCCAGAGGCGCGGTGGTCAGGTTCTGGTAGTCGTAGGTCCACGGCTCGTAGTAGTCGGTCAGCTCAGGCTGAATCGGCGAGGCGAAGATGGAGAAGAGCTTCTGGAAGCGGTTACCGCTCTTGAGCTCCAGACGGCCGCGCTTATTCAGTACCCAGCCGCCCTTCCACTTCTCCTGGTCCTCGTACCGACGCGGGTACCCCTGACCGGGGCGGGTTTCAACATTGTTGAACCACACGTACTCGGTACCAGCACGGTTTGTCCATGCCTGCTTACAGGTCACGGAGCAGGTGTGGCAGCCGATGCATTTATCAAGCGCCATCACCATAGCAACTTGGGCCATAACACGCATTAGAATGTAACCTCCTGCGACTTGCGACGGCGAATGTACGAGACAATGTCACGCTGGTTGCCGGTCGGTCCGAGATAGTTGAAGGCGAATGCCTGGTGGGCGTAGCCGCCGATCATGTGGGTCGGCTTGAGCAGGATACGGGTCATCGAGTTGTGAATACCGCCGCGTTTGCCCGTGGTTTCGGTCTTCGGCGTCATCATACGCTCCTGAGCGTGGTGTACGTAGCACACGCCCTCGGGCATACGGTGCGAGACAACCGCACGACCCACGAACACACCATTGGTGTTCACACATTCGATCCATTCGCCGTCCTTGACGCCGATCTTCTCGGCATCCTGGGGGCTCATCCAGGCAGTCTGACCACCGCGGAAGAGGGTCAGCATATGCTGGTTGTCGAAGTACTGGGAGTGAATAGCCCACTTGTTGTGCGGGGTCAGGTAACGCACTGCAACCGAAACGCCGTCGGTCGTACCGATTTCGGGTTCCTTGAAGAGCCCGGTCATATCCAGTGGGGGACGGTAAATCGGCAGTGCCTCGCCCATTTCGTGCATCCAGTCGTGATCCAAGAAGAAGTGCATACGACCGGTTAGGGTATGGAACGGCTTCTTCTTTTCAATGTTCACGGTGAACGGCGCATAACGGCGACCACCGGTCTCCGAACCGGACCACTCGGGAGAGGTCATCACGGGCTGCGGGGCTGCCTGGGTCATGGGGAAGGTAATCTTACGTTCCTCGTTACCCTCGGCAAGATCCATCAGGTGCAGACCGGTCTGCTTCTCAAGTTCCTTGAAGCCCTTAAGCGCCACCTCACCGTTAGAGGTACCAGAGATGCGCAGAATCGACTCGGCGAGCTTGGTGTCGGTATCCAGTGCAGGACGACCCGCGCCCTTACCGGAGTCCATCACACCAAATTCCTTCGCCATCTGAGCGACTTCGTCCTTCAGATCGTACGTCACGTATTTGGTGGTGGCACCAACCTTGTCGAAGAGTGGGCCTACAGATGTGTACATATCGTACATCGCGCTGTAGTCGCGTTCGACAGTCATGAAGTTCGGCATGTTCTTACCGGGAACACCTGACATGCCGGGAGTGCTCTTCCAGTCGGGTGCATGACCGCCGGGCTGCTTGATTTGACCGGGGGTATCGTGCAGGAGCGGAACCGAAACAATATCCTTGCGGCTGCCCAGGTGCTTCTTGGCCTGGCGTGTGAACTCGTATGAGAGAGCCTTGAAGGTATCGTGGTCGGTTCGTGCTTCCCACGGCGGGTCGATAGCAGGCGAGAACGCGTGCAGGAAGGGGTGCATATCGGTCGAGGAAATATCGTGCTTCTCGTACCAGGTAGCGGTGGGGAGCACAACATCCGACAGCAGGGTCGTGGTGGTCATACGGAAGTCCGAGGTGACCAGCAGATCGAGCTTGCCTTGCGGTGCTTCCTGGTACCAGGTGACCTCACGCGGAATGGATTCCTCATGATCGGCGCCCTGCACGTTGTCCATGCTGCCGACAAGGTGCTTGAGGAAGTAGCTCTCACCCTTAGCGGAGGAGCCAAAGAGGTTCGAGCG
>QWCZ01000596.1_pt1 | contig 17366 bp, 13 predicted proteins | sample 1972651 | NCBI WGS metagenome assembly QWCZ01 (sample SAMN09866695, study PRJNA288562) | Human oral metagenome isolate pre1_saliva, whole genome shotgun sequencing... | isolation source: mouth | host: Homo sapiens | place: USA: California
CATAGGTCCTATAATATTAGGCCAATTGTGTTCATGATACACCCCTTCAGGATGAACACCAGTTTTATTTTTATTGGAAGAAATATACTCTACTACATCCTCGTATAATTTAGGATCTTCTTTTTTTACACTTTCAAGAGCTTCTTTGATAACATCTGTTTTCATACCATACACCTCTATACTACAAAACAACATTAGAATAACAAACTGATTACATGTATATTGTACAAAAGTGTATGCGAAAAAAATAACGCATCAAAATATTATTTTAATAAATTGAGACCAAAAGTTTCTAATAAAGCTTCTTTACTAGGTCCATTGATTTCATTTACACCTAAATGATTTAGAATGGACTTATAATCTTCATTAGATACATTATCATAAAATGCTAATTGTAAATATGTATTTGCCCGCGATGAACCAACATAGACTAACCGTTTATGTAATTCATTAGTGAGGCGATTGACTAAAATATCAATTAGTAAAACTGCTTTAGCTTCTAAGCCCTTAAATTTACGAACTGATGTGAACAATATATTATTTTTCTTTGGCTCAGTAGAGATAGATACTCCATTTATAGCAGAAATATTTTTTAACATACTATTAGGAACACTACTTGTAGTAAGAATAACAATGTCTTCAGGTTTAACCTTATCTTGAATCATTCTTGTAACAAACTTTGTAACGATGGTACGTAATTCATTTTCATTCTTGTAGAATGACCCAAGTGGTTTTATCCCTGACAGTTCATTTATGTAAGCCTCTTTCTTTATATCACTTAATGTTGTTCCTACAGTCTTAGCTATTTCAGCAGTGTTGCGACAATTTTTATACAATACAAGACGACAGTCCCCATAGGTATCTAACCAATGCGTCGATTTATGCATCATTATGTACTGATTTTTATCATAGAATACATAATAATGACCGCCTAACATATCTACTAGTATAGAAATATGTTCTAATATATGTTCATCAATATCTTGACCTTCATCAATAACTACATTTTCATAAGACCATTCTAGATCATCGTATTCATTTTGAAAGTACTCAATAAATTGAGGAATAATCTCTGCAATAGAGTAATTGCTATTAGGCATCAAGTTCTCAGCCAAGGATCTAATATTATGAAAGACTATATTATCGCACGTATAATGCTCTTTCACATAAGATAATAAGAACTCATTAAAGCATAAATATAGCACTTTTTTACCTTCAGAAGCTAACATTTTAGCCTTTTCAATAGCAAGCATAGTTTTACCTGTACCTGCAGGGCCATGAATAACAGCCGTTGGTTGCTCACGTAAAAAATGCAATATAGATGCTTGTTGTTTCGTCATCTGAATATAACTTTTTATTGATTCAAGAGATGTACTTGCAACAGATTCAACTATATTAAATGTAGGCATTAAAGTCTTAATCATATTCTGAAAATCATTAACTGATAATTCAGACTCTCTAAATCCTAAATTAGATTTCCAATAGCTAAAAGCTTTATCCATAGATTCCTGTGGATTAAGTAAGCAATCTACATCAAACACAATATCTCTATTTACCTCTAGTGGTAAAGAAACCTTGTTATGAATAGCTACAGATGGGAACCATACGGCTCGACCAATAACAGGCATTTGTCCATTATAATGTTTACGTAAATAATTCTGAATCCTAAATTGACTCTCCGCAGCTTGCCCCAAAGGATCTATAATTTTTTCTTCTTTTGTATTTCGATTCGTTTGAATCCAGTTTCCATCACGATAGGAAATCCCACCAGCTTTTACCTCTATGGATAAAATACCTTTTTTAGGATGTAAAATAACAAAATCTGCCTCACCTTCACTCCTACGTTGATTTAATTCACCTAACCATCTATAAGAATGAAAAATTACATATTCATTATTTAATTTAGAGAGCGCCTCGTATACGAGACGCTCTCCTTCACTATCATGGAAACTATTTATTATTGTTGGGTAAAATTTTGGCATAGAAAATTACTCGCCTATAGATTAATTGTGTTTAACTTAGATTTTGCTTCTTTAACGCCTTTTAGAATATTATCTAAATCATCTAAGTTTGATTTACTAGATTTGTATGCCTCTTCAAGTTCCTTTAACTGAGGAAAGTATTTATCTTCAAAATTGTCACTATTAAGAACATTAAGTAATTCTTTATGAACATTAGAGATAGCATCTGATAACTCTTTCTTTGTCTCTCTAAGCTTTTCTTGCTGTTGAGCGGTAAATATAGCACCAATTATTTCAGCTATAGCAGAAACAATTGGACCTAAGTATTGAGAGAATTTTGCAATTTTAGCAACTTGCCATGGTTTAAACTTTATTACTACAGAAGTGTATTTGCTCAATAAATCTCTAGCACCAAAAATACCTCTAGAAACCCAAGATGCCATTTTCGAACCAGGAAGAAATTTAATATAATTCACAGATTTCTTAGATATTGAAGAAAAAATCGTATCTTGATTACTGAATTCATTTTCAACTGTAATATTCAAATTCTTAATAGAATTATTCATTCTATCAAAATGTTTATTCATTATACTTGAAATTTTATCAGAAAATATAAATCCTACATCATCATTAGTTCTACCTAATTCAACTCTTATAAAACTATCAATATTACTGTTATCTAAGCCTTCAATTTCATGATGTAAATTTCTAAAATACTCATTTATTTCATATTTACAATCCTCTTTAATTCTCTTTAATTCATTTTGGCAATCCTTAAACTTACTATTTAATAACTCATTTGATTTCTTTAAATCTGATTGTTCTTCAGTGATACATTTAAGAAAACTATCTATATTATTTTTAACATCTTTAATTATACTATTAAAGCTATCAACATTACTCTTAATTTTTAACTTCAAATTAGCTTCTAAATTATTAAATAAATCTACTAAAAGTATATGAATAGAATTCATATTTGAAATCTCTTTATACTCTTTATATGCTTTAGAGTTATTTAGCCAATAATCAAGCCCTTTACCAAATGGATCTGCAGCGACACAATTTATCTTAAGGTTATTTGCCACATCAACAGATATGCCACCTTCTATCATATTATTAATTAAAAACTCCCGTTTTATATTACTATCATCTTCATATTCTTCAGGATCATATAAATCTGTAATAGAATCCATTTTATTAATAATAAAAACCATATTATCTTGTTTATTTAAATCATCCATAATATATTTTAAAGTATCTATATGGCTTTGTTTAATTGGATTCTTAGCTGCAGATATATATAATATTAAATCAGCCCTAGATAAATACTCACGAGTTTTTTGATCATAATATTCTTTTTTTCCATTTACATCTAAAGTTTTATGTCCAAAAAGACCTGGTGTATCAACTATTGAAATCGAAGTATTTTTATTAGAATCATAAACAATAATCTCATCAGATGACTCATTTTCATCAATCTTCATATCGTTCCATATTTCTCCTAATAAAGAAGCTGCAATAGTTGTTTTCCCATCTGAAAATGCACCTAATAAAACAACTAGAATTTTTTCATTATCTATCGTGTGATAAATATCTTTGATTTTATCTAGACCTTTATTAACATCAATACCATATACAGATAATTCTTTTAATTTACACTCTAAATTATTAAATTCCTTTTTTAATTCAAGCTTTTTAGTGTTAAAAATTTTTGTTGCATCCATATTTTTCTTTCACTTTCTTTATTTTGTCATCAAGCAAATAGTCTATATCACTAATAAATTTAATAGACTCATTATTTAAATCTATCAATTTATCAATTATATTAATTCGCTCTTCTCTCGCGTTCTCAAATGTCTGTTTAAACTCTAACCAAGAATCAGATTTATGCATAAATTTTACAAATTCAGAATAAAATTCATCAAAATATTTTTTTGACTGATTTTTAGCTTTACTAATCCTTTCATCAGTAGTTAAAAACCAATTTAAAATAGTCCCAGCCAAACTTACTACTGCACCGATAGCAGCTCCAATCCATCCTAAGGGTGTAAGAAGAAAACCAGTAATTGCAGCAAATAACATCGATCCAAGCGCTTTTGCTGCATCAGAATCTTTAAAAATTTCCTCGAATTCAAATCTAATATTAAAACCTCCGTATTTTTGAGAAAATTCAAATTTCCGTTTAAACTCATCATCGAATTCTTTTATTTTTTTCTCAAAATTATTAATAATCGGAGGAATAGTTTTTTCAAGCTCTTTGATTATAGTACTAATGATTTTATCTTTATTCTCTTGTACGAAATGAGTCAAATCACTTTTATCATAACTCCCATCTTTTAATTCTATTTGTATACATACTTGCTCATAGAAACTATTACAGACTTTTCTTACAGCTTTTTTTATACTTTCATCTATCTGTGTTATCGTTTCATCAAACAAAGTGTTTATTTTTAACTTCTTCTCTTCATACGCTTTAATAATATCTTTATAAATATGCCGATCATCAACCAATAATTGAGTATTATCTTCACAGTTTTTCAAAGCTGCAAATAATTTTATCTTCAGATTATTTATAAGATACAAATTAGCAGATTCAGTAATAGACTCCATAAATTGCTGAAATCCTTTTAAATTACTTAAGTCCCTAACTACTTCTATATTGTTTGCTGCTTCCTTAAGTAATTTCAATTGCTTTTTCCTAAGTTTTTTAGTCTGATCTTCTACTAAAGTTGAAATATTCTCCTCCTTATTTAAAGCAATACTAGATAAAGCTGGAAAACCTACAATATAAGTTAAAGACTCATATTGTCTAGGAAAAATATTCTTAAATAAGCCATTGACAGTACCATGTGATGTTTTTTTTGCATGCTCAATTTCTTTATTTATACGTAACTTAAATCTATTTAGCTGTTCAACATTATCCGCAACATAATTTGATTGACCATTAAATATTACATTATGAATCAAATAAATCTTAGTTTCATCTTTTATATAAGATTTGATTTTTTGTAAAGTATTACGATCAGGACCTTTAGCATCACTGTAAACATAGAAAATTACATGTGATTTCAAAAGATTCTCTTTTATACACTCTTTATACTTTTTTTCAGCACCTTCTATCCCTGGTATATCTCTCAAAATCACTTTATCGTTATTAATATTGATAATAAATTCTTCACCGTTAGTAGTATAATCGCTTCTACCATTACCAATAATTTTCCCATCAACTGGTGGTATTCCATAAAAGTCAGGATGTTGGATTTGATATTCCTGAATGGCTTTCTTTCTTTTATCCTCATCATATAAAATTCTTAGAATTTCAATTATCAATGATTTTCCTGCATTAGTTTCTCCAAAGAATCCAATATTTAAATAATCACTATCACATAATGTTTTTATATTATTAATATCTTTATGGTACTCTTGATTAATCTCTCGTAATTTATTTATATGATTAGGGTTTAATCTATTTAATTTTCTAAAATAATCAAAATTTGCTTCATGTAAAACACTATCATACAAAGTATATAATTCTTTATAATCAAATATGCCTATACTCATATAACTCCTTAATATATTTTATTTCTCAACTACTGATATAATATCAACTCCATGCAAACTATTCGCATAACGTGCTTTTACTTGATTACGTGCATCAAACATATTAGAAGCACTAACCATGGTTGTATTTACCCCATTTCTAGATGTTGATTTAGAATCAGATTTAATCCTAAACTTTACTTGAAATCGCTTTGTCATAACAAACTCCTTAAGCATTATTTCTAAGAACTAAACTTAAGTCTTCATAATTTGACTCACTTATGGCAATTGAATTCATTACTTTATCATAAGCTTCTTTTTCTTGTTGGGATCCAGAAATCTTTTCTCCATAGATTTTTTCATATCCACCTAATAATTCATCAATAACTTTATTGATTTCTTTTTGAAGTTCTGTAATAAGTCCATCAAATGCATATCCTAATTTATTATGCAAATCATTACGAGCATCTTTCATTGCTTCAAGCTGACGCATTTGAGCTTCATTATACGCATCCGCTTCAGCTTGTAATTGCTCTTTACTTTTACCACCACTAAATAATTTTTTTATACCTATAAAACCAATAATTAATGGAGCAAGATATGGCATAGCAGTGGATATTGCAGTGCCTAATGTTGTTGCTGCTGTAGCTAGAGTGCCACCTATAGAGGTAGATAATATAGCTGAACCTAAAGTGGTCTTTGCTAAAGCACCTGCTACAGCACTTCCCACCTCAACAACAGATAATGTTTCTGCCGTAGATAAACCTACACTTGCTGCAATAAGTGGCATTATGGATTTATCCTTATTATGTGCATCTAATAATTCTTTACTTGTAACTAATACCTCTTTTAAATTTGCAATCTCGCTATTATTAGACGAGAGCGATTCACTAATTGATTCAGAATAATCACTTTTATTAACATCGAAAGTAAACTCCCCTTTATGGGTTTCTAAAGCTTTAAGTTTAGCTTCTATTTCTTTTGTTACATCAGTAATATGAGAGAATATATCTTGATTTGTTATAGCTAATTCTTCTTCTAGTTTTTTAACTATATCTTGATTCAAATTTTGAATATGTTCATTGAAGACCATAGAAATCTTATCTTCATTGTCTTTATTTTCCCAAATATTAGCTTCTACGATTGGCATTAACTTATTTGTTTTTAATGTAATATATTCACTCATATTAGACTTCAAAACTTTTTTTGAATTTCTAATATTGCCTAATAAATTATTTAATGCAAGGATTTCAGATTTATTATCATAAGCTATCAAATAATTTTGAATACCATTAATTTGAGTGAGAATATCTAAAATAGCATTGTTAATAACTATATAATTATTTGTTTTTTTCAATTCAGATAAAATAATGCCCTTTAGTTCTTGAATATTACTTTTTTCTATAAGAGCCGGTTTATTTTTTATACGTCCATCTCTTGCACGCTTAGCATTTACTATAGTAATAACATAATCATTACTGTCTAGATTGTATTGTCTAAGATTCTCTTTCACTTTAGTAGTAATAATTCCTAGCTCTTGATCATTACTTCCTAAGTCTCCATTTTTATCATTAATTATAATAATAACTTTTTTACCAGCATCAGTTATTGCTTTTAATCTTCTATAATTATCATCTTTTTCATTTGATCCTGTAGAAGCCATTACAAACATAACAATATCAGCTCTTCGTAAGTGCTCTGTAGTTACTTCTTCATGTTTAATAGGAGCTCCTACACCCGGTGTATCAGCAATTTTATAGCCATTCCATTCATACTCATCTACAGAGTCAGTTTCTGGTTTGTCATTTACTGCTGCTAAATCATCGCCTAATAATTCATTTATAATACTGCTTTTACCAGCATTATAAATGCCATAAACCATAATATATGGTTTCACATCTTTTAATTTATTAGAATAAATACTTTCAATTTCAGAAATATAGTTATTTAATTTGATATCTTCTGAATTATATTCATGAATAGCATTTACTAAACTAGTTTTATTATTTTCTAAGACACTTTTATAATCTAATAAAATTGAATTTTCCATGATGACTCCTAATATTTCGAATATACTAATAAGTATTGAGATGATAATTTTCTTAACACATTTTCAATATTTTCATTGTTAATTAAAGTAATATCATCGTACTTTTCGCGAAGTTTTAATATTAACTCTTCAACTGACAGTTTGCCTAATGAATAAATTAAAATATCAACTTCAAGGTCATTTAACTTATATCCAAACAGAGACTTATTACCACTATCATTTTTTAAATATTTTGATAATTGAACTGTACGCATTGGATGTATATGAGGAATATTTTTACTAATTGTATCTATAAAGTTACATTCCCCACTAAATACCATTGAATAAAAGTTAAGCATATGAGGCAATTGGTTTAAAGCATATATCCATCGACCAATATATTTAGTATGTTTTCTAGATAACCAACTATTTATTAATTCAGTTTTTACAAAACCTTTTATTAATAATTCTTTCATATATTCAGATAACTCATATTCCATACTTTTCATCATCTCAATTAGTTCCCATCGATCAATATCATTAGTTTCTATTTGAGGAAAATCTCCACTAGAAGTAATAAAGTCATAATCTAATATATTCAAACCATAATCTTCTGGGTGATTAGTAATTGTGGTTTCTGGTAATGGCCAATAAGAGACAACACCAATTTCCATTACGCCAGGGGCAATCTTTAATAGTTCTTTAGCAAAATCTATATTCTTAATATATACATCTCTAGTAAAGTGAGCACCAGCTAAAATGATATTACTGTAAACTTCTTCTATCCCACTATCATAGCAATGTTTAACAACTGTCTTGATTTCTTGTAATGTTGACCCTTTTTTATATGCATCTAAAACCTCTTGTGTACCGGCTTCAATACCAAGTTGAATACGCTGGGCTCCTGCTTTTGCAATATAATTAATCATTTCTGGATTCATAAATAGAGTATGTACATGACCTTCACAAAACCATCTAAAAGGCTTTATTTTTTGTAACTGCTCCAATCCTTCACAAAGCTTTTTTACACGTTCTGGAATTAAAGTGAAAGTATCATCAGTAAATAAGATATGTAGATTTTTTATATATTCATGTGTTTCTATATAAGTCTTGATTTCCTCAATAACATTTTCAACCGATCTAAATCGAACCTTTCGTGTATGATGCCCTTCATGACAAAAACTGCAGTGAAATGGACATCCTCTGCCAGTCATTATACTTAGCTCAGTATAGTCTTGCTTTGGTACTAAATAGCATTCATCATTAATAAAAGGAAGTGCATCAAGATTTTCTATTAAATCTTGCTCCTCATGAGTAATTACATCATTATCTTTTAAATATGATATCCCTTTGATATCATCAATAACACCTAGGCTTTCGATATAATAGTTAGCTAAATCTAATACTGTTATTTCACCTTCATATCTAACAACAACATCACATTGGGACTTAATATAAAAGTCTTTTTTTAGACTTGTAGATTGTGGGCCTCCAACAATCACAGGAATCTGATATGTCTCTTTAATATAACTAGATAAAAATATTACTTCTGTCACATTTTCATAATCACAATATAAACCTATCATTTTTATATTATGATTTTGACAAGCTTCATCTATTAATCGCAATCCCTCTGTCAATTGACCTGCATAACTTTGAGCCCTGTACCCATTCTCATTTAAGAATGCTGCTAAAGTAAATATGCCTAAAAATCCTCCAAATTGAGGAGAAGCATTTAGATAGCGTCTATGAAGATTAAAAAATAATATATCGTTATCTCTCATCATGTAAGTCCTTAATTAATTTATCTTTTTCTTCTATCAATAATCGATAACGCATTTTACGATTAACTAATGCTTTTTTTAATTCAGTTAGCCCCTCAGTCATAAAATAATATAAAAGCTCTTTATAACCTTCACAATAATGGTACTTACTATTTATATCTCCATTAGAAGACAATGCATCTACCGTACAACCACCATGACAAAATTCCCAAAAAGCACATTCTTTACAATCATTTTCTTGTAAATAAATTTGACGATTTCTTATTTTTTCACTAACTTCTGAATCATATAATGATATAATATCGTGATTTAAGATATTGCCATAAATATACGACTTATTTTCATTAGTCATACGGCCACAAAATCCAACATCCCCATTGGGATATAAAGTTATGATATTTCTAGTACAAGTGCCATTATATGAGCATTCACCAATACTGTTATTAGTTAATATTGTTGTAAGAAGATTTGATATTGGTTGCACAGTAATATCCATATGACTGGTTAAAAGCTTTTTAAAAATATACTTTAAAACAGTCGAGTAATTATTATAAATATTATTCGTTTCAACTAATTTATTCTCTGCATTACCAATTGGTACAACAGGTTGAATTTTAAGATTTAAGTTTAAATCTTCTAATGTATTCCAAAGTTTATCTAAATCAATTACAGTAGAATTTAAAACCATTAGTAAAGAAGCTGGTATTCCCTGACTCTTTAATGATTTAATGTTAGTAATAATTGTTTCATATGTACCTTGGCCATTCTTTGCGATTCTATATTGATCATGTAGTTCTTTATATCCATCTAAAGAAATTCCTATACTAAAATCAAATTCTTTAAATATTTGAATCCACTCTTCATCTATCAAAGTCGCATTTGTTTGTATAGAATAAGAAATTTCAAAATCTGAAAGAACTTCATTTGTATATTCAATGGCTTCGGTTATCCACTGTTTGCCGATTAATAATGGTTCTCCACCATGCCATATAATATCAACATTTTTATGTCCAACATGCCTCAATAGTTTTGGAATACCATCTACAAATCTTTTATATGTTTCTATATTAAGATTTTCTAACTGTCTTAATCCTTCACTACAATACGTACAGCTTAGGTTACATTCAGATGTAACCTTAATAATAAATTGCATTTAAGCATCCTCATATTTTAGTCGTCTTAATTGTTGAATTGAATCTTGTAACATATTTGTCATAGTAGCAATATACTTTTCTTGTGGTAAAAAATATTGCTTTTGTATATCTAGCAATGCAACTTTTACCTCTTGCTCTATAATTGCTCTACTTTGATTTAGTAAAGACTCTAAAACATCATTTACATTAGTACCAACATCTATTTTTAAAATTTCAGTATGTGTAATCGTACGTGTTCTATAATACGTTTTACCCAAAAATGATCTTGCTTTTTCCCACCATCCATCTGGGTCACGTTCAACTAAGATACGTTCTTTATAACTATGTTCAACTTCTTCATAGCTTTTCCCCAAAGACTGAACAGTAACAAGACTAGAAATAGACTTTATACTATCATTGCTATATCCATCAATAATTGATGCTACTTCTCTATTAATGCCCTTATTAATACCTTTTTCAATAATCTTATTAATTTCAGTATTCATATTTTTAGAATCAATAGTATTTTTTGATGATTCTACCATTTGATTCCACTCTAATAATTTTGATTTTAAATCCGATTGAATATCTTGAATAATTAAGTTTGTAACACGTTGCTTGCGATTTTCTAATTTTTGTTTATATTCATCAATTGGATCTTGTAATTCTCTAAATTTAGTTAATAAGGCTTCTAAACCTTCAAACTTATGATCAATATTATCTCCGGTAATTAATCGATCTATGAAACTATTCATATTACGTTTTGGTCTTGCAATTTTCAAATCAATTGTTTGAGTAGATGCCTTATCAGCTAAAAGATTCATAAGTTTATCAAGATTGCTATCCTTAAATTTGGATTCATCCTCTTCTTCAATAGCGTGGCGAGCTAACATAGTAGATACACTCATTGCTCTAAATTTTTCAGAATCTAAATCAGGATATTGTTCAGCAAGACGTGTTACAATATCATCCTCTTGTAATTTACGACGCTCTGGTTCTTTTGGTCTAAGGATTTTGATAATTTCATCGTTCTCATCAACATCTTCTTCTACTACATCAGAACGTGTGATGACGACTAAAGATTCTTGCCCCTCACGAGATAGCTTCTCCATATATTTCATATCTTCTTGTAAACCGGGCTCTGAAGAGTTCATTAAAAAAATACATAAATCCACAAATGGAATATAATCATTTACCATTTGCTCCATATCTTTACTATCACCATCTTTTTTTACAGCTCCAGTACCAGGTGAGTCCATCCATCGTAATCCGGATAATGTAAAATATTGAATAGCTCCAGTAGTATCTGTAACACCTTCGGTAAACCAAGTATCTCCATTAAGCTCTTTAGTTAATCCACCTGTTTCACGACCACTTTCTTCGCTAATGAATTGTGGCTTATCTCGATGATTGTATTCAGTTTTCACGTTTGATTTACTAAAATATTTACCAGCAAAAAAATTTCCTAAAGAGCTTTTACCAGCTTTAACAGCACCAAATACCATTACCACAAGATACTTCTCATGTTTTTTCATGAATTCAGTGCCTTTTAATTGGCTAGTAAGATCATTATTCCACCTATCAATTGATGCATTAATCTCAGTTAAGATTGATTCAACCGCTTTATCTACTAAATTAGACTCTTTTTTCGGTTTTACTACTTTACTGAATTCATTAGATTTTATAGGAATAGACAATAAAATTTTATTAATCTCATCTCGACGTTCATCGATTTCTTGAGAAAAACCATCTAGATTTTTACTTGCAATATCAAGCTTCTCAAATAAATTATTAACTGTACTTGCAATATATTCTGTTCCCATTACTACCTCTATTTCTTAACTTTGATATCATTTTTTACCTTTAATTGAATTTCATTAATTCTCTTTAGTGTATCATTGATATCTTTTAATGCTGCTTTATCTTCATCTAGACTTGCCATTAATTTTTTTTCAATATCACGTTTCAACTTATTTTGACTACTTTTACTTGATAAGTCACATGTTCTAAGATCAATATCCGATGTACAATTATTTTCTTGTAACTCTAATTTAATCGTCTCATAAGCTTGATTACATTCATTCTCTAATTGTTGTTTTAATTGTTTTAATTCATTTTCTTTAGCATTTAATTCTGCTTTCTTTCTTTTACGTTCTTTTTCAGCATAATCACTGTAATCACTATAATAATCACTATAGTCACTATGATCACTATGTGCAATTACACCAATAGTACCTGCAACCCCTGCAGCAATAATCCCAGCTATAAACATTATTATATCCTCCGTAATTAAAATTTAACCTCTCAATGAACTAATTTCGTCCATACAACGATTTAATCTATCATTTGCTCGTTCTATAATATAAAAACGTGAGCTCAAGATATCATTAATTCTAGATTTAAATTCATTAATAACTAGCTCTTCTTTCTTTAAATTTTCAGTTTTCTCTTCTTTTAATAGTTGTAATTTATCTTTAACCTTCTCAGTTTCTAAATCAATTCTTTCACATATTCTATCTTGAATTTCACTATTAGATGACATTATGAAAGAATCTATATACTCATGTAATAATTTAATACCACTATGTTCGATAAGTTTATTTTTATTATTCTTCAATCCATTTTTGTATGTTGTATTAGAAACAGTAAAGACTTTAAAACCAGTTAATCCAGTCTCATTTTTAATATCTAACAAAACTTTATTTTTGATATTATTTAAGTCATCCTTTGATTGAATTGCATCTTTTCCTGTCAATACTAAGACAAATTTATCAACTAAATTATCGATATTATTAAAGCAAGATATAATAGTCTTTATATCACGAACTTCTTCCTTTCTAATATCCCCAACAGATAAGTTATGAACGAATAAAATTATATTTGCTTGTTTATATGCCTTGATAGCCTCTTGATCATCGTTATCGTTAGCATTTAAACCTGGTGTATCAATAAAATAAATATTCTCGTTATATTGATATGTCTTATTCTTAACAGTGGTTCGTTTATCTTGTACTTCAAAAACATCTTCAACTTGACCTGTCAGTGAATTCAATAAACTACTTTTACCATGATTCATACGTCCAGCATTTACTAAATAAAACTTATCGCTATCACCGATAATTTGATTTAACTTTTCTTCATAATTATTAACTATTGTTTTTAAAGTCATATTATTACTCATAGCCTCCAGTCTAATTTCATTTAGTGGTGAAATAACTTTTTCTTCTGATTTTTCTATTAAATCTCCAAAACATTGTATTTCATTTAAAGATTTTACTACATTAGAAATAAATTGATTATATTCTATTTTTTTACTTGTAGTTTCCATAATATGTTTCTCCAATAATATTATTCAAGCCCCTCTAATAACCTAATTGCCATATCACTAAAATTATCTACATCTGCAATCCATGGTTTTATATATTCAACCTCATTTTGTAATTTAAGAGCATCTCCATATATATACTTCTCTATTTCAAATAAGACATTTAAAAAATTTTCTGCAAGAAGTCCATTTTTTGTAATTATAGAGTGGGATTTTTGTATAATCGAATCATTCATATATTTGTTATATAAATACTCATGATATGAATTAAATTCATTACTAATTTGTTCAACCTCTTGTTTTTTAGCTGACATCTTAGTTTTTAATATTAGAATTTCCTTGTCTTTATATTTACTTTGAAGATAAACTCTCGAGGGGTAATTACTTAAAGCATTCTTACGTATTGCATTTATATTTTTATTAATTAAATAGCTTGGTAAAGTTCCGCTACGCGATAACAATAACCCGCCAAATAAACTATCTCCTCCCATTTCTGGAGCTATATATTTATAATAAATATATTCAGATGGCCCATCAGAAATAGAGTCTATAAATAAATTTAACTCTTCTTCTTCTTGTTTTAGATGCTTATATTGACTATGCAAATCTTTAATTTCTTTTGTTATAAGAGTCTTATATTCTTCATATAACTTATCAGCATCAATTAATTCAGAGTCTAAATTTACAGTTTTATTCTGAAGAATTTCTTTAAAAAGATGTATTGCTGTAGCTTGTATATTTCTTATCTTTTCAATAGTTTGTTTCGTTCTTAACGGTTTTAACTCTTCAATTTTACTAGTAATGTACTCCAATAATGTTGGAATACCACTATATGTAATTAATTTTTCTTTATTTTCAGATTTTCCCTTCATAAATGTTGTATTAGATACTTCAAATATAGGGAAGTTTTGTAATCCACAAAATTTTTTAATATCTTTTAGTAGCTTTAATTTGATTAGCTCTCTATCATTTTGATCTGTAATAGCATCTTTACCGGTAAGAACTAATATAAATCTATCGCTAAAGGCCTCACTATTGTGAAAATCAGCAATGCGTTTTAAAGCTTCTAATTCCCCTTTATGAAAATCACCTACATTATAATTATGAACAAATAAAATAATGTTAGCGGATTCATATGCAACATTTGCAATAGTATCATCATTTATATTGGCATCTAATCCGGGGGTATCAACTAGTAGAACATCTTCAAATAGTTCATATCTTGAGTTAGTTGTTGTCTCACGAATATCTTGAACTTTAAAAATGTTGTCACCAATCAGTGAATTAAGTAAACTACTTTTACCATGATTCATACGACCTGCAACAGCAATTTTTACATACCGTTTATCATCAATAATTTGGCTTAAATTTTTCTTATACTGGTTCAAGATGATATCTAAATTCACTTCTAATGTATTAATATTATTGGTATCATCATGCTTTTCGTATATTTGTCTTTGTCCCGATGTACTAATAACATCATTATTATTTTTATTTATCCCCATTACTCCCCCATAGAATATACGTATTTTTATAGACATATTTTACCAATAAAATATTATTATATATTTAACATTTCATAAATTCTTCATAAAAGAATTCATCTTGCACTCATAAATCAAAGTCATAAAAGGCTACATAAATTCATATGTAGCCTTTCTCCTCCTTATCTCAAACAACTAACTAATTTTTTGTAGCAAATCATAATAAGTCTTATAAATTGCTTGTTTAACTTTTCCTTCTTGTAATTCCGCCCAGGTTTCATTGATATAATTTGGACAGTAAGATATATAACAATCTAATGAATTATTAGGTATAAAAGATAATAGTTTTTGAATTGGTAAGTAATCATCATAATAGATTTCTTCTAAGTCTGATTTTATATGCCAATAGTATGTCAATGGTTTGGCATTACAATACCATTCTGGTTCTTGTAGATTTTCCTCCAGTATTACATAAGCTTTCATAAAGATTGTTCTTAATTCGTTAGTTAAAGAACTGGGTTTATAAGTTTTCTCTTTTAGATAAGCTAGTATCTCAAATAATTCTTCGCTCCATACAAGATCAGGTACTATAAACTTATCAAATAGATATGGAAGTTCATTATCATGACTATTAAGTCTTGTATGTAACAAATCCCTTACTTGTTTTTTACTTTCATTATAGGGTCCACTTTTAATACACGGAATAATCATAGGTCGCCCCACACCATGAAAACCTTCTAGCAATTCCTCCATTCGAATTTTTATTTCATTTATGATGAGAAGCTCAAAATTTTCTTTAGATTCAAAATTTGATTCAATATATGTATCAAATGAATCCAAATGCTTAAATGCCTCTATAATTTCATTTTTTTTAGGTTTTAAACCTTTTGCATCCCAATCAGCCTGTTTGATTTCTGCTTCATTCAATTTTACATTCAATATTTTTTCAAATAGATTTAAAACAGATTCTTTTGATTCTTCATTAACTAACATATTTCTCATATACAAACACTCCTTAGCTCATATAAATAATCTATACTACTATTGATGCAAAGAATTATATAGCTCTTTACCTTTTTCATTAAATGTATTTACATGTTTATTTTTGATATTCCAATTGATTGACTTCGCATAATACATTACATCACATTCATAAGGACTACCAGGCAATAGAGCAAGTAGTTCTTCTATAGGATTTAAATCATCTAAGTACAAATACTCCCACTCGTCCTCTAAATCCACATAATATTCAAAGGAATGAGCATCACTGTATTCAACTTTTTCTGGCAAATTTCGATCTAATAATGTAAACACATTTGTGTATATGAGTTTTAATTCATCTGTAAATGAGCCTTTCATATAGAAGTCATTAGTTAAAAAGGCTTTCATCACTAGTAATTCTTCACACCATGTTAAAAGTGGTACTACTTCTACATCATAGATATTAAGAATTCTTTGGTCATGGTCTTCTAATGCTTCTTCTAGATTACGTTTTACTTTTTCTTCAGCTTCATCTCTTGAGCCACTTTCAGAGGAGACAAAAATTTTCATCCATGCAGCACATTCGGATGCTTCTCGAGTAATTTCAATTTCACGAAGTTTTAGCTCCTCGTTAATAACAGCAATGTAAGTTACTATATCTCCCCAGATATCAATGACCCAATCTTTGAAAGTTTCCTTATTGGTAAAAGCATCATTAATTTCCTTACGATATTTCTTTAAGCCTTTTACCTCCCATTCAGCATGTAAACGATCATATCGTTCACCAAAATCTTCATCTTCAATAGGTTCTTCCATAAGTGCATTTAAGATTTCTTCTTTAATGTCTTTTGCTGTAATTACATGTTGTTGTAAAGTTTCCATAATGATCTCCTTTATATAATATAAACAAAACAAATTCATATGTTCTTTGATGATTGTATTATACAAAGTCAAATGTGTAATTTTTTACACAAAAAAAGCCACCCAACCTAAGTTGAGCGGCTTTCACCATTCTGTTCAGAATTGTATGTAGTTTACATAGTCCCAGTACTACCGATACCACCTGTACGTACGCCTGTTGCATCGTCGTCATTAGTGATAAGGTATTTAGAGAAAATGCCTTGCGCAA
>QWCZ01000598.1_pt1 | contig 17351 bp, 16 predicted proteins | sample 1972651 | NCBI WGS metagenome assembly QWCZ01 (sample SAMN09866695, study PRJNA288562) | Human oral metagenome isolate pre1_saliva, whole genome shotgun sequencing... | isolation source: mouth | host: Homo sapiens | place: USA: California
AAAGAGCTATGAGAGCTCTTTTGTACCTTATAAAAAGAATCAGCATAGAGCTTGTCAATACAAGCTTTATGCTAAAATATAGTTTTTAAGGGAGGACTACCTATGTTGAGTTCACAACAAATTTAGACGGAAAACAATACCCACTCGTTTTCGCTGCAGCCACAGAACAAGACACTATCACCGTAAACCTTAGCAATATACAGTTGTTTATTAATAGTGTTTACGCCTCATGTCCATACATTCCGATAACAAACAATGCATACGAAAAATGTTATGGGCTGGCATTCGGACACAGTGAAGACACATTCAGCGACTGCCAAGCATTTATAAACGAATTTAATCTGGTATTTAAACAGCTTGAACAAAAAGGATACATTACGCTCTTTACGGGAGAAAAGATACATTATGCATGCTTTAGGATACGTGGGGCATTTTTAGAAACAGATAAAGAAACATCTTGGAAGGAAACCTTAAGCTCCATTGGCATATCCGATTCGTCATCAATACATAAAATAATCGTACCCATCGCTATATCAAATTATAAAAAGAGACGTGTATTTTTCATACAATAAGCGCAAAACCATTCAAGCTTCAACAGTGGGATACCATACATCTGCTTAGCATTGGAAAAACACTCTCTGCCAACTGCCATTGGCATAAATGTAGCTACGCTTTAAGAATACACCCGAACTTAGAAGTTCAAAAACATAACATCCATTCAAAAAGTAGAGGGGTTGCCATGTAGGCAGCCCCTCTTTCAGTCCCTTTTATAGTGCAGTATGAAAGCATATAGCAGACAAGTGCACTTTTTGTTCGTTGCAAAGGTAGTTCATTTTTCTACGATATGCAAGCCTTTAACCATATATTTTTAGATTTTCTCAATCTTAAATCCCGAATTAGCAAAGATAACATCTTTCACTTCTTGATACTTCACCCTCTTAAAGGCATCTAAAAGTTTTTCTTTCATTCTCAAAACTCTATTGTTTGAAACTCTCCCCAATAGGTATCTAAATACTTGATAAGCACCAAAAAGCGTTGTTTTCTTGTTCCCCATATCGCCAGCAGGCCCCTTACTTATTGCTTCGCGAAGTTTCATGTCAAAGAGAACTTTCCCATGAGCGCAGTAATTTCTCAACCTTCTAACCGTATTGATATAGTTAGAGAATTGCTTAGGAGATTGTATTCCATATGTAGAAGCGATATCATGTTTTAGTTTCCCATCCTTTAAATTCTCATATAAAGATATGACTGAGCCAAAAGTGAAATGCTCTAAGGTTTTCCATGCTGGTGCATATTTCCTATTATAGCATTTCGCATCCCACTTAATAGCAGGTTCTTTGTTTGCTTCAGCAATCGCGTTTTTAAATAATGGACTCTCAATAAAATCCTTTTTGACGTATTGGGGGTTTATGTACCAGCATGGATCGTCTTTATACCTGTTGGATGCGATATAAATTAATTGTGTCCGGAAATTTATTTCAATCCTGCTTATGTAACGAAGAAAGATATTTCTTAAATCGAAATCGAAGTAATATAGTTGTATGGCATATTCGAACTTCGTACCTTGTTTAAATTTATGTGTACGATTACTCTTCCTAGGATAGCTCTTTTCGAATGGAAACCAATAGAATCCTAACCTATAATAACCAATATCCAAAAGGTTTTCTTTGGCTTTTTTCTCGTCGCTAATGTCCATGTAGCGTTCCCTAAGCTTTTTGATTTGTTCGTCGATTGTCGTTGCTAACTTTTGTGTTCCCATTAAATTCTACTTTTATCATGCAAAGTTAAAGACTTTATTTGATACAATTGCCCTTAACAACACTGAATGTTTGATTTTCTAACCCAAACGCCACATCCGCTTTTTAGTAGGTGTGGCGTTTGGGTTTTTACGTATTTAAGTTATGTGCTTTATTCTTTTTTGCGTCTGAGTTTTTATCATAACACACACCAACCATAAGCTTATGAGTTTATAAAAAAGGGGGAAAGTCTTAACAGACGAGAACTTATAACCAGATAAATTCAAGCAGACTAAGGAACTCACCTCATTTATACAGCACATTATGCAAATAGCTAACACGACTGATATACAAGCCCACATCCGAAATACCTGGCAGCATATCGCGTTTCATATCGTGATAAATGCTCACCACCAAGCTATCACCCTCGCGCAAATCGGGTTTGGCAATGGGGAAACTATATTGGTAATAGCTGATACCACGCGTCAGCCTTGTGCCATCGGGTTTGCTAAACGTGCAATTGACGGTATCGGTTAGCACGGCGTTTCCGGGCACTATGCGCTGCTTAACAATAAGCGTGGCAGCTGTAAAAGGGTAAGCGCCATTGATGCGCACGTCTAATTGCTGGGCAAAAACGCCACCCTGACGTAGCCGAGGCACATAAAACTTCAGGGTGTCGTTTTTCTCCCATCCGCTCACCGATGTGTGACTGTATCGATGGTAGACGGTGTCTATGCTGCATGCGCTCATCATGACGACCACAAGGGCCACCAATGCGCTGTACAATAAACGCTTCATGGGTTTGCTATTCTTATTTCTGCTGTTGACCATTACCAGGCTGCGAGCCCTGCCTTCTTTGGTTTTCTCTGCGGGGCCGATTAGCGTTGTTATCGTTTTTGCCCTCTTGAGCACGCTGCTGTGGTTTTTGTTTGCGTCTTTCGGGCTGCTGTTCGCGCTGTCGCGGTTGTTCCTTCCGTGGTTGTTGCCCATTTTGAGGAGCAGCACCTTCGCGTTTATCAGCTTTCTGTTTATTGTTGTTTTGACGTTTGGGCCGTTTGTTTTTGTCGAACCTACTCAGGTCGGCATTGGCCAAGAGGTCAATGGGTTTGTCGGCAGGTTTTCTGTGACGTTCTTCTTCCAGCACATCAGGTTTCTCTCCACGTCTATTCATTTCGATAACCGTTCTAGCTCGCTCGGCCGAGATTGTTACGAGGTTGGCCGCAAGGTTTTTATCCGTAGAGTAAGTAACCGTACCCGCCAAAATATCTGTTTTGAAAACAAAGTATTCGGCATCTACCGTGTGTAACGAAATCTCTTTGCTTGGCATACGTTTAGCAGCCTCCACGTAATTGTCTACTTCGTAATTAAGGCAGCATTTGAGTTTACCGCACATACCAGCAAGCTTTTGAGGATTAAGCGAAATATCTTGAAAGCGAGCAGCATTGGTGTTAACCGAGACAAAATTTTTGTTCCAAGTGGCGCAGCACAGTTCCCTTCCACAAGGTCCTGTTCCGCCAATACGTCCCGCTTCTTGGCGTGCGCCAATCTGTTTCATTTCTATACGCACGTGGAAAGTATCGGCCAGCACCTTAATAAGCTGTCTAAAGTCTACGCGTTCGTCGGCAATATAGTAGAAAATGGCCTTATTGCCATCGCCTTGATATTCCACATCGCCTATTTTCATTTTCAATCCCAGGTCTTTTGCTATCTGTCGGCTTTGTATCATGGTGTCGTTTTCACGACTTTTTGCCTCCTCATACTTATCCAAGTCAACGGGCTTTGCCAGTCGGTAGATGCGTTTGATATCATCGGCCGACTTCAAGTTGGCTTTTTTTATTTGCAAAGCCACGAGTCTTCCCGTAAGCGTAACCACGCCAATATCGTGTCCAGGACTTGCTTCTACTGCCACGATGTCGCCCTTAGTGAGTTGCAAGTTGTTCACATTATGATAATATCCTTTGCGTGTATTTTTGAATTGCACCTCAACAAGGTCGGTTTTATCGGGGTCGTTCACCACGTCGGCCAACCAGTCGTAGGTATTCAGTTGGTGGTCCGACCTGCAACATCCGCCGCAACACAGTCCGCGGTCGCTGCCGTTGGCCACCTTGAATTTCATATTTTTATAATCCATTTGTTCGTATTGTTTATATGTTGGCGGCCCAAACTTCGCCTTTATCGTGCGAAGAAGTGCCGGAGAGTGCAATTTGATGAAGGCATTGCCATGCCCTATACCAGCCATTAAAGCAGGTTATATAAGATGTAGGCCAGCTCGTGGCGGCCCTTTATGCCTTTTTGATATAGAGAATCATGTTCACGGCATAGTCGAAGAACACCACTTTGGCATTGGCATTCTGCGAGATGTCGCGAATGCAACGGTCTATAAGTTCAGAAATCTCCACAATATTTTGTTCGTTAACAAAGCGAGCGAAGTTCTTGGCGAAGTTTTCTTCATCTCGAGACATATACACTAGGTCGTCGATGCCGAAGTTAAACATAAAGTTTTCGCGCATCAGGCGAGCAAAATAGGTGAGCATTCGTTTTTGTTTTTCGCGCCCATAAGCAGCCACAGCATCGCTCCATCGGCGCAATTCGCGGATGTTGCGTTGATAAGCCAGTCTCATGAGCATGATAAACATGTCGAGAAACAATTTGTTTTCGTTGTCGGCGTTAAGCTCTGCCAGGGCATTAGTCCAGCTACCGTTGGCCAGTCGTGCCACTCGGCGAGCATCGTCGGCGTTGATATTGCGTCTTTCCACAAGCGCCTGCTGCATGTCGGCCACAGTTATCGGTGGCAGGTCTAGGCGTTGGGTTCGGCTTTTGATGGTTTCGAGTAGCTGTTCGGGTTCATGACACACAAGGATGAAGAGCGTTTGCGCTGGTGGTTCCTCAAGCAGTTTAAGCAATTTATTGGCGCATTCCTGGTTCATACGTTCGGCCATCCACACCACAGCCACCTTATATCCGCCTTGGCTCGACTTCATGCCGAGTCTTTTCATCAACAAATCGCTTTCGCCCACGCCCATTTGTGCCTGTTGGTTGGCGGCATCCATTTGTTCAAGCCACAGGTCCATCGTGGGATAGAGTGTTTTTTGCAGCATCTCGCGCCACTCGGGTGCAAAGTCTTCACTGCTCATTTTATGTTCGCTAGACGTGCCAGCGGGCCGAATAACAGGAAACGCAAAATGCAAGTCGGGATGTTCGAAGCGGCGCATCATGGCACACGAGGCGCATTGCCCACAAGGCTGATTGCCTTGAGTATGGTTTTCGCAAAGCAAATACGATGCGAAAGCCAGAGCCATGGCCATTTTCCCGCTTCCTGAAGGGCCACAAAACAACAGCGCATGAGGCAACCTATTGTGGTGCACCATGCCTATAAGCCTACGCTTAACGTCGTCTTGCCCTATCACATCGTTCCAGTTCATAAAATATTTTTGGCCACCTCATAAATAGAATCAACTGCCGACACCGTGTAGAAATGTATTCCAGGCACACCGTGTTGGTAGAGTTCGCGACACTGTTGTGTTGCCCATTCCACACCCAAGGCACGTGCGTCGTCGTCGGTTTTACATTTAACTATTTCGCTAGCCAGCGCAGTAGGCAGGTCGCAATGGAAGGTGCGGGGTATAACCGTAAGTTGCGACAGTTTGGCAAAAGGCTTAATGCCAGGCACGATGGGGATGGTAACCCCCTTTTGGCGAGCCTTTTCCACGAAGTCGAAAAACTTTTGGTTGTCGTAAAACAGCTGTGTTACGGCATAAGTTGCTCCAAGCTGTTGTTTTTGTAGCAAATAATCAATATCCATATCGAGGTTGGGCGCTTCCTCGTGTTTCTCTGGGTAGCAAGCCACGCCATATTCAAAGCTTTCACCGGGGTGCTTCATAGGTGTGCCATCGGCAAAAAAGCCTTCATTAAATCGGTTCACCTGTGCAATCAAGTCGGTGGTGTGTGCGTGTCCGTTGGCTGTTGGCGTAAACATTCGTTCGTCTCTAGCCTTGTCGCCTCGCAGCAAAAGCAGGTTTTGAATGCCAAGAAACTGGAGGTCGAGCAATTCGTATTCAATACTTTCAACCGTTGCGCCACTACAAATAACGTGCGGAATAACGGGTATGCCATAACGTTGCTGAATGGCAGCAGCAATGGCAATAGTTCCAGGGCGTCGACGAATGCGATCGCGTTCGTATTGTCCGTTGTCCAATTCACGATACACAAACTCGCTGTTGTGCGTGGTTATGTTGATGTAATTGGGATTAAATTCTCGCAATTTATCAATGGTACGAAACAGTTGTGCCGTTCCGTTGCCTTTTAATGGGGGCAGCACCTCGAACGAAAGTCCCTTAGTAGCCACCTTTTTATTTAGAAAATCACTTACTTTCATTGATATATGGTGTTAAAACTGCCTTGTGAGCAGTTACACATTTGTTTATGGTGGCGAGCTACTTCTCTTCAATAAAATCTACATACTCGCCTTCGTTTTGTTCAAATATCTTTTGGTTTATACGTTGAGAAGTGCGATGGTCTATAATCACTTCGCCTTCTTTGCCTGCACGTTGTGCTGATTGGGCATTGGTATTTGTAGCTGTGGCATTGTTGAATGTGCGCATTGCTTGACGAACAGACTTGATGATGCGTCTGAACACCAATAAAAAAACCACCAACAAAATAACCAAAACCGATAGCAAGCCAATACCTATCGACTTAAATATAAATTCCATGCCTATTGTTTTTTAGTGGCGTTTACATAAATAGAAAGCACCACATACCATGCAATGATGATGGCAAAGGCCAACACCTTAAATATAATTAGCAAGGGAATACAGCTCAACACGAAGATATATTTTATCTCGTTACCCTTCCATCCCCATTGTTTGAACTTGAGTGCAAACATTGGCAGTTCGGCCACTAACAACCAACAGCTTAACAGCATTAAGCAGATAAGAGCCATTGGTGCCCAATTAAGAGCTTGCATCTGCCTATCGAGCCCCAAAAGAAGCGAGCCCCAAAATAAGGCATTAGCTGGTGTGGGCAAGCCGATAAACGATGTTGCCTGTCGTTCGTCTACATTAAACTTTGCCAAACGCAGGGCCGAAAAGGCTGCCATGAGGAAGGCAACATATGGCACTACGCCAGAAAATTGCCAGCGATAAATGCTACCAAAGGGATATTCTAATATTGAAAGTTCTTGAAAAAGCATCACCGAAGGAGCTAAACCAAAGGTGATGACATCGGCAAGCGAATCAAGTTCTTTACCAATGGGCGAAGAAACATGAAGTAAGCGAGCTGCCATACCATCAAAGAAGTCGAACACTGCTCCAACCACAATGAAGAGCATGGCCATCTTTAGGTCGCCGTATATGGCAGCCATGATGGCCACGCAACCCGAGATAAGGTTGCAACAGGTAATAGTATTGGGTATATGGCGTGTGATGATGTTAGCCATTAGCGGTGCTCCATATTATTTAAGCTTGGCCAAAACGGTTTGGTCGCCCGTGGTTAGTTGCCCCATCTTTACGCATATTTCGGTGCCCAAAGGCAGGAACACGTCAACGCGCGAACCCAGTTTGATAAAACCTAGATGTTCGTCGATATAACAATCTTCATCTGGTTTGGCATAGGTAACAATGCGTCGAGCCATGGCTCCAGCAATCTGACGGCAGAGAATATCCACGCCTTCGGGGGTAGTAATCACCACATCGGCATGTTCGTTTTCCTCACTTGCTTTAGGCAACCATGCCTTATGAAAGTTTCCGTCTTTGTGTTCCACCATTTTAACCTTACCATCAACTGGGAACCAGTTGGCGTGTACATTAAAGAGACTCATAAAAATAGACACCATGATACGGCGATCGTGGAAGTAGGTGTTCTCGTCTACTTCTTCAATCACCACAATCTTGCCATCGGCAGGAGCCACAACCACCTTCTCTGTCTCTCCATTGAATACACGGATGGGACAGCGAAAGAAGTTAATGATGATGCCATAGGCTATGCCGTATATCACCAAAAACGACCAAAAGGCCACTTTACACTCAAAAAGCATCCATAAAAGTGATGCTACCACTATCAGTATAACTCCTCCAAGCAGCAGTGTTTCAGTGCCTTCGCGGTGTATTCTTATCTTCTTTAGTTTCTTTAGTTTCTTTATTTTATTGACCATTGGTGGTTGTTGCTTTTTTATTTGGATGCAAAGATAATGATTTTTAACGCATTAGACAAGTGCGTGTAACATTTTCTTCACACATTGAACGATAAATAGGCAAATTTAACGAGAAAGGGATGGAGTTTTACAGGTTTTTGGAGAACAACAAATCTATGGGCGCAAGAAAATAAATGCAAACCTATTATTTACGTAATGGTCTTACACGCCTTTGACGGCTAATAGTGTCGAGCCAGCAAAGAACACCATTGCCCAACACTACACGAGGGTTTGCCAACTTATGTTTAGTCTCCATCTTGCACAAACTGCAATCTTCATCGCGTTTGTTACTTGCACAATCCCCTTCAATTAACCATGAACAATAAAACCATTCTGAACAAAAGCATCTAGAAAAATAGCATTATGCTTAAACCCACTAAAAGCATAGCCACTATTTGCAAGTACATACGTTTATCGACTTTGTTAAATTCAGTATTATTATTTTACAAAACATACTTTTAAAAATAAAAATTCTAGAGAAAATTAAGGCTAAAAAGTGCAATATCTTGTCCAAATCTCCAACATTTACGTTTTGTTTTACATCAGTTTTAAGCACTAAACCGCCTTTTTGCAGCTTTTGGACGTTCTATTTGGCGTTTGATTCGCTATTTTTCGCCTCCCCAAAAACCGCTTTTTAGTGGTAAAAACCCACTTTTTACGCCACTTTTCAGTCCAAAAACACGTAATCCACGTATCATTTTTTAGACAAAAAATCTCTCTACAATCTGCAAAACATAGCATTTTGTTCTGCGTTTTGCTGCATTTTACCTTGCGTTTTGCAGGAGATAGCACCGCGTTTTGCAAGAGATAGCACTGCATTTTGTAGGAGATAGCACTGCGTTTTGTAGGAGTTAGCATTGCATTTTGGTGCAAATAGCTCGAAAATTCATAAAAAACACGGTTTACCTCTTCTAAAATCCGCTTTACTAAGATGCACCATCCAACTTCTTTTTATACAAAAACAACCCCTCGCGAGAATGGATTATTTGCGAGCGAGTTGGCAGTTGGTGATAAAAAAGCCACTCACAATGTTAAAATATCTGCCATATATTTTACATTTCTCCAAAGCCGGCTACTATAAACAAGAATAAAACAACAATTAAAGAGAAATAAAAAACGCCCCGTTGTAAAGCCTCCTTAGCATATTTATTCAGGCAGCTTTTACACGGAGCGTAGTTTTTTTAGAGAGTTTACTACATATTCTCACATTGTTCGTCGCCATGTACGGGAATCTTGGCATCTTTATCGGTTTTTTCAGCCTTATAACCAAACTTCTCGAATGCCTTTTGCAATTTCTCCTCAGTAGTCTTTTTAGGGTCGAAGGTTATGTAAACCTTTTGGGCCTCAACATCTGTTTTAATTTCTTTCACCCCTTTTTCAAAGCGGAGATTGCCTTTAATTTTGGCTTCGCAACTTTGGCAATGCATCTGCGGAGTGGTGGTAAACACAACGGTTTTAAAATCCTTGGCGGCTGCAATCATGGCTACCATAAAAAGCAGCATCGTAAAAAATAACTTCTTCATGTCTTTGTTTGTTTATGGGCGGTGGCCGAACTAACGCTCAGCACACCCACCCTTAGTGATAATATTAATTCAATTTTATGGTTCAAAGGAGTTGTTAAGAACAGACACTAAACATTCAGTATTGTGGCATTAGCGCGACTGTGCCATTAAAGGCGTTGCCCCAGATTAATTCGAATGCCAATATAAGCCATCGCACCTTGAACGGGCCCGTAAACCATTGTGGGTTCAAAGCTGTTAGCCCATGGATTACTAAAGCCAATAATGGGATTATGTTGCTTATAATTAGTGAGATTTTCGCCACCCACATACACCGAGAAATGTTTGAAATAACGCGTAACCTGCGCGTTGAGCTGTGGATAAGCCTTAAAATTGGGCTGCCACGAGAGATTTCCCGATGCCGTGGTGTAAGGTTGTGGCATTCTGCCACCCCCATTCAACACCGCCGTTGCATCAAACTGCCATAGTGCAAGCGGTGTTTTGTAGCTAGCAGTGAGCAGAGCTTTATACCTACTTTGCAGCGGTTTCCACAAAAGTTGTTGGCCATAAGTGGTTTTAACGAGATTATAACGATAGGCCGCTGTAAGCTCAAGACTATTGAAGAAAAGATACGAAGCATCTACTTGGAAAGTGTGCGAGTAGCTTTTACCATTAAGATTGGTTATGCGCAGTTCTTCGGGATTGGAGTCGTAGTCTATTATAGCCTGCTCTAAGAAATGGGTGTAATAATAATCGGCGTTCAGCTTAAGCGCCTGTTTGCCTATGGGAATAACAAAACTTAGACTGCTGCCATAGTTCCATGCCGCTTCTTGTTTCAAGTTGTCTATAATAAGCCGACGCCCAGAAGCCATCAAGTAATTGTTTTCGGCCAGTGCGTGCGGGCTACGATAACCCTTGCCAGCCGATAGACGAACGGTGAGGAACTGTGCGGGCATCCATTTAAGGTGAAAACGCGGCGTAAAGAATGTGCCATACACATTGCTATGATCTAAGCGCAAGCCAGCCATCGCCACGAGATGATTGTTGAGATTGTAAGTGTATTGCACGTATGCGCCAGGTGTTGTCTCGCTTTCTAAGCCACGTTCCATGGGATAGAGATTGCCATAATTGGCAGCAACAGCACCTAAAGGCAAAGTTAGGCTTTGGCGCAGATAATCGTGATTAAGACTCAAACCGGCAGAGAGATTGTGTTTGGGTGTGAAATCGGTTTCGAACACTAGCGATGCATAGGCACTTTTCTCGTTCACATCATATTGTTTTATGCCATAAAGTGCGTCTTGCTTATGTAGAGATGCATTAGCCAGTAAGGCGATGTTTGTGCCATGTGCGGCATTAAGTATAACGGCATGTTTCATATAAGCCTCGTATCTCTGTGTGCCAATGTCAATTCGGTAAGGTGGTGTGCCACCATACAAGGGCAAAGCTCCAGCTACTTGCCCGTTGGTTCGGTCTTCTTTTAAAAGCGACAAGCCAGCATGTAGCATGTAGTTGCCCGTTTTCCAGAACCAGCGGTTTTGCAAGTTGAACTGTTTAACCTGGGGGTCGTCTTGAAATCCATCGCCATTACCATCGCTGTGGTTCCAATTATTCTCGAAGTGCGCCAATATTTCTGTGCTAAGATTTTTATTGCCGTTGATGTGAATGTTGCCATCTGCATTGGCTTCAACTTTCCCCATGGTGCTGCCATAGAGATTTAGCGAGAGTCCTTTTTCGTCTTCGGGCTTTACATATTCCACATTTATTTGGCCGGTCATGGCTTCGTATCCATTCTTCACCGACGAATTGCCTTTGCTCACCTGCATGCTTTTCATCCAGTTTCCAGGCACATAGCCCAAGCCATAAGGCAATGCAGCACCACGAAAATTAGGCAGATTTTCGGTTAGCATTTGCACATAAGTGCCACTCAAGCCCAACATTTTTACTTGCTTAGCGCCAGTGGTGGCATCGGTGTAGTTTACATCTACCGAGGGATTGGTCACAAAACTCTCGCCAAGGTTACAGCAAGCAGCCTTAAAAAGTTCGTCGCGCGAGATGTCTTTGCCATTAAGTGCGCCTTTAAGCGAGCGCATGGTTGCCTTACGACTTGTAATGGTGACGTTAGACAGGGTGTGTTCTTTCATTATTGCAGCAGTATCGGCGGTTACTTGCTGTGCTGCAGCAGGCATAACAAACAGAAGTGAGATGCCCGATAAATATATCATTTTATTCATTTGGTTTGATTTTGTTGTTTATAAAGTTGATGATACCACAAACCACGGTTGCAAAAACTGGTGAGACTTTGCGCCTACTACTACCCTAGCGACCTAATCAAAAACAGATTAAAGACAGATAATGGTTGTCCATAAGACTAGACGCTTGCGTGCACAAGCTAAACAACCCACAGCATAAGGCGAGGATTTGGTATCAATAGCGTTGATAATTTGACACAATTATCCCTTCTTGCATGGCGCAAAAAGGGTACAAAAGGCCTTCCATTACTTAAATTTAAAGCAACGGGAAATAACAAAATCAAATTAAAAGTGTTGTAAGTAACCGGAGATATTGCCGTTTGGTACCATGCACAAGCGGATGCGACATTCTCCAAGATGCCCTTGCACAAACAGGCAAAGGCAATAAATCGTAGTGCGTTACAAGCTGCGGAAGCAACGAAAGCAACACGGGCTGCAGATGATGAAAACCAGTTGGCACCATGTCTGTAGGCGACAAGGTTCTTATTTGCAGCCTCATGCAATGGTTGGCATCGGCATCATTGCAATGTCTTTTAGAAGACTGATGGGCAACAGACACACTACCAGTATGTTCGCACACCACGGTCATGATGCCCGAACCAATCCACACAATCATTAAAGAGAGTATGAAAGAGAGTATTATGTTTGTTGTTCTCTTCATCATTAGCATTGCAAAGTTAAGTAATAAATCTCTAACACCATAAACACATGCTCACTTTTTTATATTTTTTTCGCCCCCTATCCATGCAAACAACCATGTGCTAGCATCATGCTACGCCTGCGAGAACAGAATTTAAGACCATGCAGCAACGCCTTTTTAGTACATTGTTTTTTGCTTTCGCTTGCTGATGTGGATTAAATGGCGTAACTTTGAAGCTGAAATTTAATTATGCAGGAAACAAGAAAGACAAAATGGAAGACTTTGTTCATCTTCACGTACACACATATTATTCTATTCTAGACGGGCAATCGAGCATACAACGCCTGGTAGATAAGGCTATTGCTAACGGCATGAGTGGCATGGCCCTTACCGACCATGGCAACATGTTCGGCACAAAAGAGTTTTTTAACTATTGCAAAAAGGTTAACGGAAAGCGCAAAGAGGAAGGGTTACCCGAATTTAAACCCATCATTGGCTGCGAGATGTATGTGGCAAGACATCGCAAAACAGACAAGGTGAAGGAGAACGGAGACATGAGTGGTTACCACCTTATTGTGCTGGCAAAGAACTACACGGGATATAAAAACTTGATAAAACTGGTGTCGAGGGCATGGGTTGACGGCTATTACATGCGCCCAAGAACCGACCGCGAAGACCTTGAGACTTATCACGAGGGACTTATTGTATGCTCGGCATGCATCGCCGGAGAAGTTCCGCGCAAGATTTTAAGAAATGATATGGAGGGCGCACGCGAGGCCGCGCAATGGTATCACCGTGTGTTTGGCGATGATTATTACCTGGAATTGCAACGACATGAGGTGAAAGACCCGCACATCCGCGCCAATCGCGAGGCTTTTCCGCTGCAACAGCGCGCCAATAAGGTGATGTTGGAACTGGCAGAAGAATTTGGTATCAAGGTGGTATGCACGAACGATGCGCATTTTGTGGACCAAGAGAACGCCGAAGCACACGACCACCTACTGTGCTTGTCGACGGGCAAAGACCTAGACGACCCCACACGCATGCTCTACTCAAAGCAAGAGTGGTTTAAAACGCGCGAAGAAATGAATGAGGTGTTTGGCGATTTGCCACAGGCCATGCGCAACACGGTGGAGATTTTGAACAAGGTGGAAACCTACTCTATCGACCATTCGCCCATCATGCCCTTCTTCCCCATACCCGAAGACTTTGGAACAGAGGAACAATGGCGAGAACGCATCTCAGAACAAGAACTCTACGACGAGTTTACGAGCGACGAAAACGGCGAAAACCAACTGCCACCCGAAGAGGGCAAATCGAAGATTAAAAAGCTGGGCGGATACGAAAAGCTATACAGAATTAAGTTTGAAGCCGACTATCTGGCTAAACTGGCCTACGATGGCGCTAAGCGCTTGTATGGCGACCCACTATCCGAAGAGGTGCGAGAACGCGTAAACTTCGAATTGCACATTATGAAAACAATGGGTTTCCCTGGCTACTTCCTCATCGTGCAAGACTTTATCAACACGGCACAAAACGAATTGGACGTGATGGTTGGGCCGGGACGTGGGTCGGCAGCAGGCTCGGTTGTGGCCTATTGTTTGGGCATAACAAAGATAGACCCCATAAAATACGACTTGCTGTTTGAACGTTTTCTTAACCCCGACCGTATTTCGTTGCCTGATATTGATACCGACTTTGACGACGACGGACGCGGGCGCGTGCTGGAATGGGTGGAAGATAAATACGGACACGACAAGGTGGCGCACATCATTACCTATGGAACAATGGCCACGAAAAACTCGATTAAAGACGTTGGACGTGTGGAAAAAGTGCCACTCAAGATTGTAAACGACTTGTGTAAGCTAATCCCCGACAAATTGCCCGATGGCTTGAAAATGAGTGTGGCCAATGCCATAAAGGCCATTCCCGAACTGCGCGAAGCTGAAGCATCGGCCGATGAGGGCCTGCGCAACACCATGATGTATGCCAAAATGCTTGAAGGAACAGTGCGCGGAACGGGTATTCACGCCTGTGGTACCATTATTTGCCGCGACGCCATTAGCGACTGGGTACCTGTTTCGACAGCAGAAGACAAAGCCGACCCTGGACATAAGCTGCTTTGTACCCAATACGATGGGCACGTTATCGAAGAAACGGGACTTATCAAGATGGACTTCTTGGGACTGAAGACGCTTTCCATCCTGAAAGAAGCCGTGGAAAACGTGCGCATATCTACGGGAAAGACCATCGACTTGGAGAAAATACCCATTGATGACCCGAAAACCTACCAGCTGTATTGCGAAGGAAGAACGATTGGAACATTCCAATTTGAGTCGGCTGGTATGCAAAAATACTTGCGCGAGCTGCAACCATCGGTCTTCGAAGACCTCATTGCCATGAATGCGCTATATCGCCCAGGGCCAATGGACTACATACCCGACTTTATTGAGCGCAAACGCGACCCCTCAAAAGTGAAGTACGACATCCCTTGCATGGAGAAGTATCTCAAAGATACGTACGGTATCACGGTGTATCAAGAGCAGGTGATGTTGCTCTCTAGGCAGCTGGCCAACTTTACTCGCGGACAAAGCGACACGCTAAGAAAGGCCATGGGTAAGAAACTTATTGCACAGATGGATAAGTTGGAGACACTGTTCTATGAGGGCGGAATGAAAAACGGACACCCAAAGGAAGTGCTCAACAAGATTTGGGAAGACTGGAAGAAGTTTGCTTCGTATGCTTTTAATAAGAGTCATGCCACATGCTACTCGTGGGTGGCTTTTCAAACGGCCTACTTCAAAGCGCATTATCCAGCCGAATATATGGCTGCCGTGATGAGCCGAAACCTTGCTAATATTTCTGATATCACCAAATTTATGGACGAATGCCGAGCAATGGGCATCAAAACACTTGGTCCCGACGTAAACGAATCGCGCATAAAATTTAGTGTTAATAAACATGGCGAGATACGTTTTGGACTCGGTGCTATCAAAGGCATGGGCGACGCAGCTGCACAAGCCATTATACAAGAACGTGAAAAGAATGGGCCATACACCTCGGTGTTTGACATGGTGCAACGCGTGAACCTTAGCGCTGTGAACAAAAAGGCCATTGAAAGCTTGGCGCTTAGTGGCGGCTTTGACAGTCTGGGCATTGCACGCGAGAGCTATTTCGGCACCGACAACAAGGGTGCAACCTTTATCGACAACATCACACGCTACGGTCAGCTCTTCCAAATGGAACAACAGCAAATGCGCAATTCGCTCTTCGGCGAAAGCAATGCCGTGGAAGTGGCAACGCCGCCAGTGCCACAAGCCGAACGATGGAGCAGCATAGAACGCCTTAACAAAGAACGCGATCTGGTGGGTATTTATCTCTCGGCACACCCTTTAGACGATTATAAGATTGTGCTCAACGCCATGTGCAACACTGGATGCAACGAATTGGAAAACAAAATGGAACTGCTGAAAAAGGCTGAAGTGACATTTGCAGGCATGGTTACCAACACCCGCTCGGCTGTAACCAAGACTGGCAAGCCCTGTGGCTTTGTTACCATCGAAGATTATTCGGGTTCGGGCGAACTGGCTTTCTTTGGAGAGGAATGGGGACGATGGAACGGTATGTTCGAAGTGGGCCGCACTCTCTTTGTGAAATGTAAGTTTACACAGAAATATGAGGGAAGTAAGTTTGTTGACTTGCAGGTGCTGAACATAGAATACTTGCAAACAACATTTGAAAAACGTGTGCAGCGATTTACGATAATGGTAGACAGCGGGCACATCGACCAAAGAATGGTGAACGACATTGTGACAATGGTGAGCGACTCGCCTGGACAAACAGAATTGTATTTTGAGGTGTTCGACACCGAAACACACAACACGCTACTGCTTAGGTCGAACATTCCACCAATAAGAGTGGAACGCACACTGGTGAACTACGTGGAGGGCGACCCCAATATGAACTATAAGGTGAATTAACCCCCAATCGGTCGTTAGACCACAATGTTTCCAGAACTATTGTTTTTGTGTTGTTTCCTAACATCTTTTATTTTCTTGTCGGCATCTTGTATGCCTTTGCAACTAGGCGTAACCCGCTACCCTACGTTACAAAGACAGGCAATCTGCTCGACAATAAAACAAAATCTGTTTAGGCTTTAATGACCGATTTGGATTAAACTGACAGCCGCACATGACATTATTGCACATGACATTATTGCACATGGCATTATTGCACATGGCTGACACGTAACAACACACCGCCTAGAAACTCACTCGCCAACACGTATTGTGTACAATGAGTGTACTTTGCAACACTTAAACCAATTGGAAAGAAAAAGGAATAGACTTAACAAACATTTTATGGCACAGTGTTTGCACTAAAAGAAGATATACAAAACAAACCCAAAAATAGATTAGTAACAAATAAGAAAGGAATACATCATTATGGAAGTAAAAATCACAACAGAAAACTTCGAGAGTTACAAGAATGGCGAATTGCCATTGGTAGTTGACCTATGGGCAACATGGTGCGGACCTTGCAAAATGCTTGGCCCTGTTATCTCGGAACTGGCAGTTGACTACAATGGTAAGATTGTTGTAGGAAAATGCGACGTAGAAGAGAACGACGAAATCGCATCAGAATTTGGAGTACGTAGCGTTCCCACCATCTTGTTCTTCAAAGGCGGACAGCTGGTAGATAAGTTTGTGGGTGCTACCAACAAGGAAACATTGGATGCTAAATTCAAAGCCTTGCTGTAAGCTTTACGCTTTAAGACGAATAATAAAGAAAGTGCAAGAGGCCTAAGCGCATCTTGCACTTTTTTGTGTGCTTATCGCTGCTGAGTTTTGCGCTGCGAGAAGCCCCTTGGCTGCGTTGAGTATGGATACGTGGTTGCGCTGTGCATTGATACATGGTTGCGCTGTGTATTGGAACATGGGGTCAGTCCTAAAACCCAGTTGTAAGTCCTTCCCCCTCATGCACATAATTTCATAGGTATTTATTATCTTTGCATCATGAAGACTCAGCAACTATTGC
>QWCZ01001459.1_pt1 | contig 17321 bp, 12 predicted proteins | sample 1972651 | NCBI WGS metagenome assembly QWCZ01 (sample SAMN09866695, study PRJNA288562) | Human oral metagenome isolate pre1_saliva, whole genome shotgun sequencing... | isolation source: mouth | host: Homo sapiens | place: USA: California
AAATACAGTTCAAAATGATACTTTACTTAATGCCAATATATATGATATACATCAATATATTGAAAATATTAAGAAAAGATATGTAGATGAAGATGAAATTACCCTCTCTATGGGTATATTCGGTTATATGGGAGATGTAAATTCTAATGCTCTACAAAATGCTGTTACTATGGCAGCTGAGTATTCTAATGAAGCTATTCCTATAAAAGCTAAATTTGAAAAGAATGTAATCTCTCATGCTTTAATGCTCGGTATTAATAAGATTTTTGCTGAGCCTGCAACTATGCAAGCTATGTTTGTCTTCTATGAAGATGAACTTATCTTGAATACGGTCTCTGACACATTTAAATTTGACCGTAATATAAAAATCATGGTAGGTGATTATGAATTCCATTTACCATATGATTTAATTATCAAACGTATTGAGTTGCCTACAGGTGAGTATATCTATACGGGTATGTATGATACTACTCAAAGTAATCCTATTATCACTAGAAACTCTAATGATGTTGATCCATACTTAAAACCTACAGTTAGATCTAAGATTGATGGTCGTAATGTAGTTATGCTATTAGTAGATCTACGTCAATATGAGTATACTACTTACCATAAGACTATTATTACTACAAATCCACTAGAATCTAAGATGCTTCAATTTGAATTCGATAATCAATTAGCTGGATTCGATGTAGATGTAAAAGAATATGATCAGCCAACAAGAAAACTTAAACCAGTTTATAATGGTTTGAATACTGATGGTATAAATAATTTCTGTAATTATACTTATATAGATTCTTCTACTATTCGTGTAATGTTTGATAATAGTTCTTACTTACCTACAGCTAATACTGAAGTTACAGTAAACTTATACACTTGTCAAGGTGCTAATGGTAATATCTCATATAAAGATAGTATCTACTTTAGGGTTAAATCTGAGAAGATAAATTATGATAGATTAAATCTATTAGTAATTCCAACATCTGATGCTCAATATGGTATTGATAAACGTTCTATTGCTGACTTAAAGAAACTCATTCCTAAAGAGGCTTTATCTCGTGGTAGTGTAACTAATAGTACTGATATTAATAATTACTTCAATACTATTGACGATGATGATAATAAACTATTCTTCTTTAAGAAGATGGATAACCCATTAGCTCGTTTGTATTATGCTTTTGTATTAATGGATTCTCCTACAAATATCATTCCAACTAATACTATACCAATTGAAGCAATTAGACGTGACTTTGATAATATCTCAGATTCAAACTATATATTGACTGCTGGTAATATTATCAAGTATGATGGAACTACAAATGCTTCTGTAGCATATCAATCTTCTGAAGAAGAACTTAATAATGCTAGAAAGAATCAGTTCCTATATATGAATCCATTCATGTGTATCGTTAATAAGAAACCATTATATGTATCTTACTATATGAATATCATGGATGTAAATAAACTACTTGAATTTACTTATGTAAATCAAGATTCTAAAGTACAGTTTGTGGCTAATAAAATGAACTGGTATCGTCATTATCTAAGTGAACGTGATACCTATGTAGGGGATATCTCTATTATGCAGAATATCCAATCTGACATTGGTTTAGTTCATAGAGATGATCCATATGATCCAGAGAAGATAACTGGTGTAGATGTTAAAGTCTTAGCTGTATTCTATACAGATGAAAAGTATCAAGTTCCTTATAGATGGGCTGAAGCTGAATTTGTAAACTATGATCAAAATACATTCATCATGGATTATAAGTTCAAGCTTAATACTGATAATAAGATTGATAAGAATATTAAGCTTAAGATTAATAATGTATATGAAGTTGGTAATGCAACTAGATTGAGTCCTGGGTATATGGCTAATAATATGAATATGAAAATATTTGTATTTGCTAAAGACGTATTTGGATATAATGCTGGTCTACATAAAACAGATCAAATCTTTACAGCTGACTTCCTTGAAGGGTATAGCTTAACTAATGAGTATACTGTCAAATATGGTATTGACTTCTTATATAACTACTCTGATTTGATTGAATCTCATATTAAGATTAGAAAACAAGACAATGGTCAAATCTCTTATATTATAGATCGTGTACCAGTTATATCATATGATTACGTGAATACAGAAGAACGAATTCAAGACTTTATTAATAATCTTGAAAAGAAACGTATTCATATTCTTGAATGTCTAGATGTGCTAGAAGATAGCTTCGGTATAGACATCAAGTTCTTTAACACGTATGGTCCATCTAAACTATTCTATGTAAATGATGGAGTACCATTAAATAGAGTTAATCTATCTATGACTTTCAAAGTTAAGTTCTTAACTACTACTGATAAATACTTAACTGAGTATATTAAGAATGATATTAGAAAGTATATTGAAGATAAATCTAGAATCTCTGATATCCATATCCCTAACATCATTACATATATAACTCAAAAGTATGCAGAGAATGTAACCTATTTTGAGTTCTTAGACTTTAATGGTTATGGTCCAGGTTATCAACACATTTATCGTAAAGATGAATCTATTGTTGGTAGAATTCCTGAGTTCTTAAATATCAACACTATTGGTACAGAGAATAATGCATTGGATATTAATATCATAATAGCTTAATTTATATTAGTCTCTAACTCTATACGTGTAACAATTTAATAAATCTAACCTATTTTGGGTTAAAAATTAATTAAAACCTTTTATACTATCAAGTATAACTTTTTAAGGAGGATAATAATTATGGCATTTTTCGGTGGTCATGATACTGAAGATATCAACGTAACCCTTGAAAACTCCGCTAAATACGAATGCGAAGCAGGTCTTGGGCTTATTGCTTTAGAATGTACTCAATTCGAAGCTGAAATTTTCGGCGAATGTGTACGCTCTGATATGAAAGAATACGCACTTGTTCAAGAAGGTGCTGAAATCGAACCTTTCCAAGAAGCATCTTGGGAAGTTGTTAAAACTAAAGTTGTAAATTTCCTTAAGAAAGTTTGGGCTAAAATCAAAGCTTTCTTTAATGGTTGGTATGCAAAAATTGCTGCTCGTGTAATGAGCGACAATAAAGCATTCTATAATAAATTTAAAAAATCTTTGGAATCTAAAGATCTTTCTAAATTAGAAGTTAAATACGAAGAACCTACTAAAGATGAATTCACTGTTAACTCTAATATTGAAGACTACAAAGGTGAACAATATGACGAATCCGATGCTTCTGATATTCTTGAAAAAGTTTATTCTAAAATCGGTTCTGGTATCTCCTCTCATGCTGAAGCTAAAAAAGAAATGTTAGAAAAAGCATTCAAAGACGAAGATGAAGTTAAATATACTTCTATTGCTACTGAAGTTGAAAATGAATTGAAAGATTCTAAAGCTGTTAAAAAAGCTCAAAAAGATTATGTTAATGCAGAAAAGAAATTAGCTAAAAAAATTAGTGATGCTCAAAAGAAAAACAAAGAAGAAATTAAAAACATTGCTATCATTGCTAATGCATGCTCTAAAGCTGACGTTGTTTTACTTGAAGCTGAATTAGCTATTGCTAAGAAAACTGCTTCCCAAGCTCGTCGTGTATTTGCTAAAGCTGTTGCATATAGCCCTAAAACTGAAGGTGCTTTCGATGCTGATCTTCTTGCAGTAGAAGCTGATGCTTTGATGGCTTAATAGGAGGAATATAATTATGGCATTTTTCGCTGAGTCTACATATGAAGAATCTTATCAAGATCTTGGTATTGTAGTAAATGATTATACAGATTTCGATACACTTGCATTAGAAGCATGCGATACAGTCCAAGAAATGGATAATGCTATCATGCAAGGTATTGGTAAATATGAATTGGCTACAGTTCGTGAAGGTGCTGAAGTAGTATATACTGAAGGCATGCTAGATTCTATTAAATCTAAAATTGAAAAAATCTGGAACTTTATTAAGAACTGGGTTAAGAATGTTTGGAATAAATTCATTGCATGGTTAGAAAGCTATGTACGTGGTGATAAAGCATTCTTAGATAAGTATAAAAAGAAACTTGATGAAAATCTTGTATACTTAGATAAAGACTTCGATAAAACTTTCAAACATGCTAAGATTATTGAAGATGGTACTGAAAAAGCATTTACTGAATTAGATAAAAAATTCGCTGATTTTGATACTAAAGATAATGCTAATCGTGCATCGATATCTAAAATTTTAGATACTGCATCTGATGAAGTTTCAAAAGCATTAGAAGCATTAGATGATTTAATTGATGATATCAAAGATGAATTTAAAGATGCTGAATTTGAAGTTGATGTGAATGCTAATTGGGTTCGTACTCATTTCAATAATATCTTGAATATGGTTAAAGAAGATACTTCTAAATATAAACGTACACAAGATAAAGAACTTAAATCAGTTGAACAAAAATTTAAATCTGTAATTAAAGATACAGAAAATAAAAATAAAGGTAATGATCAACCAGTAAAATCTCATTATAATACATATATTAATTACCTAAAATCTGCATCTTCCAAATACTCCAATTTATTTACTTGGAAGACGTCTTTTAAAATTAAATGTATTAAAGGTGCTAAATCTGATGCTCGTGCTCTCTGCCGTGCTATCTTGACAGCAAAACCTAATCCTAAATATAATGAATCTGCTTTCGATCATAACGATTTCGAAGCATACTTCAATATCTAATTTAAGATTTAAAACTTTGAGGAGAGAGATTCAACATCTCTCTCCTCTTTATTTTTATAAACTGGAGGAATATAATTATGGCATTTTTCGCTGAGTCTACATTACAAGAATCTTATCAAGATCTTGGTATTGTAGTAAATGATTATACAGACTTTGACATGCTTGCTATGGAAGCATGCACAACTATCCAAGAAATGGATAATGCTATCATGACTGGTATCGGTCGTTATGAATTAGCACAAGTTCGTGAAGGTGCTGAAGTAGTATATACTGAAGGCATGATGGATACTATTAAAGGGAAAATCCAAAAGATTTGGAATTTTATTAAGAATTGGATCAAATCGGTATGGAATAAATTCATTGCATGGTTAGAAAGCTATGTACGTGGAGATAAAGCATTTTTAGATAAATATAAAAAGAAACTTGATGAAAATCTTGTTTACTTAGATAAAGACTTCGACAAAACCTATAAATATGCTAAGACTATCGAAAAAAGAGATGCAATTGGCACTAAAGAAGAACTAATCGATGAATATGAAAATGAAGCTAGGGAAATGATAACTGCGATAAAAGATATTAAAAAGCAGTCTTCTACAGATATTGATAAAACAAGAGCTAGAGTTGATGATGCTTTAGAAAAATTAGATGATTTATTTGAATCTAAACGTGATGAACTTAAAGATGTCGATGACTCGGTAGATGTAAACCCTACATGGATTAGAAATAATTTTGAAAATATTAAGGCTATTATACTTATGGACACTTCTAAAGCTAAAAATGCAATGAATAAAGCCGTTAAAGCTGCAGAAAATGTTTCTAAAGATATAATTAAAGAAATTAGTGATGTTGATAAAATGACTACTAATAAGAAAAGCGTAAATACTATTGTTATTAATGCATGTAAATCTGCATCTGCTAAATTAAGTAATCAACTTACCTGGATTAATAACCAAATGATTAAAACTTTAAGAGGTGCTAAATCCGATGCACGCTCTATTTGCCGTGTAATTCTTAGTGCAAAACCAAATCCTAAATACAATGAATCTACTATATTCAGTAACAATGATTTCGAATCCTATTTCAATATCTAATTACTAAAGAGGAGAGAAATCTCCTCTTTATTTTATCAATCTAAGGATGATATAAATGGCATTTTTCGCTTAGTCTACAGTACAAGAATCTTATCAAGATCTTGGTATTGTAGTAAATGATTATACAGATTTCGATACACTTGCATTAGAAGCATGCGATGTTATAGAAGAGATGAACAATGCCATCTTATATGGTATTGGTCATTATGAATTAGATATGATTCGTGAAGGTGCTGAAGTAGTAGTATATACTGAAGGCATGTTAGATTCAATTAAGGATAAGATTACAGGTATTTGGAATCACGCTAAGAATTGGATTGCTAATGTATGGAATAAGTTCATTGCATATATTGAATCCTATATACGTGGTGATAAAGAATTCTTACAAAAGTATGATAAACAGTTAAAAGAAAATCTTAATTACCTAAATAAAGATTTCAAAAAGACTTATAAATATGCTAGTATGATATCACATCCAGGGATGCTTACTGATGATGTAATTAAATCTAATAAGAAAGTATCAGAAGAATTATTAAAGTTATTAGAAAAGAATGGAAATAAAATAAAAGACGATGATCTATATAAAAAATATTTAGATGGAGTTTGTTATAAATTTTCCATTATATTAGCACAGAAAGAAAAAATGTTTATCCAGGCATCTGGAGAAGAAGACGTAGATTCTAGATGGATTAAAAAGAACTTTAATAATATCAAGAATACACTTCTTATAGATATCCCTAAATTAAAGAAAATACTAAACGAGACCTCTAAGTCTTCAGTTGAAGTATTTGAAAAAGCATGTAATAAAATTATAGATGAAAATATCGATACATATCCATTTAATTTTGATAAAAGGGCTAAAGCAAAATGCATCGCATATCAAATGGTATCATCTATGCTAAGTAGACATTTTATTGTAATTAACGGTGTTATGATAAAAGCTTTTAAAGGAGCTAAATCTGATGCTCGTTCTATGTGTCGTGTAATTCTTAGTGCTAGTAAACCTACTAATGAATCTACATTCGAATCATATTTTAATATCTAAAGACAAGTTTTATGTCTTTATTTTTATTAACTTTACCTTGGAGGTAATATAATGGAAGGTAATATGAAAGCTTTCTCTTTTGATAGCGTTCTACTAGATAAAATTAATACTCCTTACCTCAAGTTGTTAGGTTAGTTGATACATTTAAAACTAAGGCTATGAAAGAAACACAAACTTTCTATCGTAATTTGTTAGAAAGTGAATCTGAAGTGACTGCAAGAAAAGCATATGATCAATTCTTCGGCACTTTAACTCGTCTTAATTCATTCTACTCAGATAAATACGTTGAAGTATTAGAATATAATCTTAAACGTTTGAGTAATGAAGGTGATTCTAGACTAATTAATGTAGTCAGTGATTACTTAAAAGACTTTAATGGCAATGACGTTCTTTTTGAACGTGATATGGTTAAGTATGTTTTAGATGATGAAATTCCATGCTCTAAAAATATCTTAACTGATATTTTGCATTTCTTTGGTGATAACTTCTATGAGTTATCTGAAGAAGATGCTCGTAAGTTATTAGAGATTACTACTAATAACCAAAGCAAAATTATTAAACGTGCTAAGGCTGAGATTATTGATGCAGATCCAGATGATATTGAAGTTAAAGATTTATCTAGGACTCCAGATATCTTCATTAATGGATCTACTACTGTCTCTTTCCATAAAGAAGATGTAAATAAATGCATCGAAATTATTAAGTCTGTACGTGATGATCTAGCAGCTAATTTAGATAATGCTAGACTTATCAATAAAGAATATAAGAAACTTTTAAACAAAGTTATTCAATATAGAAACTCTACTAAGATTAGTGTTGGTAGTGATGAGCATATCCGTAAGATTGAACGTATCATCATTAGTATGATCTCTGAAATCTGGACTTATCACTTAACAGTTTATAGCATTAAAGCTCAATATATCTGCAATAACTACTATCAAGCTAAATCTGTGTTATCGGCTATTACTTTAATGGCTAACCAAGAATTTGTTGATGACCAAGTTGGTATTGCGGCTGAAGAATCTGCTAAGTTCTTAAAAGAACAACAAGCATTCAAATTCTCTAAACTTACTGACTCTGAAATCTTGATGAATCATATCACTGATATGAAACACAATGACCTTATTATGGATTGCTGTATTAAAGAAGCAATGGTTCTCGCCGAAGGTGTAGACGTTGAAAATCGTTTAGCTGCTATCCATGAAGGTGCATGGGATAAAGTAAAAGAATTCTTCAATAAGATTAAAGAATTCGTTATGGGTCTATTTGACAAAGTATCTAACTGGTTTGATAAATTCTTCAAATCTAATAAAGAATACCTTGATAAGTATAAAGACCAATTAAGTAAACCTACCGCTGGTTTCACTACAGTCAACATGCCTAACTATGAAGAAGGCTTAAAACGTATTCAAGCTCCATTCAATATTAACTTCAATGCAATAATTGAAAAAGCTACTAATATGAATGAAGATACTGATGTTGATGAAGTAATCACTGAATTCCGTAAAGGTATCATTTCTGAATATAATGGTACTGATGAATGGAAAGAAACATGTAATGATTATTTCCAAGGTGGTAAAGATTCTGAAAAAGATTACTCTGCTAATGATATTAGTATTAGTGCTTATGCTGATCAAGTATTATCTATTCCTAAGATTGTAGATAATATTAAGAAAGATAAAGCTACTAGTGATCAAATCTTTAAATCATTAGACTCTGCTATTAATAAAGCTGCTAGTCAACAACCTAAACAGCAAACTGATTCTAATAATCAACCAGCTGAACCCGCTGCCGCTAAAACTTCAGCAACAACTACAACTCCTCAAGGAGGAACCTCTACAGGCGAAAATACTGGTGATGGAACTACAACTCCTCGTGTAGATATAAAAAGGTAGGTAGATGATTATGATAAATAAACGCAATACATATCTATATGGTAATGTATTTTCTGAAGATTTCACATTAAACAAAACTAATGCACCAGCTCCTGGAACCACTGGTAGTAATAGTGCAGCTATTACTAAAGCTGGTAATCAAACAATTGACAGTGTTAAAAATGGTAACATTGATTCTAAAACAGCAGTCAATGCACAAAAGATTGTCAATAAGATTGCATCTACTTATAGTACATATTTGCAATGTAAATACCAAACAGCTGAAAAGATTATGTCTGATTACATGAAAATTATTAAAGCTCATGTGTCTGCATATGTCAATGCTGGTAATGATGCTGAAAAAGCTCAAGAAAATAGTTAATATAAATACCCCTATGGAGTTTAACTCCATAGGGGATTTTCTTTATAATTTTTTAGCATTCTCTACAGTGTTTTTAGGGAGTTTAGCAAATGTCATATTAGTAGTTGCTAAGAAACGTTCACCTTGATTAGTATATACTTCTATCTTAGATAGCATAATATAATCAGTTGTATCTTCTTTATGCTCTTTAGTATTATTATTGATTAGATATTTTAGATTCATATTAAATATAGAGTTGTCTAATTGTTGTTTGCTTAAAGATAAGTAAACTGACTTCAACTCTAAAGCATGTTTAAAGTTCTTAATCAATCCCATATTATCGTTAGGAATACGGATTAGCTTACGTTTACCTAAGTCTTCTACTATATCAGTTAAGTCTAATGCTACATCTATCATAGATTCACCATTAGTACCAACCTTAGACATATCGCTTATTCCACTTATAGCAGTACTACCACTCTGGTATAGTGAACTTAAGTTACTTTTTAATGCACCTAGTGACTTAGTTGTATTGATTATGCTATTCTTAGTGTTAGCAATTGCAATGTTTTTTGTATCTTGTAAAGATTTAACATATGTATTTGCACCCTCAAGAATTTGTTTAGAGAAATCTTTAGGAATCTCTCTTGTAGCAGCTATTTGTTTCTTTAATCCATCACCTACATTAGCATTTAATTTAAGACTATTCTTCATTTGCTCAGCGAAACCTTTCATATCACTAAGCTTCATCTTACTAAAGTCTAAATTCTTTACTAATTCAGGAAGATTAGATTTAAGAGCTCTAAGATCTAGTTCATGAGTTTCTATAACTTTGCCAGTACTATCTTTTTTAGTTACATAGAATAACTTATCTGGTGTATCATTTAAAGAGTTTACAATAATCTCATTACTAGTTATATATTTAGTATACTCAGCATTAAAGTCAGTCATACTACGATTAAAATGAATCTTAGATTGCTCTCTCTTTTCAGGGAGCTTACTAACTTCTTTAGTTAATTGAGCTGTATTATCAGTAAAGTTAATTGGAGATATGGCACCAACTAGAGAACCAAAGTTTTCTATATGATATATCTGACCAGTATATGCTTCTTTAAATTTACCAAATTTATCTTCAGATTTCTCTACTGTATTAGTAGATGTAGTTTGCATAACTACAGTATGTTTGATGATATTAGTCAATACATCTTTTATATTGGTATCGGATTTTCTAACAACACCATCTAAACCAACTACTTCTGCAGTACCATCTAAAGCAGTCTTTGGTAATTCTCTTAATAATGCTTCAGCTTGTGTAGCTACAGTATCTATTACAGACTTAGATTCTTTAGCTTGTTCTACTATTTGATTAAAGTTACCTTTAATAGTATCTGTAGTCTGATGAATATTCTTTACTACTTGACGTACACTACTAGATACTTTCTTAATAGCATTCATGGTATTCATAATATTTTGGTATACACCAAAAATACCACCAAATGCTCTAGAGTTTTTAAGATAACTTTGTTGCACAGTCTTAGATGCATCAATTACTGCAGTAAATCCATTAAGCTCTTTATCAGTTATATTATCTTTACCATATTTAATATCAGTAGTTGGTATATCAACTATATAACTCTTAGTCTTATCATCATCTCTAAAGCCTTCTAATATAGCTTCTTCTTTACCACCAATATCTGATAAGTTAAACTTAATAGTCGCATACTTATCTACATTTCTTAATGTGGCTTTACCTGACTTAGATACTAAATAAATATTATCTAAATCCATAAAGAATCTATATCCAGTATTATAGAATACACGAATAGTATTTAGATAGTCTAATGTCTTAGATAAAGACTCTTTAGGTGGAATAATCAATTGCTCTACCAATTCAGTCTCAGTAAATGGTTCAATCAATAATGGTTCACCTATATTGAGTAAGTCAACTATAATATTCTGCATAGAAGATTTATATATAGTTGCATTATTAGGACTCAGATTTCTATCTACTAACTTCTTAGATATTAATCCAAGTTTAAGAATTCTATATACATCTTCACGATCTTCATCTTTAGAGTCTGTTTTAGCATAATCTATATCTTCTGTCTTGTTAGTATCATCATCAGTAAGATAAGAGAACTCATGTTTAAAGTATAATTGTTTTATAGCTGCATTATTATCTAATTGGTATTTATAAACAGCCATAATCATTGTAGCAGTCTTAGAGTTTTTGATAATATTATCTGCAAACTTCTTATCTATGTGTAAATTCATAGTAGCAATTGGCATATTATATTTATCATACTCTTTATATATGGTTAAACTTTTTATATTCTTCTGATCAATCAGTTTAGGTTCATTATAATCCATACAATTATAATATAGATCAATATAGTATTCGTATTTAAGTTGTGGCATAATATACACCTCCGGTTATCAAGATGTTCAAAATAGCCCATTTTAACAAAAAAAAATAAATCCCATAGGAGATTAGACTCCTATGGGAATGAGTTTTATATTCTATCTATATCTATAGGGTTATCTCTAAAGTATTTTTCATTCAATAGTTTAACCATATCAGGATCTTGTAAGTTTACATCCCAAGATCTATCTAGATAGTTATTAGACATTCGATATAATTCTGTTTGATAAGATAAATCTACGGCTTTATATCTATTAACTAATTCTTCAGTTCTATCTGGTGCTAATAAAGATATCATCTCAGTATATTCTGGAGAGATATATGCATTAGGAATCTCATGTCTATTAATAGCATGATTAAATATATTCAATGTATTAGATACATTATTGAATGAATATAAATCTCTATGCTCATTACGAGTCATAGCCATGAATAATCCAAATAATTGTGGATTAATATTAACACATTTCTTGATTGTATTATCTGATAGCTTATATTTAGCTAATAACTCAATCAATGCATTATACTTATCAACGATTCTATATCTAATATTATTTTCTACCCATTTATGATCAATAACTACTGTTTGATCTTTAGCAAATACTGGAACTGCATATTGTAATGAGCTACTAGAAATAATCATGTTAGGATTATTATCAGTTCTATCCATGATAGTAGAGTTAATCATTACAGATGTCTCATAAGGTCCTTCAATATAATAGATGTCTGGTAGATATTTACATAGCTCTTTTAAGATAGCTGTATTTTGAATCATGAATGTAGTAATCATATCAGCTAACATCATCTTTTCAATATTAGTATGATTATAATCTGGATAGAATTTCTCATTCATCAGCATCGGACCAGATGTTTGCATTAGATAAATACGTGTATGAACTCCATAGTATTTCTTATAGAATGCTCTATAATGAATACACATATTTACTACAGCTGCAGCTACAGATGATCTATTGCCTATAGCTACATCAGATCTATACATCTTTCTAAATAATTGGTATAGATCGATATATACATTCAATACATTTGCATTACTACCAGCAAATGCAGTATTAGTTATTTCAGCTAGAGTCTCATATCTAATATAGTTTGCTACAACTATACTTTCAGCACTAGCTGGTCTATATCTTCCTCTAAAGTTATTTTCCATTATGAATTCCCACAATTCTTACAATGAATACTTCTATTTAACTTAGCAAAACATTCATCACAAATACCACTAAACATGATTTTGGATGGATGTCCTTGAGATTTGCCACAGAATACACAATGGAATGGTAATTTCTCTGCTTTTTTAATACGTTCTAAACAGCTATCGCAAAACATGATCTTCATATCACGTACATCACGTTGCTCAATCTTATGGCAAGACTGACATTCAAAATCCCAATGCTCTACAAACTTAGGTTTCTCATTTGTAAATACACAGGTTTCATAAATACATCTACCATTAGCATTACGATATACACAAGTTGTTCTCTGACATTCTTCAAACTGTTCATACGGTGGCTGTGTCTTACTCTTAATCTCTTCCTGATTACCAGGTGTTAATTGTGATGGCATAATTCAATCCTCCTAAATTAATAACTATATTATACATCAAGGTTATAATATATCACTTCAACTTATTAAAGTCAAAGTAAGTTACGTTAGATGAGTCTAAGTCTTGCTTATTCAACTTATTAACTGTAGAAGTATACTGAGTTCTATTATAAAGCATATTCATATACTTAAGATGAACTTCCACTCTAGGTTTAATAGAATAATACTTTCTAACTGTACCATCTATCACTAGAGTGTCATCTAACCATATATTAGAGTTAAACATATCCGAATATTTCTTACCAATATTATCCCAGTCAGGTTTATTAGTTGGTCTAATTAAACCAATCTCTGCTAGGAATGTATCTACTGTATTAAAAGAAGTTGGTGTCTTAACAAATGCATTGAATTCTACATCGCATGGAGTATAAAGCATTTGTTGTACTTGATTAAGTTCACCGCTATCTAATAGTCTTTTCATGAATACATTATCTTCTTTACCAGTAATAGAGTATACATGAACAAACTGAGAGTTAGCCATAGCCATATTAGCTAAGTTATATCTATTAACTATTCTAAACCGAGGACGTGGAGATCCTTCAGGTTCTTCAAATAATACTACTTTAATATCAATGAAATCTAATGTATTCATCATTAGATTTCTTTTATCTAATATCTCTTGCTGTTTAGCAGGAGTTAATTTATATTTATCATACATCCATTCTAATCGTTCTTGGAAGTCTTCTGGTATATTACCATACTTCTCTTCATATTCATAGAACTTCTGTTTACGATTCTTCATAAAATCACCTCAAAAATAAAGACTTAAGGTACTTAAAGTACCTTAAGTCAATGTTTTGATTAGTATATAAATTTAGCCCTTACGGAATACACGGTTAGTGATAATATTAGCAATACTATTACTAATCTTAGTTTGAATTGAGTTAGGGAAGTTAACAAGTGTTTGCTCTTTTAATGCTAAGAATAAACGAGCAGTACGGATAATATCAGGTTCATTAGTATTTACACCAGCCATATTAGCTAAGTAAGTAATTAATCCGACATTACCAAATGTTTGACTTGCACCTTTACCAAGGATACGTTCAGATGAGATAGAAAGTTTACTATATAAGTCTTTGATTTCTATACTTACATCTACAGTTGTAGGTAAACCATCAACTGTCCAACCACCTTCGGATCCTTTTTGAACTGACATAGACATTAGACCCATATCAATATTAAAGAATCCACGGTAGAATGCTCTAACTAAGAATGGAGATACATATCCATTTGGAGATACTTGACGTGGTGCACACATAGCAATCAAATGCATTAATGGTACACCGATATTTATATACCAAGATCGTCTATCATAATCTGGAGATACTAATTTAAGATTAATAGAGTAACTACTTGAGTATGAGGAATCAGCCCATAGTTCAGGAAACTCTAATTTACCACCAGCAAATACTGTCTTAGCACCATTCATGATCATACCCATGAAACCTTTCATTGTACCAAGACTACCAGTTTTAGTCATCTTATCTGTATTACCAGCATCTTTATTTAATTCTTTAGCAGAGAATAAGTCAACATCAAAACCACTAATACCAGTTAAGAATTGTACTTCACGACCAATATCAGACATGCTGTTGATTTTATCTGCTAAGATACTTCGTGCAGTATCATTACCGAAGTTTTCTGAGATTTGCGTTTCAGAGTTTAGATATAAACCTACACCACCATAATATGAATAGTTATGTGCAATTTCATTCTTAGATCTATCAAACCAGTTGATATTACCGATTTGCTCACCATTATACATTTCACCATTTATATTTAAGAATACAGATAGTGCTGTACACATAGAGTTTACGTATCTATAATAATCCTCTGCTTCAAATTGAAGAGTATAATATCTCATTTCATTATCAGTAGAGTTAGCTAGTTTATCAATAGATTGACCACTAACTGCACCAAGTAATGAATTTAATACACTCTTACGTTTCTCATCAGCATAACCAGCCATAAAATCTGGTATACCTGGAGTAAGAACTAATAGTGGCATCTTAGAAAGAATCTTTTCATGGAACTTTCTACCAAAGCCACCTAGTTCTGGAATCCTATTATCTACATTCTCCATCCATTGATATGGCATACCCATAACAGTGGATAACTCTCGTTCTGTAAATTTAAGACCATTACCAGCTCTAGTACCATATACATATGATGCATTAGTACCAGCTACAATTTCTGCATATAAATTATCAGCTCTATTTCTAGATTCAGCTTGAGCTTTCTTATACTTTGCAGGATCTACACCAGTCATTTTCAAATAAGAATCTTTAATACCAGCTAATGCACTATCAGGATCCTGAGGCTGATTTGCTTTAGGATCCTTAGCTTTATCTTTAGCATCTTTAGTATTCTTATCAGTTTCTGTTTTAGGTTTATCTCCATCACCTTTACCAGGTTGAGGTTGTGGATCTGGTGTAGGCTGAGGTTGGGGTTGTGGCTGAGGATCGGTTTGATCGTATACATACGAGTCTGTAAATATTGCAGGATTATCAAAAGGATTTGCCACTTTAAAATATTTTGTAAGGGGCAGTGCAGCTTCCCCTTCTATTTTCCCAATTCTGGATTAAGAGTTCCATCAGAGAAGAAGAAACCATCAGATTTTTGAACCATCTTCAAATCTTTACGCCATACCCAAGTTTGAATACCTTTTGGGTAACCAAGTAAAGCTAATTGTTTAGAAGAATCAAGTAATGCTACAATATGTGTTGTAGGTTCATATTCTTTTTCAGGTAATGGACGACCATAAGCGTCTACTGCACCTTTCTTAAGCATAACTACATCACCATATTTTGTTTTTTCATCAGCATCTGGATAGTCTTCGAATCCTTTATATTCATCAAAGTATTGAGTAGATCCAAGCATAGAGATACGACGTACATATCCACGTTCAAATTTAATCCAGATATTATCTGTTAAAGTTGGTTTACTACCATCAGTATGATAAATAAATCCAGGTACTACGTATTCAGCATGTACTACTTGACCTTTACGACAGATACCAACTACTTGAGAGTAGTCATCTGGATAACGTCTAATATATGTAGGTACGTTGCTAACGTGTTGGAAATTTTTATTTACAATCATAGTAGACTGAGGGTTATTATCTTTTGCCATATGATTTTATCCTCCATTAATAACAAAATTTATATTTAATAATGTGTTAAGGGATCCTACAGATTAGGATCCCATTTAACACCCATAATGTCTTTCACATGTCGATCTAATTCAATTAATACTTTATTGATAGCACCTAGAGTTAATACTGAAGTTACCATACGAGCATTTACTGAACCAACAGGTAAGAAGCTATGTACTTTTTCTTCTGGTCTATATTCAGAGTAAGGTTCTTTACCTTCAGGGAAGATTTCTTTTACTACACCTTTAAGAGCAGAGAAGTATACTAGCTTATCACCAACAGACATCTTATCATAATACTTGATATAGAATTCTACTAATACTTTACCTTCAGCATGTTTTAGTTTACCAACAGCTGGTAATACACTTGAAGTACCGTATTGAGATGCATCAATACCAAGTTTACTTAACTTAGATTTCATCTTATCTATTGGTGCATTATATTTATTAACAAATGCAGCTAATGACTTAGACATTTCAGAAGTTGGAATAGTAGAGTAAATTCTAATATCTTGGAGCTTACCAGTTACTTTAGATTTAACTTTAATCTTACCAATTTCATCCATTAGTTCTTTAGATTCATTACCAGCATTCTTAGATACCATCTTATTAATGATATCAGTAGCATCTTGATCTTCCAATGCTGCACGATAAGACATGATAACTTCACCCTCATGGAGTGGTTTACCAATCTCTACACATTGGATATCAATATCTTTAGCATCCATTAATACATCAACTTGTAATACTATTTCAGATGCCATCTTTTCAGATAAATCTTGAGAGATAATAGCACTATCTTCAAAGCCTTTATCTGTATGCATAATAGCTACTTTAGTTAAAGTACCAATATTATAAGCTAAGTTACCTACACCGACTTTATCAGAGTAACTATCTTTATCATAAGCTATAATCTCACCAGGTTTAATAGTTTGACCTTTCTTATAGTTTTTAGCCAAATCTAATTTAATAGTGATAAAGAAACCACCATCAGAGTTCTTTTCTACTTTCTCTCTTAGATCGATGAATTCTTTTTCATTACGATTACTCTTATTAGCAATAAT
>QWCZ01000600.1_pt1 | contig 17306 bp, 12 predicted proteins | sample 1972651 | NCBI WGS metagenome assembly QWCZ01 (sample SAMN09866695, study PRJNA288562) | Human oral metagenome isolate pre1_saliva, whole genome shotgun sequencing... | isolation source: mouth | host: Homo sapiens | place: USA: California
TAGACAGTGATGAAAAACGCATCAAGGCTCTAAAACTTTACCCCGTCGACGAGGTGTGGGGCATTGGTAGACGTTATTCGGCGCGGTTACAGGCTGCTGGAGTGCAGTCGGCTTTCGACTTTTCCGAACGCCAATTATCCTGGGTGAGAGCCACATTTAATAACATTGTGATAGAAAGAACATGGCGCGAACTGAATGGAGAAGACTGTGTGCCCAACGAAGAACTGGCCAAAAAGAAGTCGATTTGTGTGAGTCGCTCTTTCAATGGCATGATTACCAATATCGACGACCTGCGTACGCATGTCTCTAATTATGCTGCTCGCTGTGCCGAAAAATTACGACAGCAGCGCACCGTTGCCGCTGTTGTTGGCGTTTTCTTGCATACCAACGCCTTTCGCGAAGACTTGCCGCAATATTGGAACTTTCAAGAAACGCGGCTACTTACACCCACCAGTAGCACCATTGCTATTGTGAAGGCTGCCAACGAGGTGCTGCAAAAACTGTTTTTGCAGGGCTTTCATTATAAAAAAGCGGGAGTTATCGTGATGGGAATTGGTGCAGACAGTCCTATTCAGCCAGACCTCTTCGGCCTAAATGCCGAACAGATTGATAAACTGAAACGGCTGGATGCTGTTGTCGACCGGCTTAATAAGGTGAATGGCACAGAAACAGTTGTGCTTGGAAGTCAGCAATATACGGCTAAAGATGGTAAAGGTAAGGCCAATGTTTTTGCCAATGCTATAAAACACGACTTTAAAAGCAAAAATCCTACAACGCGGTGGAGCGATATTATTGTGCTGAAATGAGCTGCTTGCGCTTGTGAGGGCCTGGCTTTTGCGTGTTGTTTTCATCGCAGCAAGTGCTTCGTTGTTGGCAAAAGTTTTTTTGTGTGTGGCTAGTGTGAGGGCTAATTCTTAAATATGGTAATAAAACTTTACAAACATACCCCTTCTTGAACACCCCTTTTAGGTCTTTTGGAGGGCTAAAACCTATAAAAGGCAGGTATTCTTTCTTATTTTTGATGTATCGTAATTGTGTTTTATTCCACTTTTTGAGTCATTTTGCTATATTTTGCCTCGCTATTTTTAAAAAATCCGCTTCTTTTTTACTTCCGAAAAAGCCTACAATTGTGTGTTATTTGATGCTTTTTGTCTATAAAAAGGCGCGCATTTGTTTTGCAAAAACCATGTTTTTACCTTGCGTTTAGCAGCAAATAGCATTGCGTTTAGTAGCAAATAGCATTGCGTTTTGTAGCATTTAGCACTGCTAACTCATGCATATTGCAGACCTAAATGCAGCAAATAGCGAATAAAAGTGGTAAATAATGCAGAATATATGTTCAATTTCGGTTAAATTATTGCTTAGAACTAAAATGATAAAATATTTTAGACGTAAATGCGCTTTGTTGTTTGCGATGGAGCTAGAAATGAGTAAAAAATGGGGTTTTAACGTTGTTTTTATTCTAGTTAGCTGATTTTCATAGTGTTATAAACTCGCGAAATACGCGTGTTTTTCGAGTCGTTGTCTGCTTGGAGCATAAAATAGACCTCTATAGTGTTAAAATTGGATGAAAAATATTTACAAAAACATTATCGTTTTATCTCCTTTGAGTACGCGTCTGCATGGCTTTTAAGGGGCGATGATGTGTTTTGTGAGGTGAGGTGTAAGTGGGGTAGGTGTTTGCCACCTTATTTGTAGGCTTGTTTAAGGGGGTAGGATGTAAGTAGTTTGTTTACACCATGCGTGTTCGCTAGCCTATTTTGCAGGTTGAAAAATGGGTTTGTTATAAAAGCAACATAGCAGTTAGATGGTTAAAGGATAGGACTTGGAGCGAAAGTTTTCTGTCTAAGCCTTTAACCGTCTAGCTGCCATGTGGTTGTTTTGCATCTTAAACCCCAATTGGTTGTTAGATGGCTTATCTCATATTTTACATTGTTTTCATTGCTTCCAGTTCATCTCTCGTTTGTTTTTTGGCATCTTGTCTGCCGTTTTTCTTTGATGTAGGGCACTACACCTTCAAGAATAAGGTTGGCAATGTGCTCAATAATACACAAGATCAAAACGACTCTAACGACTGATTTGGGTTGGATAGTCTCTCTTGTGAGATGATGATGAATTGGTAACCCTTGGTTTATGGCTATTGTTGTAGAGGGTGTGGCGCTTAGCGTTGCTTACGCAGAGTGGGCAAAAGTGCCCTCAATTGCTTCAAGTAGTTAAGCATTTGTGCCTTAGCTTGCGCATCTTTTTCGGTTTTGCAAGCAGTGGTTAGGTCGTTAAGAAACGGCAGGTAGTCGGTTTCGGCAATAAATTGGGCAGCGCGCACACGCACCAATGCACTGCTATCAAAGAGCAAACCTTGCACCCAGCGCTTAGCTTCCCACGAGCGACAAGCCTGCAGCCAGTCTAGTGCTGCAACCTTTTCTTTGGGCGAACCATAAAGAAGCGTGTAATAGTATTCGCGTTCTTTCTTTAAGTCGGCCTTGGTCATGAGTATTTCTTTGTTATAAATCTGCGGTCTAACCACCTTTTCCGAATAAGCAACGATAGGCATATTCAGAGTCCATCTCACCATTCTGGGTATCATCCACATCATTCCTGGGGTGGCCTCGGGGTGGGCAATGCTACTAAATACTCTACCTTTACCCAGTGTGTTGGCAATAAAAAAAGGTCGGTTGTTGGTCATATTGGCAGGCGCATCGCCCTCTTCGTGCACATCGGTTTCCATCATTGCCATGGTAATGTAGTTAAGAGGCACGCTATCACTCTTCACCAAGACCGGTCCTTCGTAGTACATCACATACGATTTGTCTCTATTGGCAATTTCGGGAAACAGCTTTTTACCCTCGTTGGTCAGCGAAAGGGCCGATATGCCATGCCCACGGTTGTCGTGTTCGATGTCTATAGCTTTCGCGCCATTAATACGCAAGCACGCATATTTGGGTGTGTCGCTAAAGAGATAGGCCCCAGCACAGATGCCCACAGCACCCTTTCCCAAGCGCACAAAGGCCTTAATGCGGTTGATATTTTCTTCGCCAAGGTTCATATATTGCGTAGTTCCTCCTCCGCCAGGGATGATTATGGCGTCTAGTTGGTTTAAAACCCCATTGGCAATGTCGCTAGTGGTGAAGGTTCGCACAGTCATGTCGGGGTCAAGTTGCACAGCGGCAACCGCCTCCCAGATACAAGTTTGTGCGCCACCGTGCCCATTAAACACGCCAACTCTAACCTTATTAACTCTCTCTGTGCACCAAGCGCCAAGCGATATGAGGCACATGCAGGATGTGAGAATAAATTTTTGTAGCATCGTAATATATGTTAGTTAATATTTTTGATAGCAATATTCATCCAAGGCATGGTATATCATGCAAGTGGCAAATATACAATTATTCTTTCAAACTTACAATTGATTGTGCGTGCTTTAAGTTATTTTTAGGTTGGACGCGTGCAAGTGTGGGGCCTAATGTATGTAAAACAACATGTTTGTAAGGCTTTTTGGGGTATTTTAGCGCTATTTGTTTTACCAAATGAGAAAAAAGTATTAACTTAGCACCTTGTAAATCGTGCATAAAAGGCCTTAAATCGAAAGGAAATGGCCTCAGAACGAATATTCAATAAAATCACAATAGATTAGATGGACGAAAATCAAACAATCGATCAAGACAGGATAATCAAGATCAATATCGAAGAAGAAATGAAGTCTTCGTACATTGATTATAGTATGTCGGTTATTGTTGCGCGCGCGCTTCCTGATGTGCGCGACGGGTTTAAACCCGTTCATAGGCGCATTTTGTACGGAATGCTGGGGTTGGGAAACACCAGCGATAGGCCTTATAAGAAATGTGCGCGCGTGGTGGGCGATGTTTTGGGTAAGTATCACCCACATGGCGACTCATCGGTGTATGGTGCTTTGGTGCGTCTTGCACAGGATTGGAACATGCGTTACACACTGGTAGACGGGCAAGGAAACTTCGGAAGCGTCGACGGAGACTCGGCTGCGGCCATGCGTTACACCGAATGTAGACTCTCGAAGCTGGGCGAACGCATCATGGACGACCTGGATAAGGAGACTGTTGACATGGCTGAAAACTTTGATGCCACGCTGCAAGAGCCTCAGGTTATGCCTACCAAGATACCCAACTTGCTGGTAAATGGTGGTAATGGTATCGCTGTGGGTATGGCTACCAATATGCCAACGCACAACTTGGCCGAGGTGCTTGATGGTTGCTGTGCTTACATCGACAATCCTGATATTGACACCGAGGGCCTAATGCAATATATCAAGGCGCCCGACTTCCCCACAGGGGCTTATATCTATGGCTTGCAGGGTGTGAAAGATGCCTACGAAACAGGTCGCGGACGTATTGTGTTGCGCGCTAAGGCCGAGATTGAAAGCGATGAAAGCCATGATAAGATTGTGGTTACAGAAATACCCTACGGCGTAAACAAGGCTCAACTCATTGAAAATATTGCCGACCTGGTGAAAGAAGGGCGATTGGAGGGTATCTCTAATGCCAATGATGAGTCGGGACGACAAGGTATGCGTATTGTGGTAGACGTGAAACGCGATGCCAACGCCAATGTGGTGCTTAATAAATTGTTTAAGATGACGCAGCTGCAAAGCTCGTTCTCGGTAAACAATATTGCGCTTGTAAAGGGGCGTCCACGCTTGCTCACGCTCAAAGAGTGTGTGAAATACTTTGTGGAACATCGTCATGATGTAACTATTCGTCGTACTAAATACGATTTGAAGAAGGCGCAAGAGCGTGCACACATTCTGGAAGGATTGATTATTGCTTGTGACAATATCGACGAGGTGGTGCAAATCATTCGTAAAAGCGAAACACCATCGGCTGCACAACGCAACTTGGAGAAGCGTTTTGAATTAGACGAGCTGCAAAGTAAGGCTATTGTAGATATGCGCTTATCGCAACTCACGGGTCTGCGCATCGAACAGTTGCATGCTGAATATAAAGAATTGGAAGAGCTTATTGCTAGATTGCAACTTATTTTGGACGACCCAGAAGAATGTAAGCGTGTAATGAAGCAGGAATTGGAAGAGGTTAAGGATAAGTTTGGCGACGAAAGACGCACAGAAATTATTCCCGATGAGCATGAGTTTAATGCCGAAGACTTCTATCCCAACGACCCTGTGGTTATCACGGTTAGTCATTTGGGCTATATCAAGCGCACACCGCTATCCGAGTTTCACGAGCAAGCTCGCGGTGGAGTGGGTAGTAAAGGGGCCAATACACGCGATAAAGACTTTACGGAATATATCTATCCGGCCACGATGCACCAAACAATGCTCTTCTTCACGAAGAAAGGACGTTGCTATTGGTTGAAGTGTTACGAAATTCCTGAAGGAGAAAAAACTTCTAAGGGACGCGCAATACAAAACCTATTGAACATTGATGCTGACGACTCTGTAAATGCTTTCCTGCGTGTGAAGGGTCTTAACGATGACGAATTCATCAAAAACCACTTCATTGTGTTTGCTACGAAGAACGGAACGGTGAAGAAAACAAGTCTTGAGGCTTACTCTCGTCCACGTGCTAACGGTGTAAACGCTATCACTATTGCCGAAGGCGACGAGGTGGTTGATGTGCGTCTAACTAATGGTAAGAACTATCTGATTATGGCTAACCGCAACGGACGTGCTGTTTACTTCGACGAAAACACAGTTCGAACCATGGGTAGAACGGCGACAGGTGTGCGCGGTATGCGTCTGGATGGTGGAGATGATGCTGTGGTTGGTATGATTGTGGTGAACAATCCCGAAACAGAAACGGTGATGGTGGTTAGTGAAACGGGATACGGAAAACGCTCGTTCGTGGCCGACTACCGACAGACTAACCGCGGTGGAAAAGGTGTGAAAACACTTAATATCACCGATAAGACGGGTAAGTTGGTGGCTATTAAGAATGTTACCGACGACAACGACCTCATGATTATCAATAAGAGCGGCATCACTATTAGGTTGGCAGTGGCTAGCTTCCGCGTAATGGGTAGAGCTACTCAGGGCGTTCGCCTAATCAACTTGAGCAAGAAAAACGATGTTATTGCTAGTGTTTGTAAGGTGAAAACTTCTGAAAAGGAAGACGATCTGAACGAAAATGATGAGGAAAATGAGGCAGAAGCACATTTGACTAATGTCGAACAGGGAACCGATAACTTAAACAATGAGGCTCTAGACAATGGCAATGATGCCAACGAAGAGACTGAAGAAGTTAACGCTACCGAATAAATAATAAGGCAGAAGCTGGCGAACGTATGCAATAATGCGCTCGCTGGCACTGCCAATACAGAGATAGACTATCGTTAAATCTTAAAAAATTACAGTTATGAGAAAAATGATGATGTTCGCCCTGATGCTTGCTGCATCGCCTGTGGCGTTCGCCCAAGATGCCGTTAAGGAGGTGTTGAAGGCTAAAACCTATGCTGATGCGCAAGCATTGGTGAAAAGCAATCTCGCTAGCATGAGCGATGCCGACAAGGCAAAGGCTTATAATAAGCTGGTTGACCTCTCGTTTGAGAAGATAAGCAAAGAACAAAGCGTTATCACAGCCAATCAAATGGCTGAGCAATTTAAGCAAGGTAAGGTTCAACCTTACGACACTTTAGGCTTCTACAACGCTCTTGCAGATGCGCTTACCAATGCTGTTGAATGCGAAAAGTACGACCAAATGCCTAACGAAAAGGGTAAGGTGAAACCTAAGTTTCACAGTGCTAACCAAAACCGCTTGTATAACTTGCGCGTGTATTTGGTGAATGCAGGACAAGAGGCTGCACAGAAAAACAACAGCGCTGGCGTGCTGAAATACTGGGGATTGTACTCTACTACGGCCGATACACCACTCTTTGCTGATGTGGCTAATAAGCAACCCGACCAATATGTGAGCCAAGTGGCTGGATTTGCTGCACGCTATGCCATCCAAGATAAGGATTTCGCTGCTGCAGATAAGTATATTGACGTGTCTTTGAAGCATGCTGCTGCTAACTCTGACGATTATAAAGACGCGCTGAGCTTGAAGTTTTACGTTGCTCAACAGCAACTGAAAACGAAAGAAGACTCGTTGGCGTATATCAATAAGCTGAAGGAATTCTATGCCAAAGATACTTCTAACGACATGATTATGGGAACGTTGGCCAGCATGTATGGCAACATGAACATGAAAGATGAGTTGAAGTCGCTTGTTAATTCTCGTCTAGCTGCCGACCCCAATAGCGCAATGGCATGGACACTTAAAGGTCAAGCCGAAATGAATGCTAACCAATGGGATGAGGCAATCGCTTCGTTTAAGAAGGTGCTTCCCATTGATGCTAAAAACGTTGTAGTGCTTACTTATCTGGGTTTCTGCATCAACTCTAAGGCTGCTGCCATCAATGGCGATGTTCCTGCTCAGAAAGCGCTTTACAAAGAGTCGATGGGCTATTTGGAACAAGCTAAAGAATTGGACCCCAATCGCGAGAAAGCTAATTGGAGCTATCCACTCTACCAGTGCTATTATGTAAACTATGGCGCTGCCGACCAACGCACGAAAGACCTCGAATCGTTACTCAATAAGTAATAAAAGTAGTATGAATAAGCACAGAACCATGGCCGTGGGGCTCTGGTTCTGTGCTTTGCATTTGTTTTTTCATACTTCTTAAACCATCGCTCGCATTATTAGGGTGTGGCGAATATTAGTCGCCTAGTATTAAGAAGGCGTAAAATAGATTTATCTGAATGAACAGATTTTACTTTATATTGTTATTATCAGTGATAACCACGGCAGCTTCTGCTTCTATAAAGAAGGAGTTGCAGCAGGTGAAAACATCCCTAAAAACGGGAAAAGAGTTAGATAAAGCAGAACGCATTATGAATGATGTGTTGGCTAAACCTGATAATCGGAAAGACGTTAAAACATGGTTGTTGCTTTTCGATGTGATAAAAAAGAAGTACGAACAAGGCAACGAAAGATTGTACTTGCAGCAAACTGCCGACACCGTAACCATGTATAACCTCACCAAGAAGATGTGTCTAACGCTAGAAAGCATCGACTCGGTAGAGCGTGTGAACGCTAATGGCAACGAAAACAAAATTAAATATCGTAAGAAACATGCCGAAGAACTGTTCACATATAAGCCTAACCTCTTCTTTGGTGGTACTTATTTTATGAGCAAAAAGATGTACGATAAGGCTTTTGAGTTCTTCTCGCTATACATTGATTGTGCTCAAACCCCCATCTTTACGGGTTACAACATCCTCAATACCGACCCACAACTGCCACGCGCAGCTTTCTATTCGGTGTATTGCGGATATAAATTACGCAAGCCAGAACTGGCTTTGCGCTATCTTCCTTTGGCTGAAAAAGATAAGGAACGCCACGAATACCTATTGCAATATCTAGCAGATGTGTATCTGTTACAGAACGATTTGGAGAGGTATATGGCCGTGCTGAAACAGGGATTTCAGGATTATCCCACACAAACTTATTTCTACACGCATCTGATTGAATATTATTCGAAAGACAATAATTGGACTTCGGCCAACACTTACGTCGACCAAGCTCTTGCGGCCATGCCCGAACATCTGTGGTTGCGTGTGGCAAAGTCTACCATTCTTTTAAACCTTGGCCAATACGATGACTGCATTGCATTGTGTGATAGCATCATAGCTAAAAACAAAGAGGTGCCCGAAGTGTACTTAAATGCTGGTTTGGCTTATTTCAATAGAGCCGTTGAACAAGAGAAAACGGCACGAACCTCGCGCGACTTAAAGAAAAAGGTGGCAGCTAGCTATCGCAGTGCGCTGCCTTATATGGAACAATACCGCCGACTTGCACCCAAAGACGAGAGTCGTTGGTTGTTGCCACTCTACAATATTTACCTTAACTTGAATATGGGTAAAGAGTTTGAAGAGATGGATAGGTTGATGAAAGCAACGAAATAGAATTAGGCAAGTTGATGAGTTTATGAGTTTCTGAGTTGGTAAGTTTGTGAGTTGCTTGGCTAGATGGCAATAAACTCACGCAGTTATTTACTTTCAAAGTAGAAAAAACTTTTAAACTTATACACACTCCAATTGACGACTTTATATATTCATAAACTTCCCAACTCAATAACTCACAAGCTCTCAAACTCATAAACTTCCCAACTCATAAACTCATAAACTTATAAACTTCCCAACCCATAGACTCATAACAATGAATAAGATAGCCTTGGCGAAAGCCTTCCAAAAACTGGGCGTTGAAAGCCTTAACGAAATGCAAATGGCCACGGCCGATGCCATGAAAGATGGCAAAGGTGATGTGGTGGTGCTCTCGCCCACAGGTACGGGTAAGACGCTTGCTTATCTTTTACCACTGGCAGAAATGATTAATCCCCACAACGACAACGTGCAGGCTGTGGTAATTGTGCCTGGACGCGAATTGGCGTTGCAGTCGCAGCAGGTGTTGGCTGATGTGGGAGCGGTGCGAGGCATGGCTTGTTATGGCGGACGCACGGCAATGGAAGAGCATAGAGCTTTGAAACAGCTTCGCCCGCAAGTGGTGTTTGCCACTCCTGGACGATTAAACGACCACCTGGCAAAAGGTAATATCTTGGCCGATGATGTGCGTTTGCTCGTTATCGACGAGTTTGACAAGTGCTTAGACATGGGGTTTGAAAACGAAATGCGCACCGCATTGGCCGCACTTCCACGTGTGCAACGACGCGTTTTGTTGTCGGCCACCAACTCACCTCGCATTCCTTTGTTTGTACAGAGCACCAAACTTACGTGCATAGACTTTGTTGATGAGGCCGAAAAAGTGAAACAGCGCATTGCTGTTTATGAAGTTAAAAGCGACTCCAAAGATAAACTTGAGGTCCTGTATCGGCTCTTGATGGCGTTTAATGGCGACAGTACCATTGTTTTTCTCAATCATCGCGAAAGTGTAGAGCGTACCAATATGTTCTTGATGGAGAAGGGATTTGTTACCAGTTTGTTTCATGGCGGACTAGAACAGGATGCTCGTGAAGCTGCGCTTTATCGTTTTTCTAATGGTAGCGCCAATGTTTTGGTGTGCACCGACTTAGCTTCGCGCGGTTTGGATATCGATGATGTGCGCCACGTTGTGCATTATCATCTTCCCGAAACTCCTGATGCTTACACTCATCGTATTGGTAGAACAGCACGCTGGGACAAACGTGGAAATGGGTATTTTATCCTTTCTTCGGACGAACAAATTCCCGAATACGTTGATACAGAGGTGCAACCTTTCGCCTTAACCGATGCAGTTGGTATGCCCCAAATGCCTCGAATGGCCACCTTATATATAGGGAAGGGTAAGAAAGACAAGATTAGTAAGGGCGATATTTTGGGCTTTCTCTGCAAAAAAGGACATCTCAACAACGATGATATTGGACGTATCGACGTGAAAGAACGTTATGCCTACGTGGCTGTTAGTAGAAATAAAGTAAAACGTTTGTTGGCCGATGTGGCTGGCGAAAAGATAAAGGGCGTGAAAACTATTGTTGAAGAAGTGAAATAAGCGCACCTAGGGTAAAAGTCATTTTACGACTATGCCGTAACCCCTAAAATAAAACGGTGGAACTATCGCTTATGATAGTTCCACCGTTTTGTTTGGTTTCATTGCTCAAATGCGCCTATGCTGGTCTCTAAAACACAGAAGAAGCGGCGCAATAGCTTAACATGTGAGTCCAAAGGCGAAAGAATGAGCCTTTATTTCACCGTTTCTTTCTTGTTAGCAATCCATGCCATGATGCCTCCTTCAAGGTTTATCACCTTAAAACCTTTGCTTGTAAGCTGGTTTGCAGCATTGGCGCTGCGCTTTCCACTGCGACAATACACTGCCACAGTTCTGTCTTTTTTCAGCTTACTTTCAGCATCGGCCAAGAAGTTAGCACTGAAAACGTCTACCTGAATAGCCCCTTTAATGTGGCCTTCGGCAAACTCTTCGCTGGTTCGAACGTCTAATATTTGCACAGAGTCGTTCTTAATGGCCTTTTCAAAGCCATTAACGTCTACGTTGGTGAACGTGCTTTGGGCGCACGCACCGAGTAAAATACTCCAGATGGACATAATAATAAGTGCTATTTTTTTAATACCTGATGGTGTTGTTGATATATTCTGCCTGTTCATTTTCAAGTCTTTTTATGTTTGGGCTTGGTGTTTGTTGACCAAAGTGCATGTAATAGGGGATGTTGGTTAGCAAATCTCCGCGTTATCAGTTCCTATTGGTTTGGTTACAAACAGCTCAAGTCGTGTTTTAATATTGTATGCCAGTGTTTATGTTTTGGATTTACAATGTTCTCTCAATGTTCAAAGCATAGACCTAAAGCCAAAAGAGCTTTTATTTAAAAAGCTTTTCCAGTTCTTTCTCTAGTTTTGTTGATAGCACAGTGCCCATAACCACCTTGCCTTGCGGGTCTACAAGCACCATTGAAGGAATCCATTTAACGCCATAAGCTTTAGAGATATTTGCTTCGCGCATTTTCTTTAGTTCGCTAACATGGGCATATTTCATGCCGTATTTCTCGATAGCGGCTTTCCATTGAGCTACATCTGTATCGAACGACACGCCCACAAAGGCCACCCCTTTATCCTTATACTTGTTGTACATGGCAACAATGTTCGGCGCATCTTTACGGCAATCAGGACACCACGAAGCCCAAAAGTCCAGCACCACATATTTGCCTTTAAACTGGCTTAAGCTCACTTTCTTTCCATCGGGCGAGTTAAGCTCAAAGTCGGGAGCCTTTGTTCCGGGCTTTACTAGTTCGGTTGCGTATTGCGCATCATAGTCCACTTCTGTTGTTTGTTGTGCCTTTGCTGTGTAGCTCCACATCGAGAAGGCAGCCAATAGGGCCATTGTAGCCCTGCGTATATACTTCATATTCATATTGATAATGTTTTAATTGTATGTTGCTTTGTATGCAAAAGTAATCTTTTTCCTTCTTATTAATGCATGTAAAGGTTATTTTTTTTATTGCATCTATGGGTTTCTCTGTTTCGGCCGACTATTTTATTTCGCGTGTTTTGTTTAGGTTTACGTATCTGTTTCCACTAGAATTACCACTTATTTCTTACCTCAAATGTTCGAAGTGTATATAAGTATTTTGTGTTTAGGTCTAAGTTGCACATCCTCGTATTATCTAAGGTACAATCATTAGTTGTCAATGACATCACAACTAACGCCACTCTCACCAAACAAAATTGATAAAAAATGTTGCAAATAGTGTAACAACACAATAAAAAGACGTATCTTTGCACCAACGATTGAATTTAAAACATAGTTAGAGATTTATGAAGAAAATGAAATTGATGACACTCTTGATGTGTCTTTCATTGGTGTTTGGCTGCCAAACAAAGCAAGGAACAGGCACGCTTATCGGTACTGGTGGCGGAGCACTCTTAGGAGCAGTAATTGGAAACGTAGCTGGTAACACAGTTGTTGGTTCTGTTGTGGGCGCCACTGTTGGTGCTGCAGCTGGGTCAATGATTGGAAAGCACATGGATAAGGTGGCTAAACGCACCGCAGAACAAGTGAAGAACGCTAAAGTTGAAGAAGTAACCGACGCCAACGGATTGAAAGCCGTTAAGGTAACTTTCGATTCGGGCATCCTATTTGCAACCAACAAGTCAACGCTTAACAAAACTTCTAAAAGCGAATTGGCCAAGTTCTCACAGGTACTTAAAGAGAATGGCGACTGCCATGTTGATATCTACGGCCACACCGACAATACAGGTAACGATGGTATCAATATCCCTTTGAGCAACAGCCGTGCACAAAGCGTGGTTAACTACCTTACTTCTTGTGGCGTTCCCTACAGTCAATTCCAAAAGGTTGAAGGCAAGGGAAGCTCTGACCCTGTGGCTAGCAATGCCACTGCTGCTGGTAGACAGCAAAACCGTCGCGTAGAAGTTTATCTCTATGCAAGCAAGGCAATGGTAGACGCTGCAAACAACGGAACATTGAAATAAGGCTTGTGCCAATGGCATAATTGCCAAAAAGGCACGAAAGAGAAGCTGCATTGACCAATATTTAATGGGAGATGATGTCTTTTCTTTCGTGCCTTTCCACGTTAATAAAGGGGCATCATCTCCCAATGGGTTTGGCCACGCAGATGCATTGCTTCTGTGGTGTGCCTCATTTCCTGTTAGGCTGCTTTTAAACAATATCTCCTGCATCTACTTAGATTTTATTCTGAACTATCGCTCTTGGGGATTTGAAGGCCGATTGGTATTTTACTCGTGGAAAAAAGAGCTTATGTTTCTAAAAAGAAGAACAGCTGCGCCGATGCTTAAGGTATAAACTTGGCTTTGATATGTGGCGTTGAGGTTATAGAAAAGTTTTATATGGAAGCTTATGAAGAAGATAATATTTAAGCTGTTGAGGTGGACTGCCGCCTTATTTTTCAGTTCTACCATCCTTGCGGTGGTGGTTTTGCGCTTTGTACCCGTGTTTTTCACGCCTCTGATGTTTATTCGTTGTGGCGAACAATTGGCAGATGGAAAAAGTCTTACCATGCATCACCATTGGGTTTCGTTGGATAAAATCTCTCCTCATTTGCCTGTAGCGGTGATGGCGAGCGAAGATCAGCGATTCTTATTGCACCACGGGTTTGATTTTGACGCCATACAGAAAGCTGCCAAACGCAATATGCAAGGCGGAAAGAAGCTTGGTGCCAGCACCATTAGTCAGCAAACGGCTAAGAATGTGTTTCTTTGGCCAGGCCGTTCGTGGATAAGAAAAGGGTTCGAAATGTATTTCACGGCTCTTATTGAGCTAATGTGGAGCAAGCAACGTATCATGGAGGTGTATCTCAATTCTATCGAAATGGGCGACGGTATCTATGGGGCAGACGCCGTAGCCGAATACAATTTCGGAACTACGGCAAATAATTTGACTCGTGCGCAATGTGCTCTTGTGGCTGCAACCTTGCCCAATCCTAGAAAGTTCAGCTCAAAATACCCCTCTCCTTATATGCGTAAACGGCAAAATCAGATAATGCTGAATATGCGTTTTATGCCTTCGTTCCCCAAAGAAGGCGAAGACTATAACCCCAATACGGTCAGTGGTGGCGTTTATAGGAAGAAGAAATAAATGGGGATAACATACCCCTTAAGTACACTTGAAGATGGAAAAATTGCTTGAAAAACTAAACGAAAGTCAGCGCGAGGCTGTGGTTTATATCGATGGACCACAGCTAGTTATTGCTGGTGCTGGTTCGGGTAAGACCCGCGTTCTTACCTTTAAGATAGCCCATTTGTTGCAAATGGGTCTTAAACCGTGGAACATCTTGGCCCTTACCTTTACTAATAAGGCGGCCAAAGAGATGAAAACACGTATTGGCGACCTCGTTGGACACGAGCATTCAAAGCGCCTTTTTATGGGTACTTTCCACTCCATCTTCTCCCGTATTTTGCGTGCCGAGGCGCATCATATTGGCTTTTCTTCCAATTTTACCATATACGATGAAACCGACTCGCGCTCGCTTATCAAAACCATCTGCAAGGAAATGAAGCTAGACGATAAGCTGTATAAGCCTGCAATGGTGCATTCGCGCATATCAATGGCCAAAAACCATTTCATCTTACCCGATGCCTATGCGGCTAATTCTGAACTGATGTTGAGAGATTCGCGCGAACGTTTGCCGGCTATTCACAAAGTGTATGCTGCTTATATGCAACGCTGCCGATTGGCTAATGCCATGGATTTTGATGATTTGTTGGTGCTTACCTACCGACTTTTTGCTGAACACGAGGAGGTTAGAAAGGATTATGCACAGCGTTTCCAATATGTTTTGGTAGATGAGTATCAAGACACCAACCACGTGCAACAGCTCATTGTAACGCAACTTACAAAAGAGCATCGGCACATCTGTGTGGTTGGCGACGATGCACAGAGTATTTATGGATTCAGAGGTGCCGACATCGACAATATATTAGACTTTCAACAGCAGTTCCCCGAGACACGTCTTTTTAAGCTTGAACAAAACTATCGCTCCACACAAAACATTGTGAATGCGGCTAATAGCCTTATTAGTCACAACCAAAGACAGATAAAGAAGGATGTGTTTAGCCAAAACGACGAGGGAGAAAAGCTCATCCTCAAACCTGTGTATTCGGATAAGGAGGAGGCGCTTGTGGTGTGCAACGATATCAAACGCCTAAAAAAAACCGAGGATGGCGAATATAGCGACTTTGCCATCTTGTACAGAACAAACTCGCAAAGTCGTTCGTTTGAAGAGGAATTGCGCAGACAAAGCATTCCTTACCGCATCTATGGCGGACTAAGTTTTTATCAAAGAAAGGAGATAAAAGATATTATCGCCTACTTTAGATTGGCCATGAACACCGACGACGAGGAGGCATTTAAACGCATTGTTAACTATCCTGCACGTGGAATTGGTGATACCACTTTGGGCAAAATTACCATGGCTGCACAGAATAATGGTGTTAGCTGTTGGGACATTCTATCACAGCCGACTCGCTTTCAGCTTGATGTAAACAAAGGCACATGGACCAAGTTGTTGAATTTTCGCGACTTGGTGAATGGCTTTGTGGCCCAGTTAGACAAACTTGATGCCTACGAACTGGGAATGAAAATCATTAAAGAGAGTGGCATTCAGGCCGACCTCTATGGTGCAAGCGATGCCGACAGCCTTTCTAGACAAGAAAACTTGCAGGAGTTTGTGGGCGGATTGAAAGAGTTTGTGGAGATAAGACGCGAGGAAGGAAACGAAGACGAGGTGTTTTTAAGCAATTATTTGCAAGAGGTTTCGTTGCTTTCCGACCTCGATAGTGAGGGCGACGACGAAAGTAGAGTGGTACTAATGACGGTGCATTCGGCAAAAGGGTTGGAGTTTCCAACTGTGTTTGTGGTGGGATTGGAAGAAAATATCTTCCCTAGTCCTCGTTCAACAGACTCGCCCCGACAGCTCGAAGAAGAACGCCGACTGCTTTATGTGGCCATCACGCGGGCCGAAAAGCATTGCATTTTAACGTGTGCCAAAAATCGTTTTCGCTTTGGTAGGATGGAGTTCGACACGCCTAGCCGCTTTATTCGCGACATCGACCCCTCTTTGCTCAATGTTCAAAACCCCATGGCAGACTTGTCTGCGCAAAGATTAGAACGACGTTTGCACCAAGATGATGTGTCCACTTCGCGCTATAATAGTGGTTGGGGCGAGATGGTTGACGGAGAAAAACGTTTTGGTAATCCTCGTTTTCTCAATTCAAAACCAGTTGCCAGTCAGTTTATGGCCGACCCAATACCCAACCCTGCTCGCCCACGACAGCCCGAAAAGGCCGTCGACCCCTTGTCGGATAGTTTTAAACGCAGGCTTGCTGCCAGTGGGGCTAATCTTAAAAAGGTGTCGCAGGTTATTAATCATTCCTCGAGAACTGCTTCTCCTGCCGAAGTGATGCACGATAACAGCGGTAAAGCCATTGTCGAAGGTTGTGTTATCGAACACGAAAGGTTTGGTGTTGGCACTATTGAATCCTTGGAAGATGCGGGCGAAAATGCTAAAATGACAGTGAATTTTAGGCATGCAGGCTCTAAGAAACTGTTGTTGAAGTATGCTAAGTTTAAGGTGATTGGTTAAGAGAATGGTAGTTTTCTTGTCTCTATCACATGCTTTGGCTTATATTTTTTAGTGTATTGTGATTTCACTATGCTCTTATAACTTGGGCTGTCGTATTATGTTCTCAAGTAGAATATGCAGTATTGTTTTGTACGAGCTGTCAAAATATTTTACTAGACTTTAACATTATGGCTGGCTTCGCCATAAAATGTTTGGGAGGTGGCTGGATTTTTGCGAGTATTTTTTAAGTTTATAATTTATTGATAACCATTTGTTTACGAGAAATAACGTGAAAATATGTGCTATATAGCAGGTTTTAGGGATGAAGATCTCACAAAATTAACCGCTAAAAGTCAACAAGTAGTTTCTTGTCTAAAATGGTCAATTTGCCTATAAATAGCGCTTAAAACACCGTTTTTTATGATTTTTTGTGCGTTTTGCTGCATTTTGTCTCGCGTTTTGCAGCATTTAGCACTGCGTTTTGGTGCTAAACGCCTTGCGTTTTGCTGCATATTGCGATGCGTTTTGCTGCAAAATGCATTTCAATATTTATCTTTTAATCACCTTTTTCTTGTTGTTGCAGTTGCGAAATTTAGAGAATTTTTCTCAAAAGAGAAATGCAAAACCATAGTAAATTATTACTGTCCGCTAAAGTTCTCACCTCTTTATACGAATTAGGGCTGACACTTCTCACGAGGTATCAGCCCTTTTTGTTACCTTTGTTTTTGTTACTA
>QWCZ01000603.1_pt1 | contig 17244 bp, 10 predicted proteins | sample 1972651 | NCBI WGS metagenome assembly QWCZ01 (sample SAMN09866695, study PRJNA288562) | Human oral metagenome isolate pre1_saliva, whole genome shotgun sequencing... | isolation source: mouth | host: Homo sapiens | place: USA: California
GTATCTCCATAACTAAACCAAGAACCACTTTTCTTGATAATATCCAAATCTACTGCTGTATCAAGGATTTCTCCTACTTTGGACACTCCTTCACCATACATTATATCAAACTCAGCTTGACGAAACGGAGGAGCTACTTTATTTTTCACAATTTTCACCTTCACATGGCTACCGATTGCCTCTTCTCCATTTTTTATTGGTGAGCCTGATTTTCTTATATCTATCCTCACAGATGCATAGAATTTCAAGGCGTTACCTCCCGTTGTTGTCTCTGGACTTCCGAACATTACACCAATTTTTTCCCTCAATTGGTTGATAAAAATCACTGTACAATTCGTTTTATTGATAGTTCCTGTTAATTTTCTCAATGCTTGAGACATTAATCTCGCATGTAGCCCCATTTTGGAGTCTCCCATATCACCTTCTATCTCAGCTTTTGGAGTAAGTGCCGCTACGGAATCTATCACTACAATATCTATTGCTCCCGAACGGATAAGGCTATCGGCAATCTCCAATGCCTGCTCACCGTTGTCTGGTTGAGAGACGAGCAACTCATCAAGATTAATACCTAACTTTTTTGCATAGATACTATCAAAAGCATGTTCTGCATCAATGAAAGCAGCCGTTCCCCCCATTTTTTGGGCTTCAGCAATAGCGTGCAAAGTTAAGGTTGTTTTACCTGAAGATTCTGGTCCAAAGATTTCTATAATCCTCCCCTTAGGATAGCCTCCCACTCCAAGTGCAATATCAAGCCCAAGAGAGCCTGAAGGGATTACCTCAATAGAAGCATCTACGGAGTCGCTACCGAGAGTCATCACCGTCCCCTTACCATAGGTTTTGTCTAATTTCTCTAAAATAAGGGAGAGAGCCTTCTTTTTATCTTCTATCTTGTCATTGGTCTTTTTATCTTTTTCTTCTGCCATTATGAAATTTTTGTCAAAAATAAGAATTTAATTTTAGTTTTAGATATAATGCCTTTTAATATTTTATCCTTATGGACACATTTATCTGATTTTCATATAAATAACTTTAAAAATTATCAATATTTAAATGAAAAACAATAAATTATAAAGAGTTTTCAGATGGTGATTTTTAGTAAATTTAAGATAGATTTTTATTTTTTTCTTTGATAAAATTGATTATCTTTGCCTCATAATTAATTATTTATGGACATTAAAAAAGAATTTAGGGATTTTTCTGTAAAACATTTGGGTAACTCGGGATTGGCTACGGACGAGTATATGGGAATGTTTTCTCCAATGAATCTCACACCTTATATTATGGAAGAAAGGCGAATGAATGTGGCTCAGATGGATGTTTTTTCGCGTCTGATGATGGACAGAATCATTTTCCTTGGTACAGGAATAGACGACCAAGTTGCTAATATTGTAACGGCACAGCTACTTTTCCTTGAAAGTGCCGACCCTGCAAAAGATATACAAATCTACATAAATTCCCCAGGAGGTAGCGTATATGCTGGCCTTGGTATCTACGACACGATGCAAATCATAAAACCTGATGTAGCCACTATATGCACAGGAATGGCGGCATCTATGGGAGCAGTACTTTTGGTAGCTGGTGAAAAGGGTAAAAGGTCTGCACTGAGACACTCCCGCGTGATGATACACCAACCTTCGGGAGGGGCTCAAGGGGTGGCTTCGGATATGGAAATCAACCTTCGAGAAATGCTAAAACTGAAAAAAGAACTTTACGATATTATCTCCGAACACTCTGGGCAGACCTATGATTGGGTAGAAAAGGCATCGGATAGAGACTATTGGATGACCTCCGAAGAGGCAAAAAATTTCGGAATGATAGACGAAGTTTTGGTTAAGAAATAACCTATTTTACAACAAATTAAATTAATTTTTTCATCTTTTTTTCATTTTTTAACTATTTAGTTGGTTATAACAACTCGCCACCCAAAGGGTGGCGAGTTTTCGTCATATACTTTAATAAAAAATCCAAAGGCTTCTGTGAAATCACCACTCACAAAAGTAATAAAATTATTTTTTATGAATAATCTCTCTTGTGGCTTCTATCTTTCTGTCAGCATACTCTACTACATCTTTGATAACTAATTTTTGTACCGCCGAAATGAGGGTTTCCATCATTGGATAATCGGGGGCATTGTTAATTGTAGGAAGTTTCATTTTAAAATTCAAACTTTGAGAACTTCTTAATTTTTTACCATACGAAAATTTTCCTTCCAATGCTTTTTCTGACGCTTTTGTCAAAAATAACATAATTTCTTTTGATAATTCTTTTTCACTGTTCCAGTATACTCCTGTATCATCTCCTGCTCCAAAATCATAACTTCGATAAAAAGCATTTCCAAAAATATCAATAGTAATAGAATTTTTTGGAAATATTACTATTGAATTTGAAATATAATTTACTACACCTGTATTAGTTATACCTGCCATTATAAAAGGTATATCTCCTTCTATTTGATCATCTTTTTTAAGTCTTCTACCTTGTTGTATATTACTAAAAACATTTGCAAAACGATACTCTCCCCACTTGATATTTCCATTTTGGAAGTCTGTGAGGGCTTGCTCCTCGGCGGGTGTAAGAGTGTAATTTTTTAGTCCTGTAACTAATAAATACGCCTCGAGCTGCGAGAGGCGGCACGCCTCGAGCTGCGAGATGAAATCCTCCATAAATGCAAAATCTATTTCTCTGTCTTTTTTTACAGGAAGGGAGATTTTGGTGTTATTCATTTCATTTCTATTGAATTTTGCACCATAATCATATTTATTAGTAGTAGCAATTCTCGATGCTGTAATAATCATATACGCTATCGCTTTATTAAATCCTTTAAATTTTGGAACTAAATGCTGTATATGGGAATAACCTATAAAATCTTTTTCTTGATAATACATTGTCTCTGCCCCTAATGTCGTATCTGAACAAGTCAAAGAATTACCTTTATTCAGAGGATTTAGATTAGAATATCCCATTACTCCATTATCTGTTGATGAATTAGAAATCAGAGGAACATCTCCATTTTCAGAAATAATTTCTTCATTTTTTAACTTATAATATTTTGTAGGATTTATTTCAAACAAATCTCCTATAAGAAACTCAGCCCATTTAACTTGTTGTAGTTTTTGTGTTAAATGGGCTTCTACTTTCCCAGCTGTTCATTGGTTTGGTCTTGTTTTTTTAGGAGGTTAGAGACTTCCCAAGCGAGGTAGTCGCTCACGGTTTTCTTAAAGTCTTCTAAGGTAGGTTTGGTATCTATGGGAGCGGTTTGGTTCCAGTCGGCACCATTTTTAGGGTCTATATTTCCTTCAAAATATTCTTTTTCGCTCAATAAATTCAGTTTAGATTTCCCAAAACGGACAAGATTCACGAGTTCTTCATAACGACCTCGTGCATTGTCTGTATCTTTTAGGTTATTGCTGGCTTTTTTGCGGTTGGTACGGGTGTAGCCATCATTAGAGAAGTCTATGAATTTCACTACCTCGTCGGCGTGGTGTTTCTCTCCTACCTTAAAAACATAGATATTCGTCTGAACGCTAGATTTCCCAATGAATAAATCTATTGGCATTTTAATACTTGCCAAAAGTGTATGATTTTGCAATATGCGTTGGTTGATTTCCTTTGCTTTTCCGCTCCCTGCGGAGTTTTGTATAATGATAGCGGCGTAGCCTTTATTCATCATATCAAGAGCTGTCTCCACAAAGTTCATTCCGTTACCCGTAGCAGAATAAGGAGGGTTTAGCACAAAGGCATCGGCAGGGAATTTGTCTTGTGTATTTCCAAAACCGTAGTTTCCATCAAAATCAACAAGAGAGTCTTTATTAATGATGTTGGAGCTACCATCTCCCATCATAATCATATTAAGGATAGCGAGCATATACACACTGGAAAGTAGCTCCAAGCCCAATAACTGCTTGGCTTTAATGTGGGCTTCTTTTACTCTTAATTCTTCAGGAGAGTGGATATTTTCTTTGGCGTCTTTGAGCATTTCATTCATCGCTGCAACAAGCAAACCAGCTGACCCCGTAGCAAAATCCCAAACAAAGCTGTCTTTATTTACCCTTGCCAACTTTACAAGTAAAGTAGCAACATAGGAAGGTGTAAGCACTACATCATTCAGTTTATCTTGGGAAAAACCGAGCCAAGAATACATTTCATTAAATAACTTGCCTGTAAAATCGGTAGTCAAACCAATTTTATAATAAATTCCTAAATCATCTACTATCTTAGTGAAAACTCTTTTGAGCTGACTTTCTCCATTGTGTGGCTTATTGATATTCTCCGTAAGAAGTGTATTAGAAAGTGTTCTGATGATGAGGGCTTTTTTGTCTTTTTGTAAATGTTTTTCTTCAAAAAAAGCTTCTATCTTACGAATAATAATATCTCCATCGCGACTGCCTATTTCAGTAGAAGATTTCAGTTCTTCTTTTTCTAATGGTTTTACTTTCCCAGCAACACCAATTGTAGCAATGATAGAAGCCGCTACAAGATATACGCGGTCATTCTCTCCTAAACCTTTTTCTGTTTGATAAATATCATTATTAAGCTTAATAAGACTGGTATCAATTTCTCTTTCACGCTTTTCTTTTATTCTTTCTAATTCTTCTTGAGAAAGCGTTAAATCTTTAACTTTAGTAATAAAACTATCAAAATTTTCTTTGGCTAAGAATGAAAAATCAGTGAAATCCCCGACTTTCTGCCCTATCCCTAAATTAGATTTAGAAACATAATATACTCCTATTTGATGTCTAATATTCCCTTTCTCATCTTTTTCTCCCGTCATACCAATAGCAATAATATCAGTATAACTCGTATGATGTAATAAAGCATTGGCATAATGCACCGCACCATTCACAGCATAACTGTTGATATGCTTAAAATTAGATTCATTTTTAGCTGTACGATTATCTACATTTCCATCTTTATCTAATTTTACGAGGGCGTCTTTTTTACCTTTATACTCAATTAAAACAGGAAATTTTTCGCCATATTGATTTTCTAACAGCAATTTAGCATCAGGGCGATTTCCTCCTGTTCCTCCACTTTTAGAGAAATAATACATTAGAGCTTTGTCTATCTCATCGCTAAGAGGTTCTTGCTCTAATTTATAATCTAATCCATAACTTCTAAGCCAACCATTTGCTAAATCAGCGATATTAGGCTCTATTGATTGTATTGTTTTCTTTGCCATAAATAAAAATATTAAAAAAATGAGGTAACAAAGTATTCATCACCTCATTCCATTCTTATAAATTTTTTATCTTCTCTTCTAAAATTGCGATTTTTTCTTGAGCATCTTTTTGCTTCTTGCGTTCATTTTCTACAATTTCAGGTTTCGCATTGGCTACAAATTTCTCATTGCTGAGCTTTTTCTCCACCGATACCAAGAAGCCTTTCAGATATTTAATTTCCTCTTCTGTTTTTTTCTTCTCTTCGGCTAAATCAAGGTTCTCGCTGAGCGGTATAGATATTTCCGTAGCCCCAACCAAGAATGTAAAGCTTGGTTTATCGGTCTTTTCAGCAAAATGCACTTCAGAAACATTGGCTAACTTCCTTACCACAGCTTCGTTAATGAAAGCAGTAGCATTAGTAAATAGTTCTACACTTTCCCTTAGCGATATTCCCTTGCTTTGTCGGTAATTTCTTACTCCAGAGATGAGTTCTTTCGCAAAATCAAAGTTCTTGATAGTTTCCTCATTAAAGTCGTCAGCCTTTTTTTGTTGAGCAATTACTAATGCTTCTTCTTTGCTTCTCTCCGCGATATTCTGCCAAAGCTCTTCCGTAAGGAATGGCATGAATGGATGAAAAAGTTTCATCAATTCTTCAAAGAATGCGATGGTTTTTTGATAAACTTCTGTAGAGATAGCCTCTCCGTAGTTGGGTTTTATTGCCTCCAAATACCAAGCACAGAAATCGTCCCAAATAAGTTTATAAATCAAATGCAAGGCATCGGAAATTCTGAACTTATCAAACTGCTCAGAAATCTCCACAATAGTTTTGTTAAGCTGATTTTCAAACCAATCAATTGTTTCTTGCTCCGCTGGGGAAATGGCTTTTTCTTCCTTGTTCCAACCTTGTATCAATCGGAATGCATTCCATATTTTCGTGGCAAAATTTCGCCCTTGCAACATCAAATCTTCATCAAAAAGAAGGTCATTTCCCGCTGCTGAACTCAATAAAATACCTACACGAACGCCATCTGCTCCATATTTATCCATCAATTCAATCGGGTCTGGTGAATTACCAAGAGATTTAGACATTTTTCGGCGTTGTTTATCTCTTACTATCCCTGTGAAATAAACATTTTTGAACGGAACTTGCCCTTTCCATTCTAATCCTGCCATAATCATACGAGCCACCCAGAAAAAGATAATATCAGGTCCCGTAACGAGGTCAGCCGTAGGATAATAATAATTTATGTTTTCATTTTCTGGTGCTGAAAGCCCATCAAAAACGGACATTGGCCATAACCAAGAGGAGAACCAAGTATCCAGAGCATCTTCATCTTGGCGAAGGTCAGCTATTTCTAAATGAGGATTTTGAGCTTTCTCTTTTGCTAAAATTAGGGCTTGTTCTATGTTTTCAGCGACTACAAAATCATGCTCTCCCTCTCCGTAGTAGTATGCAGGGATTTGTTGCCCCCACCACAACTGACGAGAAATATTCCAATCACGGATATTCTCCATCCAATGTTTGTAAGTATTCTTAAATTTCTCTGGATAGAATTTAATTTCATCATTCATCACCACTTCCAAAGCAGGTTTGGCAATCTCTGACATTTTGAGGAACCATTGTTGGGATATTTTAGGTTCTATCACCGCTCCCGTTCTCTCGGAAGTTCCTACTTTATTAACATAATCTTCAGCTTTGAGCAAAAGATTTTTTTCTTCTAACTCTTTGGCAATAGCTTTTCTTACCTCAAATCTATTTTTCCCTGCATAATGAAGTCCATGCTCATTCAGATTCGTATCATCATCAAGAATATCTATCATCGGCAAATTATGCTTTTGACCAATTTCATAATCATTCACATCGTGGGCAGGAGTGATTTTTAACGCTCCAGTTCCGAACTCTATATCCACATAATTATCTTCAATGATAGGAATTACACGATTTACGATAGGTACAATAACATTTTTCCCTTTCAAATGAGTGTATCTCTCATCATTAGGATTGATGCAAATCGCCACATCTCCGAAAATGGTTTCAGGACGAGTTGTTGCTACCGTAAGGAATTCCTCAGAGCCTTCTACTTGGTATTTTAAGTAGTAAAGTTTTCCGTTTTGCTCTTTGAAAATAACTTCTTCATCAGAAATATTAGTTTTCGCTTCGGGGTCCCAATTGACCATTCTGTAACCACGGTAAATCAGCCCTTTATTATATAAATCTACGAAGGATTTTATCACTTGTTGGCTCAATTTAGGCTCCATGGTAAAGCGAGTTCTCTCCCAATCACAAGAACACCCTAATTTTTTAAGTTGCTCCAAGATTGTTCCGCCATATTTATGTGTCCAATCCCAAGCATGTTTTAGAAATTCTTCTCTGCTAATATCAGATTTATTAATCCCTTCAGATTTCAATTTAGCAACGACCTTTGCTTCTGTCGCAATGGAGGCGTGGTCTGTCCCAGGCACCCAACAAGCATTAAATCCATTCATTCTTGCCCTTCTTACTAAAACATCTTGAATAGTATTATTCAACATATGCCCCATATGCAAAATTCCTGTAACATTTGGTGGAGGAATCACTACGGTATATGCTGGTTTTTCATTCGGTTCTGAATGGAAATACTTATTTTCAAGCCAATAATTATACCATTTTTGCTCCGTATCTTGTGGATTATATTTTTCTGAGATTTGCATTATCTTAATTTATTTAGGTTTGACACTTTAATTTGCAAAAATAAATATTTTTGATTACATAACGAAAATTAACTTCTCTTTACAGAGGTATTTTCTTAATTTTATTATAAAATCATAAATAAGTTAGTTCTATTAAAATTTTATCTTTAAATTTGCTATATAATTTTAATCTAAAAAATCAATTTTACAATGAAAAAAATACTTTTAGGACTTGTATTCGTCGGATTCGCAGGGGTTGCTTCAGCACAGACTATTAATTTTAACACTACGACTATTGATTATGGGACTATCAAAAAAGGTAGTGATGGAAACAAAGAATTTATTGTAAAAAACATAGGAAAAAAACCGCTCATTATCAGCAATGTAAAACCTAGTTGTGGTTGTACTAGTCCATCTTGGACAAGAGAACCAATTGCACCAGGAAAAACGGGAAAGATATCCGTGCATTACAATACAAATCTAGTAAATCCTTTTATGAAAAATATTGAGGTATATTCTAATGACCCTGAAAATAGTAGAACCATACTCTATATTAAGGGAAATGTAGTAAATTAATTTTGTCAATAAATAACAAAGACTACCCTAAAAAGAGGTAGTCTTTTGTATTGATTATAGTGAATAATTTGGTGCTTCTTGAGTGATAATTACATCGTGAGGATGAGATTCCTTCAGACCACTACCTGTGATTTTTACCATCTTAGAATCTGTTTGTAAAGATTGTATATCTGGCGTTCCACAGTATCCCATACCAGCACGAATACCACCAACTAACTGAAATACAACATCTTCTAGCTTGCCTTTACATGGAACTCTACCTTCTATTCCTTCTGGTACAAATTTTTTAGCCTCTGCTTGGAAATATCTCTCCTTACCCCCTCTCTTCATTGCAGCAAGACTTCCCATACCTTGATAGGACTTGAATTTTCTACCTTGAAAAATAATCTCATCACCAGGGGCTTCGTCTGTACCTGCAAATAATGAACCCAACATCACAGCATTTGCTCCCGATGCTATAGCCTTCACTATATCGCCAGAAAGTTTAATACCTCCATCTGCTATTACTGATACATTTCTACTTTTAGCATATTCATATACATTATATATCGCTGATAACTGAGGTACCCCTACCCCTGCCACTACTCTTGTAGTACAAATAGAACCTGGCCCGATACCTACTTTCAATACATTGGCTCCAGCATCAATTAGGTCTTTTGCAGCTTCTGCAGTTACGATATTCCCCCCTACGATATCTAAATCTGGAAATTCTCTGCATATTTCTCTAATTTTCTCTATCACACCTTTGGAATGTCCGTGAGCGGAATCAATTGTAATAATATCCACCCCTGCATTTACGAGTGCAGATACTCTATCCATTGTATCAACACCTACACCTACACCTGCCCCTACGATAAGTCGTCCATTTTTATCTTTATTAGCATTGGGATATTCTAATTGATTATCAATATCTTTAATGGTGATAAGTCCTACTAATCTATATTTTTCATCAACGATAGGGAGTTTTTCTACCCTATTTGTCAATAAAATTTCTTTTGCTGTTTCTAAGGTTGTATTAAGATCCGAAGTGATTAGATTTTCCTTTGTCATCAGACTTTCTACCTTGATGGATAGGTCTTCTTGATACTTTACATCTCTATTAGTAATAATTCCTATAAGAGTATTATTAAAATCTACCACAGGAAGTCCTGAGATTTTATACCTCTCCATCAACGCCTTTGCTTCCCCTAAAGTATGATCTTTGGTAAGAGTTACAGGGTCAGTAATCATACCATTTTCGGAGCGTTTCACTTTATTTACTTGTGATGCTTGCTCTTCAATGGGCATATTTTTATGGATAAACCCCAATCCTCCAACACGAGCGAGGGCAATAGCCAAATCTGCTTCGGTAACAGTATCCATTGCTGCTGAAACAATCGGAATATTAAGGGTAATTTTATCCGTAAGTCTAGATTTTAAAGAAACTTGGTTCGGTAAAACTTCTGAATAAGAAGGAACTAAAAGCACATCATCGAAAGTGATAGCTTCCTCTACGATTTTTTTATGTATAAACATTGTCACTTTCTTTGCAAAATTAAAGTATTTATCATAAATATAAAAATTTTTCAGTAATTTTTTCGAAAAAAAAGTTACTGAAAAATTAATATTGTTCAATCTATCTAAAAGTATTTACCATAAAGCTCTATTAAAGATGATAATTGTTGTAACTTAACATCTATCAGTTCCATTTTACAGTCTAACTGTCCTCGTTCGCTATCTAAAACTTCAAGATAGGTTGCTCGATTATTAAGATAAAGTTTCTGAGCTGCAGAAACCGCTCTCTCTAAAGCCTTTTCTTGTTGGTATTTAAACTGCTGAAGATGAGCAATATTTGTAATTTTAGATTGTAAATTACTTGTTTCTATAAAAGCTGTAAGTAATGTTTTATCGTAATTATAGAGCGCCTCTATTTGCAAAGCATTCGCTTGAGAAAAATTAGCCTGAATTGCTTTTTTATTAATAAGAGGTGCCGTGAAACCACCCAGAATATTAAACATTATAGACTCTGGGAATCTAAGCAAATACTTGGGATTAAAAGCATTTAATCCTACTGCAGCGGATAGATTAAATGATGGGAGAAACTCCTTGCGTGCTGTTTCCACATCTAATTTAGCTGCCTCAAGTTGATGTTCTGCTTGCACAACATCTGGGCGCTGTAATAGATGGCTTGTTGATAGTATATACGAAGTTTTAGGCATTGGAAATGTCAAAAAATCCGCTTTTGTACGTGTTATAGCTGTTGGAAATCTACCTAATAACAAATTCAATTTATTCTCTGTTTCTGCTATTGATTGTCGTAGTATATACTCATCAGCTTGTGCTTTTGCTAATTCAGCTTCAAATTTCTCTACTGCCAATTGTGTATCGGTATTTGCTTCTTTCTGAATACGAGCAATTTTAACAGCCTTTTGTTGTAATTCTATATATTGTCTTACGACTGATAACTTACAATCTAAGGCCATCAGCATATAATAGTTTTCGGCTACATCTGCCACTAATTGACTTTTTAAGGCTCGTTGTCCTGCCTCTGAAGCGAGATACCGCTCTACTGCAGCTTTCTTACTACTATTTAATTTATTCCATAAATCTACAGTCCAGTCCAATTGAAGAGATGGAGCTAAGTTTGGAATAATTGTCGGTATTTTCCGCCCAGGTATTATATCCGTTTCCACATTACCAGCCCCCTCAGGTGTATAGCGACCTATTTTAGATACGCCTGCACCAATATTTGCGGATAACGAAGGTAACATTGCTCCCTGTTTAGCAGTAATAGAACTCTTAGCGATAACCAATTCCTGCAACATTATTTTAAGGTCTTGATTATTTTGCAGAGCCGTATCAATAAGTACTTGTAGTGTCGAATCTTGAAAAAAATCACGCCAAACGGGGGATATTGTCACTATACTATCCTTTTGTATAGATGGCAATGAGTCTTTAAGTGTATCTTTTGGGAGTATAGCCTGAGGAGTCTTACAAGCTACCAAACTCAGAAGAATCACAACTATAGTAATTATATAAGGCAACCTATTCTTCATCATCATAAATATTTTCATTTAATGGTTATTTTTTATAATATTTTTCTTATTCTTCACTTAAGGGCTCTTCCTTTTGATAATGTACTAATTTATCAGTCATTCCAGCGAAGATATAGTAAAGACCTGGTATAAGCAATAGTCCTCCTAAAGTTCCTATAAGCATCCCTCCTACAGCAGCCGTACCAATTGTACGATTTCCTATTGCACCTGCTCCTGAAGCAAATACCAAAGGTATTAATCCAGCAATAAAGGCAATACTCGTCATAAGAATAGGACGGAACCGAGCCACAGCAGCAGAAATAGCCGCTTGCTCTATTCGTTCTCCTGCATTCTTACGCTGAACGGCATATTCTACCATCAGTACAGCATTTTTACCTAACAACCCTATGAGCATCACCAAAGCAATTTGTGCATAAATATTATTCTCTAAACCACATATTCTCAAGAATACAAATGCACCAAAAATTCCCACAGGTAAAAATACTATTATAGGTAATGGAAGTAAAAAATTTTCATATTGAGCTGCTAATATCAAATAGACAAATACTAAACATACTACAAATATGATAATAGCCGTGTTACCCTGCTCCGCTTCATCTTTTGATATCCCTGCCCAGTCATAATCATACCCCTTTGGTAAAGTTTGTTGCGCTACCTCTTGGATAGCTTGTAATGCCTGCCCACTGGAATAACCTGGTGCCTGTGCCCCTGTTACTTCAGAAGAATTATAAAGATTATGACGCGTAATTTCGCTCATTCCATAAGTTTTCTTTAAGGACATAAAATCAGCATAAGGAACCATCTGCCCATCCTCATTTTTACCATAAAGACCTAATAAATGTCCTGGGAAATCACGATACTGAGGTGCAGCTTGCACAATCACCTTATAAGGTTTTCCAAAACGAATAAAACCTGTCTGATAATCAGAACCAACTAAAATGGATAAACTATTAAGAGCCTTACCAGGCTTAATACCTTTTTGCAAAGCCTTTTCATCATCAATATGAAGCATATATTGCGGATAACTTGCCGAATAAAATGTAAATGCATTGCCGATTTCTGGACGCTTGTTAAGTGCAGCTACAAAATCTTTACTCACACGCTCCATCTCGCGATAATTATTATTACCTGTTTTATCCAATAACCGCAACTCAAATCCACTGGCCGCACCATAACCTGGAATAGATGGAGGTTCAAAGAAGTCAATATTAGCTTGTGTAATCCGCTTACATTTCTCCTCCAAATCACTAATAATTTCTTTTGCAGTATGTTTTCGATGTTTCCAATCTTTAAGGTTAATCAAGCAACTTCCTGAGTTGGAGCTTGTCCCCTCGGAGAGTATTTCAAACCCTGCTAATGACGACACACTCTCTACCCCTTCTTCTTGCTTCACAATCTTTATCAATTGATGTGCTACCTCATTAGTACGCTCTATGGTTGCCCCCGGCGGAGTCTCTATAACAGCATAAATCATCCCTTGGTCCTCTTGCGGTATAAATCCTGATGGCAATCCCATATTTACCAAATAGGTCAATCCACAGAATATCAAAACCAATATCATTGTAAAGCCCTTATGGCGTACCGTACGACGAATAATACGCTCATATCCACGACTACCTGCATCAAATTTTGCATTGAAACGAAGTAGAGAACGGCCGATAAATCCTAACTTCACATTATTCTCTTGTTCCTTAGTTAGAATAAGAGCGCATAGAGCAGGAGTCAAAGTAAGTGCTACAAAACCTGAAAAAAGAATACTCGATGCCATAGTGATCGAAAACTGACGATAAAACATTCCTTCTGGTCCCCCCATAAAGGCTACAGGAATGAATACAGAAGACATCACTAATGAAATAGCTATAATTGCACCACTAATCTCTTTCATAGCTTTTTCTGTTGCCTCAACAGGTGATAGTTTATTGCGAGATATTTCAACATTGACTGCCTCTATCACCACTATTGCATCATCTACCACAATACCGATAGCCATCACCAAGGCGAAGAGAGAAATCATATTAAGCGTTATATTGAACACATACATCGCTATAAAACTACCTAATAATGATATTGGGATTGCCATAATTGGTATTATTGACGCTCGCCAATCACCCAAGAAAATGAATACAACGATAGCTACCAAGACAAATGCCTCAAATAGTGTATGAACTACCTTTTCGATACTTGCATCTAAGAATCTACTGACATCATAACTTACCTCATAGTGCATTCCCTTAGGCATATCTTTCTGCAATCGAGCCATTGCTTCCTTCACTTTAGTAATAACATTACGAGCATTACTACCATAAGCTTGTTTCAATGTTACAGCCGCAGAAGGACGCCCATTAAATGTAGAATATATGTCATAGACTTCACTTCCTAAATGTACATCAGCAATATCCTTCAAATGTATAACCTTACCATCATCATTACTCTTAATGACGATATTTTTATACTCTTCTTCTGTTGTGTAGCGTCCCGTATATTTTAAGACATATTCCTTAACCTGCGGACGCAGACCTCCACTTTCTCCTAATTTACCTGGAGACACTTCTATATTCTGGTCTTCAAGGGCTTCACTCACATCATCAGTTGATAAGCCATAGGCCATCATCCTATCTGGGTGCAACCAAATACGCATTGCATAATTACGCGTTCCAAGTATATCAAGGTCTCCAACACCATCTACTCGCAACAACTCTGGAGAAATATTTATATCAAAATAATTATAAAGAAACCCTTGATCCACTTTGGGGTCATCACTATAAAGATTGATATACATAAGTATATTAGGCTCCTCACGAGAAATTTTCACTCCTTCTCGAATAACTTCTGGTGGCAACTTATTCGTAGCTGCTGACACTCTATTCTGAACATTTATAGCATCTACATTCGGGTCCGTCCCTAATTTAAACACCACATTAAGTGCTGCCTCACCATCATTTCCTGCATCACTCTCTATGTACTTCATACCAGGCACACCATTCAATGCCTGCTCTAAGGGTATAATCACCGATTTTACCAACAACTCATTATTGGCACCTGGGTAATTAGCAATCACATTCACCTTTGGAGGAGAAATTGATGGAAACTGTGTAACAGGAAGATTAAATATTGACAATATACCGACGAAAGCAATAACCAATGAAATAACAATGGAAAGTACTGGTCTACGAATAAAGATTTTGAACATTCTTAATCTGCATTTAACTTATTCAACTTAAAAGCCTCTTTCGAAGATATCATTCGTAAATGAATCTTATCTCCATCATTCACTTTCTGTATGCCATCTACAAGATAGCGATCTGTAACTTTCAATCCCGAGGAAACAATATAAAACCCCGTAGATTCGGAATCAATCTTAATCTCACGCTGATGTACTATATTGTTTTTATCTACTACAAACACATATTTACGATCTTGTAGTTCGTAAACTGCCTCCTGAGGTATCTTCATTGCATTCTTCTTTTGGACAAATAGATTAACAGTACCTGTTTCTCCGTTCCGTAATAGATTATTTGGATTGTCAAAACTTGCACGAATTGAAATTGTTCCCGTTGAACTATCAAATTGCCCAACAATATCTAAAATATTTCCACTCACTGGAAATACATCTCCATTCGCTAATACAAGTTGCAACGGCAATTGCGAATAATGTTCTGGATGAAGACGATAATCTAAATAATCTGTTTCTGAAATATTAAAATAAACATGAACCTTACTATTATCTGATATACTTGTAAGCAAACTGCCTTGCTCTATCAAACTACCAGGCTTATTAGATATACGCCCCAATATTCCTGAAAATGGAGCACGAATTAGAGAAAGTTGTTTGTGTTTTATTGCCAACTTATAGTCTGCCTCTGCTTCATTAAGCTTTGCTTTTGCCATACGCTTAGCATTATTTGAAACAATATTATTATCCGTAAGTTTTGTTACATTCTGCAAATCAATATTTGCCTGTTCTGCAACGGCCCTCGTCTTAGCTATTTCTTCATCTACACCAATAATAGCTATACGGAAAAGAGGCTGGCCTGCCCTCACAAACTGCCCCTCACTCACATACATATCTTGTAATATACCTTCCTGCTGAGAGCGTATCTCAACATTTCGTAGCGAAGCTATATTTCCAACATAGGATTGTGATAAAGAAACATCCTCTACCAAAGGAGTAGTAGCTGTGTAAGTAGGTGTTATTTGCTTTTCTTTCTTTGATTTACAAGCACATAAAAACAATAAGATAACGAGATATGTTAATCGAGATATCTTCTTCATAAACTAATTGTTAATTTTGAACAAATATAATGTTATATATTTAGGATTTAGGGTCTATGTTCTGCTTTAAACTTTTCAAATAAGCATTTATAGAAGGAACTATTAAAAGTATAGGTTATTCTGTCTGATTTTGCATTTCGAAATAAAAGTAACTACCAATATCTACTCAATAAATAGATTAATGTGATTTTATGGTTGTTATATTATATACAATCGACATTTATCCTCTGCACCTAGGCTTTAAATATATAATATTTTTATGCATAATATAAGCCATTTTTGATAGCAAAGGTACAACTTTTGTTCAAGTACGCAAGTAATTACTAATTATTTTTTATAAAAAAAGTATATATCATAATATTTACTTAGTAAAAAATTTAAATAACTATTTTAAGTCAATCTTTTATACATTGAGATAAAAAATAAAGTTTATTAATTATTAATTATATTTAACAAAAATGTCAGCAAAAAAATCTGCTGACATTACTAATTTTCATTTTGGGTTTTAACTAAATATTCTATTAGTATCTAAAAATGATAGCCAAACGCAACATTAAGTGCTGGATAAAGAGAGGTATATTGGTAGTCAAAATTTTTGGCATACCCTAAACCAACATGATATCTAAAAACAAAATGATTACCCAATGGCAATTGTTGCCCAAAATGGACATCCGTCATTAATACTTTTCCTATATAATCTTTATTACCATTGAAATTAAATTTGCTTTGCACTCCCCAAAAACTACCCGCATTATTTACGAGAGAACGATTTTTCTTCGCCCTATTTTCTCTACTGAAATAGTATCTTACCTGCCCCTTAAGATATATTCCATTATAAGATTTTTCATTTTCTTTCCCCATTCTGTATTCTAGCGAGTTGGGTTGCACAATATTTGCTCCTCCTATCCCTACATTAAGGTCTAATAACAAATTATTACTAAGAGGATACTCATATCCAATTCCTATCTTATCAAAAAATAACTCTACTTTACCTGTTTTAGATAAGGCTACATCACTATTCTGAGAATATCCTAACGAGGATACCATCACTACTGATAATAAAAATATTTTTTTCATTTTTTTGAATTCTTAATAATTATCACCACAAATATATAAAAAATTAACAAATAAAAATATTTTTCCATTTTTTTTGAATTCTTAATAATTATCACCACATATATATAAAAAAAATTAATAAATAAAAATATTTTTTTATAAATTTATTATTTTTAAATATCTCCAAAAAGTAATTTTCCAAGAAGGGTTATCTCTCTTAAATCTCTGAAATAATCCTTCAAATCGGTAATAAATAATCTAAAATTTTCATTATAATCTTCAAGAGTATCATCGTATTGATATTTCTCATACATCTCATTCAGATTGACAAAAATCTTATCATTTATTTCCTTATAAAAAAAATTCACAGCTCCCTTTAGTTTGGTTTCTATTTCCTTCCAAGATACTTCTCCACGAGTCAATTTATGATTTTTTTGAATAATAAAATTTTCTAATTTATTGTAAATTTTTATAAG
>QWCZ01001771.1_pt1 | contig 17147 bp, 12 predicted proteins | sample 1972651 | NCBI WGS metagenome assembly QWCZ01 (sample SAMN09866695, study PRJNA288562) | Human oral metagenome isolate pre1_saliva, whole genome shotgun sequencing... | isolation source: mouth | host: Homo sapiens | place: USA: California
GACCTCGCACTTCAACAAGACGATGGTGAAAAGAAAACCGTACAATGTCCACTTTATGGTTATATCAAAACCCGTGACATGCAAAAAGCCGAACGTAAACAAATTGCTACAATCCAAGTAGGTCGTACTGAAAAAGGTATCTACTATTTCACAGCATTTGATAATTACCATGGTAAAGTAATGTTCCCTCTGACATTTGAACGTGATATTGAAGTTTACAATGTTAATACAGGTGAACCTGCTGATGCTTCATGGAAATCCCGTTGCTACATGCTCTCTTGGGTTGAAACCATGAAACGACTCATCATCTCTACTTTGGTTCAAGAGTTTGTAGACCCAGATGCTAAGAAAGACGATAACAAGTCTAGCGGTAATCGTGGTTATCAATCTAACAGTCAATCCCAAGGTTCTAATCAATCTTCTGGTGGTAATAGTAATTTTGATGATTTTGAAGATGACTTCCTGCCTTAATTAAATTAAAGTTAAACTAGAGACTCTTTTCGGAGAGTCTCTAGTATTGTATAATATTTCTAGTAACTTACGGTGTGTAACACACCTAAGTCGCCTGAATTAATATTAATTCAGGTATATAATATTATAATGGTGGTTGTTAGTAATAACATTCCACTTCTTTTAATTAAAAGGAAATCAAAATGAACTATCTTACTTTTGAAATGGACAGTACAAAGGCCAATGTACTTGTTCGTTATCAGAATGAATCTGTGTCATTCTCAATGACCTACTATAAGAAAGGTCGAGATAACCACGATGTGATGGCAGCAGCTTCACCATTCTTGGAATTTAATGAATGGTTAAAGACTAAACCAGCAGCATGGCACAGAGAGGTTTTTGATATTTACAAAGATATCAAACAATCCATTCTTGAAATCAACGATGTTAACCGTTTGATTGGTGTGTTGAATAAACATTTTATTAAGATTTACGCTAAAGTGAATCTAGATGAAATGAAACACTGGATTACCCTCCCTAATACGCCAGTGTATGTTTCTAATAAAAAGGAAACCAACTACGACCCACAAACGACTTATGTCTATCAAGACTATTTAGATTTGGTGACATATTCACTTGCATTACGGTTCGCTGCACCTATATGGGGTGATATCCATAATCGGTTAAATAGTGAATTTGGTAAAGATGCTAAAGAAGTGTATTCGATGGAAATCTTATACGATACTTGTATGGTATCTAATCCAGAGAAAAACTATATCTGTACAGCAGAGAATCGATTACGTGAGTTTATTGCAAATACTAAACTGAAACTAGAGACCAATGCTGTATTGGTATCTGGTTTATCAGAAGACGATTTCTATAATTACTTGTATTCTGTTATTATCTTGAAGAAGATTGCTCAAGGTGATATTTCAGGTAATGATGATTCGTACCATTTGATTGCGCAAACTTATTTCTTCTTATCTAACAAAATCAAACAAGCTTCAAAATCATACGGTGCTGATTCTACTCAAATCCAAATGAAGAAGAATCCTGTAGAAGATAAGAAGGGTAATGAATCGAACTCTCAATCTGTATTAGATGTTGGATTTGTTCGTTCACGCTTATTGGCTGACGAGAAGATGTTCTTGAAATTAGCGATTTCAGACCATCAGCGTTTGATTCAATCATTGTGTCCAGATTTGCCTGAAGATTTATACTTGGAATCCATGGATGACATCATGCAAATGAACACTAACTACAGCTACTTGTCGGAAGATAGGCAGTACATGAAACCAATTCAAGATGTACAATTAACCATTACCAAATGGGTAGTACATCGTTCAGTTAACACAGTGATTTTTGACCACTTGGAATTAAATGAACTGATTAACTTAATTGGTTTGGTTCGTGCCATTCTCTGGCATAAAGGATTTCATGAATTTGCAGCAGTGATTTCAGCAATTGCTCTGCAACCTAATCGTGATTCTACATTTGTTCAACCGAGTTATCGTAAGAATCTGGAAGCAGGTCTTTCCGAACGCTTGGCAAAAACATATGATTTAGGTGGCGTTACTAAATCAGAAAAACGCAATATGTCGTATATTGGTTGTATTGAATTAATCCATAAAGGATTGTTTGAATATAACTGGTTATTAACCTTACCAGAGAAATGGTTAGAACAATCTAATCTGGTTACACGTGAGAAACGTTTGATTCTACCTTCAGACATTCGTAATAAGATTGGTGAATTAATGTTGGTAGTTGAGTCTGAACAAGAATTTGTTCAAGATGAATTTAATTGATTTATATAATGGAGTTTCAAAATGGCTAATACATTTATTGGTTCGCATCGTAACACACCAATAACAGTAGATTATCTTAATCTTATTAAGGTAGCAGGGTACCAAGATCAATATCTACGTCCGAATGTTACTACAATGACAGGTGATGCTGTTGCTGAAATTGGTAACATGATTCGTAACTTCAATGGTAAGATTCCAGGTTCAGTGATTGCTAAGACAACAGCTAGTTTTATCTTGCCTACATCTCGCCCAGAGTCATTATCATTTGCAGAAAATGTAGCACCCAATGCAGTAGCTATTCCATTTGGTTGGAATGAAGACCGCTTTGTATTCATGATGCAAATTCGTACTACATCTGGTAATATTGAAACAACAGAATTGGTAACAGGTTATACTGACCGATTTGACGTAGCACACACTAATCGTTATGTACAAAATACAGAAGATGTCATCATTGCACCAGATACAGTATTCTATATTAACTCTGTATCAACCATCGGCACACGTTATTTGAATAACTTTGCTATTCCGGTAATTAAAGATTCATTCTCTGTATTTGGTGGTGGTTTAGGTACAGGAACTTATCATAACCAAAATGCAATGAAGATGACACCGATGAATTTGATTCAATCAGGTAAGATTAATAGTGTAGATGGTATTACTGATATTCCTGATAATAGTGGCGTTACGACTATCCGTAGTGACTATAAATCAGTAAGTGGTTATCCTACATTGTCTTATCGTAAGTTTAACTCACCTACTGCAATCACTTCAAAAATCATTGAGTCTTATAGCGACCAAGCGAAGTTATTTGCTAATTCAGGCACATACAGTTCTGATGACGTGTATAACCAAGCACGTGGTGCGTGTGCTGACCCAAGCATTACACAAACTAAGATTCTAACATCTATCTCTACCATGGGTGGTTCTAGCTCTACATTTGATTACAAATGGTTGCAAGCACTAGACCCAAACATTGATGATAAAGTCGATGTGTTTGATAGTGGTTACCATACTACGGAATACAGCGCACCTTGGGATTCTCCTACACTGGAAACCCAAATGGCATTGGTTGCTTCTAATATGGTAACAACTTTGATGTTGAATTACTCATTGCGTATGTTGGAATTCTCATCAACAAACATGATTGTAAATCATGGTGGATTTGGTTCTAATTCAAGTTCTACAATGATTTCTAATATCAGTGGTTTTGTAGAAAACATCAACTTTAATAACATCATTGGTTCTCTTGAGAATATCATTGGTGAAGAATTAGGTATGGTGTTGTCTCAAGGTGGTGAGATTGGTTATTCTATCCACGTATCTGCTGAAATGAATACTGATATCAGTATTACTATTTCATTCGAGGGACGACCAGAAGAAATTTACATCTTCCCTTCATTTGCAGACTCTGTACTTTCACCGATGATTACAACCAATGCCAAAGTGTATCGTAACAATTCTCGTGATATTGGTACAGTAATGGATTTGGTTGAAGAAACCGTTATCGGTGCGACTGGTATTGCTAGTTACAGCGGTGGTATGGGTGATGTATTTGACCATATGCAATCTGGATACAACCCAAGTATTGCCAATACAGGTAATGTCTATTAATCTATAAGAGACAGCAAATGCTGTCTCTCTTTCTATAAAAGGAAATCAAATGAAACTTAATATGTTAGATGTCTACGACGCACTCTTAACTACTTGTGGTTATATCGTAGATGAAAATGGTCGTGTCCGTAAGAAATTTGGTAAGGCATTGCCTATTTCATTAGAGATTGAAGGTGAAACTCGATACTTAGTATTGCCTACACGTGAAAACATGACTTCACCTGATGTCATGAATTTCGTATTCTTCCACCCATTCCAAGAAAACTTGGTGCGTGGTGAATCACGTGTGATGTCAGCAGTACGTCGTGAGTTGAACCATTCTTATGGTGCTTCTGTTTCTGCACTGATGAGTGATATCGTAGCTATTTCATCTGGTACTGTAAACCACAGTGACTTAACTGTAGAACAACGTAAGTTTATTAGTTCTATCGGTAAAGTAGATGAGCGATTTGTGAAAGACTTTGATAAGATTATTAATAATCTGGCTAGTCGTAAATCCCGTAATACTCCAGTATATCTTTCTCTACGTAAAGGTGTAAACTGGGGTGGTAAAACACATTCACGTGCAGCTATTTGGTCATCACCATTACTGGAAGAAGTAATGACTTGTATTGAACAAGTGAACAAAGGCACCCAAGCTACTCCTAAAATCTTAGGTGTATCTGTTCGTAAAGGTGATTTGAAAACATATGAAAACTTGTGCCGTGCATTCTTTGGTAATATCGATGAAAAGAACCACGAGTTCTATAGTTCATCAGATGCTACTGATGCGCCATATTGCGAAGCATTTGTTCGTTCATTGTTGACATTGCCTAAACGACTGAATGCCATTTCCGATATGTTCTATACTGGTAAAGGTATGGTTCATGCTAAAGAAGTATCGAAAGAGTGTCATGAAGTCACCCATATCGATATCGATTGGTTGGAAGAGTTGGTAAAAGAAACAGAAACAGGTAACTTTACAGTACGTGATTGGCGTAAAGAATATTTGTTGATTCCTTTGCAAGATGGTAATGAAGGTGTTGCAGCCGTAACTAAAGAAGAAGTGAAACAAGAAACTCCTTCTCGTAGTAAATACGGTGCAGTTACAGAACAGGTAAGTGGTCACCCAGCTAGTGTACAATCAGCTGTACCTGTAGCTCCTGTAGCACAACCTGTACAACCTGTGCCAGCTCAACCAACACAACAAGTGGTTCAGCCGGTACAAGCAGGTAACCAGTTCTTACAACGTCAAGAACCTGTACAATATGTACAACAATATCAGCCAGTACAACAAGCACAACCAGTAGGTAATCAATTCTTACGTCGTCCAGAGCCAGTACAACAGTATCAACCAAACAATGGTCAATACAGTGGTTTCCAAGCGCATCGTCAGAATCAGATTAATAACCATTACCGACAATTCGTTGCACCAGCAGCAGTTAACGGATATGTTCCTGGACAATCTCACACAGTGAATGTAAACAATAATAATGGTTATGGTTATAATATTAATCGTGGTTATAATGGTGGTACTACCAATTATAACAACAATAACTATTTTAACCGTAATGGTTCTGCTTCATTGTTTGGTACTCGTAAACGATAAGTAAACGATAAATAGTAATAACTAGATACACTACCACATGGTAGTGTATCTAGATTACTATATATTTTTTTAACATGATATTATCTAGGAGTAGTTCTATTTAACTAGCTGTCCGTTTTACAATTTGATTATGGTAAGAAAGTAAACTATTAATTAATTCAGAACGAGGAATTTTAATTGTTAGCTTATCTTTTTTATATTCACTAGGAGATGAATAACCATTAATTCTCATTGTAATCCAGTGGTGTTGTACTGGTACAGCTAAGTTTCTTAACAAGCCGTAGAAATCGTATTCAAAGCGATTTGCGTCAATAGGAGAGATTGTTTTAAATTCCTCAATATTTTTAGGGTCACTTAAGATGGATAAATGATCCTCTAATACTGTTTTAAAACTTTCAGATACGTAATCGCCATCATCGAATGTAGAATCAAGTAATGATGATGCCATTTGTAAAACCTTTCAGGTATATATTATTAAATTGGAAGAAATAGAATAGTATTATTCTATCTTTTAGTATAGTGAAGCACTTATAAAAGGAAACCAAAATGACTGAACAAATTGAAACAGTCTATAACGAAAACGATATACGGTTAATTGGCGCGACAGCCTTTAATCCGTTTAGCGAATACACGTCTTCATCACGTGGTCAAATGCAGGCAAATGCCATCTCACAACACTATGTGATTAGTGGGTGTAAGCCGAATATGATTCAAACTGGTGCGGATATAGAGTATGGTAGATTCTCTAATTCCATTACCACACCCCATAACATGGTAGTATTTTCGATTGTAAACCGTTATATTCCGTCCCAACATAACGGTATTCAATTGAACCCACAACAAGTCGTTATTTATCAAACATTCGACGAAGGTTCTCGCCCATTATTTGGTATTATCGATATCACGCGTTTTAGTTCATCGCATCCTAAGTTTGGTTTTGAATATAAACCAACAGAAGAAGCACAACAGATTCGTGTAGGTAACAGTATTCCAAAAGGAACAGTATTATACGATACACCTGCAAAAGATAAACATGGTTTGTATTCACCAGGTATTGATTTAAATACTTTGTATTCTTCTTTAGAAGGTACTATTGAAGACTCGATTCTGATTGCAAAAGACGTTGCACCATTACTTAAAACCAAAACATTTACTACACGTGTATTTGAATTAGGTGAAAAAGAATTCCCATTGAATTTATACGGTGATGATGACAACTATAAAGTCATGCCAGATATTGGTGAATACTGTATTCCTACAGGTCAAGCCTATTCAGGTATTGTCATGGCAAAACGAGAATATCGTCCAGACCTATTACCCATCATGTTTACAAAGAAATCTACACGGATTTTTGATTCAGTAACAGATGTACCATTGGATGGTAATGGACAAGAAGCTCGTGTAATCGATATCATTGTATACAAACAGCCTAAGACCAATACAGCTGTAGCACCTAAAGTCATGGAACAATTGGATAAGTATGCAAATGCTTATCGTGATTTCTGCGAACGCATTGTTAGCGAATATCGTAAAATCATGGCTAAGACTAATGGTAATGCAGAGTTTACAGATGACTTTGACCAATTGATTAAACACTGTATGGCAATTACCAATGAACAAACCAGTGATGAACGTACACGTAATGTACCTATTCAAAAGGTTTCAAACTTCAATCGTAAGTTAGATGATATTACTATTATCGTAACGACAGAATATACGAAAGAAGTAGGCCCAGGTTTTAAAATCACAGGTCTACATGGTAATAAAGGTGTGATTGCAGACATAGTTACAGTAGAACCATCTCAAATGCCTTACGACCCTATTACTGGTATTCGTGCAGATATTTGTATTGGTGTAAACTCTACATTTAACCGAATGAACCAAGGTCAAACTTACGAAGTTAGCTTAAAAGCAGCCATGTTGGAATTGAAGCAATGGGTGTGTAATACAGTTAACCTAAATGAGTCTACACCTAATTTGCGTGATAAAGTGATTCGATTACCACGTGATGTGCTTGAACCTATCTTTGCACGTCTGGAAAGATTCTACGAAATCTGTTCAAACAAACATTACGATTTCTATAAATCAATGTCATTCCAAGAGAAGACGGTAGATTTGTACCACATGATTCACGAGACACCAATCATCTGGATGCCTCATGGTAATAATCGTCGTATGTTGCATGTATTTAAAGCATTAAAAGAAGAAGGTTTCTTATCAGACCCAAACTGCTTAAGATTCTGGAATCCTTATAAACAGTGTTTTGAAGATACAGCTACACCACAACGTATTGGTCCGCAATACTATATCTGTCTTGAAAAGATTGGTGATGATGCAGCAGCAGTATCTACAGCAGCAACACAACCAAATGGTATTATTGTTCCATTAACATCTAAAGATAAAACTAACATGACCGTTCTAATAATCCAGAAACTGTTGATAAAATCTTAACAACGATTTATACAACAGATAGACCAACAGATATCGACGATGTAATTAATCCTAATGAGATTAATATTGGTGCAAACAGACCACTGCAAATTCTTCGACATTTTATTCAAACAAATGGTACGAAGATGGTGTATGCTCCATTTGACCCAAGTCAACAAGTATTGTCTAAAATCGATCCTATTACAGGTGCAATCTGTATGGAAATTGATGAGAGTGATGATGAACAACCTAAACAAAAAGGTAGTAGGGGTAATAGTAATCAACAATCAAATGACGATGACGATGATAAAGAAGTAGACTTGGATGGAAATTCAGATGAATCAAATGATTCTGATGATTCCGATTCAGTTGAAACTGAAAGCAACGATAACGACTAAAAAAATGAATAATAGGTCTGATATATATTATTAATATGTTAGACCTGTTATTTTATAAAGGAAAACAACATGCAATTAGCTGCAAGGAAAATACTAGATGCAAGTCCTGTCGATGTATTAGAGAACTTTGTCGGTAAGTTTAAACTACAGTTTGACGATGGCGAAGTAATTGATACAACAGGGACACAAGTTGCTATCTCACGATACGGATGGGAAATCATTAAAAAGTTTCCCAATGTCCCAATCACTAAAGAGCATTTTATTTCATCTTACATGAAAGACGAACTCTCTTTTACACCAACGTCGTTTCGTTTATTTCTTTCTAAGATTGTAAACAGTGTATTTGATATCTATCCAATGGATACCAATGAACAAGCATGGGCTTTGCAATCTGAAGTATGGGAAGAATACATGAGAGCATTTAACGATATCTTTAATGATGTACAAATTCATCGTGCAAAATACCATATGTCGATGAATATTGAAGACATCTTAGATATTGAATTTGACCCTGAAATTATTAAGATTAAGAAGGATTACCCAGTTAACGCAAATACGGTAAAAGACCCACATTACATTGCCAGTATTTATAAGCGTAAACAAAAGGTAATGACTTCAGAAAGACACAAGTTCAATAACATTTCCATCATGATGCGTTCAAGTGTGATTAAGATTCCACAATTGATGCAATGTTTTGGACCACGTGGTTCTGTAACCGATATCAACTCAGATATCTTTAACGAACCTATTCAAGATGGTTATATGGATGGCTTCCACAGATTGTACGATAGATTAATTGAATCACGTACAGCTGCAATGTCTTTGAATAACCAATCAGCACCACTGAAGTTTACAGAGTATTTCTCTCGTCGTGTACAATTCATTGGCATGGAATTGAGAAATCTACATTTTGGCGACTGTGGTTCTGAATACTATTTTGAATTTCAGGTACGAGATAACCGAGATGGTTATGTGATTTCAGATTTGGAATTCTTAGAAGGTATGTACTATGTTGCCGATGAAGTAGAAGTAAATGGTAAACTAGAACCTATCTTAAAACCTATTAAGAAAACAGACCATCATTTAATTGGTAAACGAATTAAAGTAAGAACTATCTTTGGTTGTCAGCATTCTGACCCACAAGGTGTATGTTCTACATGTTTTGGTCAAGCGTCACGCAGTGTACCAAAATATCGTAATGTAGGACACTTCGCTATTATTTCGTTTACACAAATTATTACGCAGTTAGTACTCTCTACAAAACACCATACTTCTTCAGCTATTGGTGCTTTGATTGAATTGACTGACCACGTACAGAAGTTCATGAAAATCATGAAAGATGGTTTGGCTACTGGTTTGAAAGACGATATTAAGAAGAACTTTACTTCTATTAAATTAGTCATTTCCGAAGAAGCTATTGATGGTATTTCTGATATCAGTAATGTACGCGATGTAGGTGTATTGTCAGCAAGACGTACTTCACACATCAATCGTATTAAACTTCTGTTTACTGCAAAAGATGGTTCTGTAACAGAAGAGATTATTGATGTTGTTCCAATTACAGATGTAGGTTATCTGTCTATGGAAACACTGAAGTACATGAAAGATAATGGTTGGACGATTACAGATGATGGTATGGTAGAAATTGAGATGATTGATTTTGATACCAATCGACCAATTGTTGAAATCACTCCGAAACAATCCGATATGTATAAATATGCAAAAGGATTGGAAAAGATGATTAAGTCTTCAGTTAAAGAAATTAAACAGCGTGCCATTTCTGTAACACCTGAAATGTTCTTAATGGAACTATCAGATGCAGTGAATAGTAAACTGGGTATTAATCTATCAATTCTTCAGGTATTAGCATATACTATGCTAGGTACGGATATTGTGAATAAAGACTTCTCGTTACCTAAGCCACATACAGGTCATGGTGTGGGTACGATGGACCAATTGATTTGGGGTCGTAGTTTGTCTGGTGCTCTTTCTTATGAAAAACAAGGTAGGACATTGGCAAGCCCTAATTCCTATATCCACACGAATAGGTCAGATTGCCCTATGGATGAATTCTTTGTCCCAGAACAAATGGACTTGGAATACTTTAATCTATTAGAACAGCCTGAATATACCTATAGTGATTTGATAAATAAACGTTAAGATAACACCACCCCTTCCTCCATAGGGGTGGTGGTTATACACCCTTATGGAGAAAACACATGACACCCATGAAGATTGAAGTCTATCCGTTACAGGTTATTATCTATCCTAGTAAACCGGAAGACACTACACAGCTTCGTTCTTTCGCTAGAAACTACATGAGATGGAACGAATATTACGATAAAAGACAGAAAAGAAAAATACGTGTACCCATGGCTGGGTATGTATTTTTTACTAACGATAGACGCGAAGTAAGAATCATGCGTACTATGTTAAATGATTTAATTGGCCATTTGAAAATGTTCCGATACAAAGAAGGAATTGATTTTCAAATAGAATATAAAGATATTGACAATATTGTGGATGATTACTATCCTACTATTAAAGAAGGATGGAATCCACGTGGCGAACAACAAGATGTGATTGATTTTTTGTTAGGGTTTGATTCAGGTTGTGTACTAGGACACCTACAAACAGGACAAGGTAAAAGTCTTATCTCAATGTTCGTTATTGAAAAGATGAAAGAAAGATTTGTCGGTATCATGCGACCACAATACTTAGGTAAAAACCAAGACAGTGGTTGGATTAAAGACTTTTATAAAACTTACGATATTGATTTAAAGAAAGACTTAATCCGTATTCAAGGTTCGGATGAGTTAAAATCATTTATCAATATTTGTTTAGCAGAAAATAGAAATCCTTATAAAGCTGTTTTAATTTCTTCTAAGACTCTAATGAATTTTATTAAATATTACGAGGAATACACTTTAGAAGAATTTAAAGACTTAGGGTTTAACTGTACACCACAGGAATTTCCAAAACTATTAGGTGTAAATGATTTAGTAATTGACGAAGCTCACTTTGACCATCACTTAAACTGTAAGTTTGTTTCTTATCTAGGTGCTAAAAGAGTATTTGGTTTATCAGCCACACCAGTGGCAGATGATAAATTTGTAGACAGAATGTCTAAACTACTTTTCCCAGTAGAAAGACGATACGTACAGAAAGTACATGTATCTTATATTCAACCTATAGCATTTAAATATAAACTAGGTAGTTTAAACGGTATTCGTGTTGAAGGTTTTAGAGGATATTCTCAAACAGCATTTGAGAAATCACTCATGAAAAAGAAAACATTATTGAAGCAATACTATAACATGGTTGTTTCAATTATTGAAGACATTCATTTCCCTAAATACGAAATCAATCCAAACTTTAAATTACTAATTACAGTAGGTACGATTAAGATGGCAAAAGACTTATCTAAGTATCTATCTGAATTATACCCTAATAAGAAAGTAACCAGTTACGTTGAAGATGATACAGTAGATAACCTATATACAAGTGATATTTGCGTATCTACAGTATTAGGTGCAGGTACTGGACACGACATTCCAGAACTAGCCACTGTTATCATGACTAATGCCATTAACTCTACACAAACTAATCTACAGATTGCTGGTCGTTTACGTAAACTACCTCAAAACGTAGAACATAGTTTTGTTTATTTAGTCTGTGATAATATTCCATCTCACCGTAATTATGATATAGCCAAAAGAACCCGTATCTTTAAAGGCAAAATGCACCCTGTAAAAGATATAAGTTATGACAACATTTTAACATAATTTATAACCCAGGGAATCGACAAAATGTTACTTACTCAAAAAACTATAGGGAAATTTAAAGTGAAACAACCTAAACCTGAAATTCCAGTTTTTCGCAATATTGATAAACGTATCTCTCCTACAATTGATATGTTGTACCAGATTAGTAAGAATGGAGAATTCTTTATAACCGGTAAATCTTACCGTGGAAATAAAATGCCTTATGATAAGCAAATACGTATTTATGTTTACCATAGTTTGGCAATGACTCCTATTCCTATCCGTACTTCATTTAAACATTTTAATTCAGTTGTAGATATTTACGAAGACCATGAAAAAGGTATTGAGTTTACAGATATCTATATTGCGCGTAGTAATACATATGTCGATTACATGGCAATGGGCAAGATAATTGGTGTTTGTGCAAAACAGATTAACCAAATTTTGAAAATCAACAATTGCTCTAACCAAAGAATTAAAGATACGGTTTCTACATTGGTAGATAAAATACAAAAAGAACTTCGATAAAAAGACTATACTACTAGACTACCCAATAGGTAGTCTAGTAGCAATAGCATTATATTTATTTTTAAGTGCATACTATTAAATTGAGAATTGTCTCTTAATCTTTTATAAAGGAAACTAAAATGGAAAATTACACTTTGGAAAACTTCGTATTGACTGACGTAGAAAAAGAATACGTTAAAATGTACAATGGGTTTGATTTCTGGTACGCTTATACTGATGATGGTAGTGTATATCGTTCTGCTGAAAAACGACACAATGAACTGAAAGAACAAGGTGATAAGATGATTTCAGATAAAGTTCGTTTGAAGTTTATCAATGAAAATATGCTTAAGCTTAACAGAATGTTGAATGACTAAAGAATAAACATTAATAGACTAGGGTGATGTTACCCTAGTCTATTAATAAACTCTAATACATTTTATTTTATTTCAGATATATACTATTAAAATGGAAAGAGAGAGGAATCTTTCCACTTTAATTCTTCAACAACAAACTTAAGGAGTAGTACTATGGCTATCAAATTCAATTTCCAATATCAAAAAGAGATGTTCACTAACCTCGATGTTGAGGTTAGTCGCCAGAAATGGTTCCAGAAACGTTATGGCGGTCACCGTAAAGTAACTGCCGAGAACTTAGCAAGTATGAATTTCTTACGAGATTCAGAGCGTGAATTCATGAGAAACTACAACATGCAAGGAGCATACCTTGCAGATAGGGATAAGGTAATTATTAAGTTCCTTAACCCTACTCTGAAAGCATTCTTTGCTTTCTGTAGTATTTTCTCCAGCAACCTGCGTAAGCAATTCAAGGCAATGTTGGATGTTGATAAAAACATCTTGCCTCACGAACTTCTACACGCGGTACAATTCAGAAATTTCCATCTGGATGGTCGTACCATCCGTGAAGTGAATACGGAACTTTCTGGACTGTACTTTGCGACACCGAAGATGCGAGAACTTCTTAAAGAGTTGGAGCAAGTGCAATATGAAGCAGAGATAGATGCATACTGCTTCGATTGCATTCGACTTGGTGTGGGTACTAGTGACGATATTGCAACAGTATTATCGACAATGTATCCAGTAGCTTTAAAAGTATGCAAAGACACTGCTGAAATTAAAGCTGACGCCGAAGTTCGGATGGAATACATCAAACAAAACCTCCACATGTTTGCTCCAATCATGGGTTAACATAAAGGAGAGTAAATAGACTAGGGAGAACACCCCCCTAGTCTATTTTTTTAGTTATTTTTTTGTCTTCTATATTCTTCTAGCATATTAACCATACTAGGTGCATTAAATAATTGGTAAGATATTTCTACAGCATTAACAAAGCCACCACTCATGTTAATACCACTTTGTCGTCGCCATCTTTCATCTGCATTGCCAATACTCATTAACTCTTTAGTCATGGTTTCACGAGAAGTATTTAGGGCACTATTACCATTTGGATAACTAGATGTTACGTCAATGTCTGCATTATCTCTAAATACTAATGTTTTTAAACCACGAGCATCTTCAAATAGATTATTACCTTCAGCAATTAATAAATCTGCTCTCAATGTAATAATCCAATCATCACGACCAATTAACTCACTGTCTAATGGTATTTCATTATTTGCACCACCTGTACCATAGGCATAACCTCTTTCTAGATTAAACCAATGCATGTCATCAGCCAATCGTTTAGGTTCTGAATCAAAGTCTTTATAATCACTAGATTCACATGCCGATACGACACTATGTGAAATATCCATAGTTTGTTCATCTAAATATTCTAATGCAATACAGTCGAACTTATTATAGATAACATATTCAAATGGATAATTACTTTGCATGAAAATATGCCAATCCACAGTACCAATCAAATGACTACTTTCATCAAATTTTAACTTACGAATCTTACTGTTTCGATTAGCTCTAGCAATTTCTTTTTCAGACATCCCAGGTTTAATCTCATCTGGAAATTCAATAGACAAAATATAATCCAATGAATACTTAGGTAACTTACCTTTATGTTTACGAGAGTTATAGTAGTAACACATACTATCGATAAAAGTAAAACTAGCAGGTACATTTACTTGTGGCCACTTTTCAAAGTTAGCTAGGTTTTTCCATACACCTTTTTTACTTAATGCAGACTCTTTACCAGGATTATAATCAAAGAATCTAAAAGCAGGAGGTACAGATGGGTCGGATAATATATCAGATACTTTAACATCTGCTCTTTCACAAGCCTCAATGGTTCTGCGTACATCGTAATCCATATTCCAAGCACTAATAAAATCAGGTTTAATCTCATGCGCTCTTTCAAAGATTTTCTTGACGACTTCGATTTCAGAATCCACTACATAAAACTCTTGTTTAATGTTTCTTTCTTTGTTTACTTCACCTAGATAAATCTCATCGTATTTATATAAAGTTTCTAATGCTTTCTCTTTAGAGATATTAGGAAACTTACCACGGATAAAGTTAATATCTACTACAGTAACAACAATATCTTTCATGGATAATGTCGCCATCTCAATATGCTCGTATTTTTCTTTATTACGGATATTGGTTTCCACGTCAAATGCTGCTACGTCTGCTAACTTCTCGGTCTTACTGGCTAACTTACCATGGTTATATTTATATTTTAATTCAGCAGATGAACTTAAATCAGTACCGTAAACATAAGGGCCTCTTAGAATATCAGAAGGAGAGATACGTTGACCAAAGTTCTTAATACCTAAAGAATTCATTGCAGCTGTTAACATCTCTTTTCTAGGTACACGAATCTCTTCACATTCTGAAATAGGAAAACGCTCTTTCTTTTGTTTATGGTTTCTATTCTTAGGCGTACATACCCAGAAAGTCTTCTTAAAGTTTTTAATTAATTTGATTTTTCTATCTACTGTACCGTCGTCAAGATAATCAGTAATCTTAACTAAATGCACATCTGTTTCTCTATTACCAATCTTTTCACTTAAGACGGCATTCTTAGCAGCATTGTTTGCTAAGTAAATAACATTACGGCATTGAGTGCCAACTACTTCAGCCATTTTAATTCCTTTAAAAGTCAAGTCTATTCATATTTTTTTAAATGCAAAAATATATATTAGTCAAATAAAACGAAAGATAATATGAGAACACCGTATAACGTTATACTAAAAGGATGGTTAAAAATGAGTTTATTTGATGAATCGTTAGAGTTATCTAACGAGATGATGGTCAATGAAAACAACTGGTCAATGGTAAAATCAGGTTTTCATGAAGAATTGACAAAAGCAATAAAGATAATTATCGATACAGAAACACCTCGTACTTTTTATCGTAGTAAAGAAGCACAAAAAAGAATTACAGATGTGATTGCTAAACATACAGGTATTAATGTAAATATATCAGCAGAGCACCGGTGCTTTGCGATGATGCCACCTGATTTAAATAAAAACCACACTTTAATTGATTTTGATCAAAGGATGTTTTTTGATAATGAAGAATTAAAAAGACAACAAGGAAGTATTAGAGGGTCTGTAGATATTAAAAATTTTAAAATCGGTGGTGATTTTAAAAATGTAGTGGTTGATTTATTTATTGGCCCAGACATGATGTGGCCAGGATATTACGACAGTAATGCGTTAATGACACCTGCTGAAATTTCAGCAGTTATCCTACATGAAGTAGGACATATGTTTTCTTACTTTGCATTAGTGGCACACACTTATTCTATTAACTTACCAATGCTTGGTACATTGAACCGTATCGCTAATACAGAAGATGCTGATAAAATAGAAATCATTCTAAAACAATGGAATAGTAATGAAACAACACTGACTAAAGTAGATACGAAAGAACTATCTGGTAAACGTAAAGAAGTTATTGTTACAGCTATTGTATCTAATCATGTTCAAGATACAAAAACACTTATGTCACAACGAGAATACGAAGAAGTTAATACAGAACACTTAGCTGATAAGTTTGCAGTAAGATGTGGTGCAGGTGGTGATTTATCATCAGGTCTAAATAAAATCTTAACACTATACGGTGTTAGGTCTACAATGACTATGACTGGTTTTGTTATCAATGAAATCATTACAGGTATTGTTTTACTCATGATGTCAGCATTTACCGTTGTTGGCATGGCAATGATATTACCTGGTATTATTGGATTAATTATCACTATTGAGATATTTAAATCGACATCTAACGCAGGTGATGGTACCTATGATACAGAAGTAAACCGTTTTGGTCGTATGCGTAACGATATGGTCACTATGCTTAAAGATAAGAACATCGATAAAGCAATAGGTAAACGTATTCGTGATGACATTAGTCGTATTGATAAAATCTTAACTAACTATAAAGAATATAAATCTTTAATTGGTTCGTTTGCAGATATGATTATACCTAGTAAACGTAGACTATTGTCTCAAACAGAATTCTATAAAGAATTAGAAAAGTTAAGCTCTAACAATCTATTTGTTGCAGCTTATGATTTAAGAAATTTAAAATAAAAAGGAATTAATTATGTCTTTATATTCAGATATCCGTTCACTTGCTGATACTAACTTTCAACAAGAGAGTCGAATGCAAGG
>QWCZ01002451.1_pt1 | contig 17102 bp, 18 predicted proteins | sample 1972651 | NCBI WGS metagenome assembly QWCZ01 (sample SAMN09866695, study PRJNA288562) | Human oral metagenome isolate pre1_saliva, whole genome shotgun sequencing... | isolation source: mouth | host: Homo sapiens | place: USA: California
ACCGGCGCTATGGGAGCGTACGGGGCAACCGTTTACCTCATGGCAATCCTCGGCGGTATTTTGGGCGACCGCGTCCTGGGCCCCGAACGTACCCTCTTCTATTCCGCGATTGGTATTATGGCGGGCCATATTGCCCTCGCCGCCATACCCGGGGCAGCTGGCGTACTCATAGGCCTTCTTCTGGTCGCGATCGGTTCAGGCTGCCTCAAAAGCAGCGCATCGGTTCTGGTCGGCTCGCTTTACAACAAAGACGACCCCAAACGCGAAGCAGGGTTCACGCTTTTCTATATTGGCATCAACATCGGTGCGCTTTTAGGCCCGGCGCTGACCGGCTGGGGGTGGGGCTGGTTAGGCTTTCACTTCGGCTTCGGAATTGCGGCTATCGGCATGGCGGCAGGACTCATCCAGTATGCGTTCACCCGCAAGAACCTGCCCGAATCGGTGCACGAAGTGACTGCCCCTTTCACCCCACGTCAGAACGGTATTCTAGCGGGCACCCTGCTGAGTATAGCTCTCATAATATTCCTGTTGGTCACCATGGGGTGGATCACCACCAGCAACATCTCCACGTGGGTGGTGAGCGCCGTTGGCATTGGTGCGGTGGCCCTCTTCGTTCAGCTGCTCACCGCCAAGAACGTGACCAGCGACGAACGCTCACGGGTGTGGGCGTTCATTCCCCTCTGGATTGCCAATGCTATTTTCTGGGCGCTCTACCAGCAGCAGTTTACGTTTATTCCCGTATACTCCGAAAAGCGGCTCGACTGGCATATTCTGGGCAGTGACCTGCCCCCGACCCTTGTCAATTCTCTCGCCCCCATTTTCGTGATTCTTCTAGGCTCAGGGTTCGCCGCCATGTGGACCAAGCTGGGCGACCGACAGCCACGCACAACCACCAAGTTCTCGCTCGCACTCGTGACTATCGGCCCGGCATACTGGGTTTTCCTCACACAGGTGGGTGTCCCTAAAGTGGCGGTCTATTGGATGGTCATCATCATGTTTATCTTTACTGTTGCGGAGCTTACGATTTCGCCTACGGGCATGGCGCTGACCACCCGGCTCGCGCCCGAAACCTATAAGGTGAACATGATGGCGCTCTACTGGACCTCTCTGGCGATGGGGAACGCATTTGCGGGCTGGTGCGCACAGTTCTACAGCCAAGACACCGAGGTTCCCTACTTCACCTATGTGGGTGCCGTCTCGGTTATTGCTGGTATTGTCCTCTTCCTCTGCCGCGCACCCGTGCAGAAACTCATGCGCGGAGTGAACTAGAACGCCCATTCGGTGCCACAGACGTATTCTGCTCCACCATCTGTACCGTAAGGGAATACCCTAAAAATGAGGAAAGTACAGGCAGCTGATGAGAATCTGGAACTCTATGTTCTCAATAAGGCTCTTATTGAGAGCATAGAGTCCTTATTTCTCACTAAGGCAAGCTACTGCACGCTATTCAGCCAGCAGGGACAAGGGCAGAACGAGCACCCCATCCGCACGCCGATACACCTGGGCTCCCGTTGTAATAACCACCAAGTTTGTAACACTATCGGGCGTTTTATCCCGCAACCACAGCAGGTGCCGTACGTCAGTGTCGGTAATAACTGGCGCCAGCTTCACTTCTATGCCCAAGACCTCCCCCTCGGGACCCTGCACAATCAAATCTACTTCGTGATCACCGTTCTTAGTGCGCAGATGACTCACCGTTGCCTCTGCAGCCTGCGCAGCAACACGCACACTGAGAGTAACCAAAGACTCAAAGAGCGGCCCCAACATATGCGCTCCCTGTGAAGAGGTCAGTGTTGATGCCGAAAGCTGCAGAAGACGTGCAGCCAAGGCCGGATCAGCCAGCTGGTGCTTGGGAGATACTGTAAGACGAGTAAACTCGTTGCTAGCGGGAGCCCATCCTGGTACTGGATCTAATATCCACAGTTTTGTGAGGAAATTACGATACAAATTAGTAGTGGTCTTAGCAGGCTGTACACCATCCCCGGCCGTTGTAGCATCTAAAATTCGTGAATACGATGCGGTGCTAGATGAGGCAGCTGCATACGCTTGCATCCAACGTTTTAAAGTTTCGGGGTATCGCACAGAACGCCCAAGCTCGGGTATGTCCCTATCGATAATACGTTGCACATAAGCATCTAAGTAGGCACGGCAGACCCTATCAGGCTGGCCTAACGTAGCGGGAAAACCCCCTTCAACGATGGCCTTCACATAGTCATTGAGCGATACGTCCGTAGAGCCTTCTATAACAGGTTGTTCGCCTTTCAAAAGACTGCGGAGACTAACCGGATTTGAAGGTCGGTATCGCTCGTAAAACGTTAGAGGCCGCATGCGAGCCGATAAAATCCTGCCCGCCCCACTATGGGTTCCGCTCTGGTCAACGGGAGTAGCACTACCAGTCAGGAGAAAACGTTTCGAGGGAGCTCCTTCATCTACATTGCGGCGAACTGAGTTCCAGATTTCAGGTAGCTGTTGCCATTCATCCAACAGAACTGTTCCAGAAGGTAACGACGCAAGAAGGAAATCAGCCTGTAGGAATTCTCTCTGCGCTGCGTTATCGAGGTAGTAGACTTGATCAGCCCTTCGGAGAGCAGTAACAGTTTTCCCAACTGCTTTAGGTCCATCAATTGCAATGGCAGGAACGAAGGGGAAAAGCTCATCAAGCTCTAAATCTAGGCTTCTTTTCAAGTAGCTCATACACCTACGCTACCAAAAGTCAGGTGTTTACGCTACCAAAAGTCAGGTGTTTACGCTACCAAAAGTCAGGTGTTTACGCTACCAAAAGTCAGTTTCTGCTCCTCAGTGCTCCTAACCCGCTACCCTCCAAAACCTTCCCCGAACACCAGGGGCGGATGAATATTCCCGCCACCGGCAAGATGACGATTTATGTAGATTCGTGACCTCATGTGACGCTTTAAAAGTTCTTAAACCTTCGTTTTAGGACTTATAGCGAAAAACATTAGGTGCCGTGCCCGCGACCGGTTTAGGGTATATGCCAGACCCGCCGCACAGGCGGGTAAAAGACAACGTTCTATCTAAGGAGAAAACAGACATGGCACTGTACCTGATCGAGCTGACCCCCACGACCGCCTCAAAGGATGAGGCAACCGCGCTCATCGAAACCGTTTCCAACTCCCTAAGCGAAGGCGCGGAGCTCATCGAAACCCAGGTTTCCGCCGATCACAAGCTGATCTTCGCCATCATCGAATCTGAAAACACCGCGTTCGCACCCGCCCTCACCGCGGCTATTGGCGAGCGCGCATCCGTGGTTGGTCCCGACGAGGTTCGCTTGGTGGGCGCAGAACTCGACGACATCAAGAAACTCAAGAAAGATGCAGACTACCTGGTCGAGTGGGATATTCCCGCCGAAATCACGATGGAGCAGTACCTGACCCGTAAGAAGGCGAACGCACCCAAGTACGCCGAGGTACCCGAGGTTTCCTTCCTGCGCACCTATGTGCGTGAGGATACCGCCAAATGCCTGTGCTTCTACGACGCACCCGATGAGGATGCGGTGGTGCGCGCCCGCGAAGCCGTGAGCACCCCCATCGACCGCCTGTTCAAGCTACACGCATAAACGTGCAAGGAGCCTGCTATGTCTAATGTGACGATTGAGCCTCTCCACAGCTATCCCGAACGTGAGCGCGTGCTTGCCCTTGCCGCCGAACACGCAGATGCCGTCGATGCCGGTGAGCGTTCCCCATTTGAGAATCTGCGCGAGATCGCGAAGGATGGTCTGCTGACTCTGGGACGCACCGGCTCCCTCGTACCGCAGGCTGCGGTGGCGTATGATCTTGCCTCGCAGGATGCCTCCACCGGGTTCTCGCTGTGGGCGCATCGTTCCACGATTGCGTTCTTTGATGCGGTGAACCGTGAGCTGCCCGAGGGTTTGGCTGAGGCCACCACAAGCGGCACCACCGCAATGGCCGCCGCCTATAAAGAGGCCGCAGGTATCGGCCCGATCAAGGTACTGGGCACCCTGGTAGAAGGCGGTGTGAAGCTTAACGGCACGGTGTCGTGGGCTTCTAACCTGTACCCGAATGGTGTGATTGTGCTGCCGGTGGCGGTGCAGAATGCGCAGGAGGGGCATCCGAACCGGTATATTGTGACGGTTCGCCAAGATACTCCGGGGCTGAAGGTTGCCTACCATCGTAACCTGCTGGCGCTCAACGGAACCGAGTCTGGCACGATCATTTTTGAGGATGTTTTTGTGCCGACCGAGGATATCCTGACCAAGGACTTTGCGGGGTTCTTAGCGAAAATAACCGCACCGTTCTTGCTGGTGCAGTCCGCGTTCTGCCTGGGTCTTGCCGCCGGGGCGTTACAGAGTGCGGCGGAGCATCTTCAGGTGTCGGGCGGCATCTTTAAACAGGAGTTTGAGGGGCTTCTCGGTACGTACCGTACCCTGCGGGACACTCTGCTGCGTCTAGCAGCTGAACCTGAGAACGCCCAAAAACGTGACTTGCTGCAGCTGCGTTTGGATGTTTCGCACCTGGCGACGGCGGCAACCCATTGTGAGCTGCAAACCGTGGGCGGGGCCGGGTACGTGGCAGGCTCACCCACGGCACGCCGAGTGCGTGAGGTCACGTTCCTGCCGGTGCAGTCGCCAACCGAGGGGCACCTGCGGTACGAACTGGCGAAGCATGACCACCCGGAGGGTTTGCAGGCGGCACTGTAGTGGCTTCCCCTCCCCGCTAATAAAGGCTCTTTATGCGAATAAAGCAGATTTTCTAACGCTTTATTCACATAAAGAGCCTTTTTACAACGCGCACACCAGGCTCAACGGGTGTAGAATTACTGGGAATTTTATCCTCACCTTCACCTGGAGATCGCATCCCATGAGCACACAGAAATCCGGTTTCGGCTGGCGTCTGCACGGCGACGGCAGAAGCATTAAACCCGGCTCGGTCGTGGCACCGAGCGAACGCCTCGCCTGGCCTATTACGATCGGCATCGGCGCCCAGCATGTGGTGGCGATGTTCGGCGCAACCTTCCTCGTACCGCTGCTGACCGGGTTCCCACCCGCAACCACGCTGTTCTTCTCGGGCCTGGGCACCGTCTTATTCCTGCTGATCACGCGCGGGCGTGTGCCTTCTTATCTAGGCTCTTCCTTTGCGTTTATCGCACCCCTAGCGGCGGCGACAAACCAGCACGGTCCGGCGGGTGCGCTCGGCGGTATCGTCATGGCGGGTCTGTCGCTCTTCTTGGTGGGCGTTATTGTGCAGTTTGCGGGTACCGGCTGGCTGACGAAACTCATGCCGCCCGTGGTAACCGGCGCGATCGTGGCGCTCATCGGCTTCAACCTGGCACCGAGCGCGAAAGCAAACTTCATGAAGGCGCCCATCACCGCGCTCGTAACCCTTATCTCGATTATCCTGATTTCGGTGCTGTTCAAGGGTATTATTGGCCGCCTCTCGATTCTATTGGGCGTGATCATCGGGTATGTGACTGCGGTTGTGCGGGGCGAGGTAGACTTCTCGACCATCGAGCAGACCGTGCAGCAGCAGGGCATTATCGGCCTGCCGCATTTTCAGAACCCCGAGTTCCACTGGGAGCTTGCCGGGCTGTTTATCCCCGTGATTCTGGTGCTGGTTGCCGAGAATATTGGGCACGTGAAGTCGGTGGCGCTCATGACGGGCGAGAACCTGGATAACTACTCGGGTCGCGCTCTCATGGCGGACGGTCTGGCGACCACCGTCGCCGGTTTTGGCGGCGGTTCCGGTACGACCACCTACGCCGAGAATATCGGTGTCATGGCGGCAACCAAGGTGTATTCGACGGCGGCATACTGGGTGGCTGCGATTTTCGCGATCGCTCTCTCGCTTTTCCCGGCTTTCGGCGCGGCGATTGCGACCGTTCCGGCGGGTGTTCTTGGAGGTGCCGCAACCGTGCTGTACGGCATGATCGGGATGCTCGGCGTGCGCATTTGGAGCGAAAACCGCGTGGATTTCTCAAACCAGATTAACCTGACGACCGCAGCTGTGGCACTGATTGTGGGCATTGCGGATTACACCTGGGAATTCTCAGGCTTGTCGTTCGCGGGTATTGCACTCGGTACGGCAGCGACCCTGATTGTGTTCCACCTGATGACGTTCATCGCCAAACGCACGAAGGCTGCAGGCGATCCGCTCGACCCCTTTACCGACAAGGACCACGACGAGCTAGGACACTAGACCGGCAAAAGTTTTCCTTCCGAGGACGCCAAAATGCCTTGGCGCACATAACACGCTATGTGCGCCAAGGCATTTTTAGATGTCATATGAGTATGAAGATGCAGCCCGTACTCATTACTCGAATTCGAACTCTTCCTCTTCAACACTCACGATCTCAGGGAAGAAGGGTATAGCGCGCGCTACGCTGAGTGCTGTCTCTTCGCCGCCGATGCTGCCAAACTCCCGGTTTTCGCCACTGGCTCCAAAAAGGTATAGAGCACTTCCACTGCTGAACCTAGAACGTGCAATAATCCCCTCTAACCCTGCTTCCCGAACCGCTTCTGCCCACTGTTGAGTAACAGAATAGCCCTCAGCGTGGGACAACGCAGAAGAAATATCCCCGGGCGCAAAGCCACCAAATGCTTGACGAAAATCAGCAACTTTAAACACACGCGGGAGCTGAACACGAGCCACATAAACGCCGTCGAACCGTTCTCGAAGTGCAGCCTCAGGAGTACTTGCAAGATTAAGCGTCCCGTTAGGCATATTAAGATCGAATCTGCCCCTTTCGGGAGAAAAATATCGACAATCTCGTTCAGTATCATCTACATATTTTTGATACGACCGGTACCATGTGCCAGGTTCTTCACCCCCGTACCCTACTGAAATTGCAGGAATCCCAGAGAGATCTAAGGGACGATTCGGTGGGAGCAGGGTTGATTCATGACGTTCTGTTGGCATCAGTAGTTTGCCCTCCGGTCAGCAGCATCCTGAACTGCACATGCCAGCACAAACTTGAAGTTCTCTTCCGAATCCTTCATGTACTCAACTGCGGGGCGGCCATCAAAGAAATTCGACGGTACAGCGAGCCAAAAAGCAACTTCCCACTCAGTCAGTTTTCCGTCTAATAGGGTTTTAATAATCTGCCGAACCTGCGGATCCACTGCCCCGTCTTTGAACTGAAAAACCGGATATCCGTTACGCCCCGCCTTGTTTTTGAGGCGCAGAATATTGTTCTTGCGCACCCTATCGTTGAGGGCCTGCAGACTGATGCCGCCAAGGTATTCGCGGGTGCTGCGGCTATCTTTCACCTTGCCAATATATTTCCCAGACCCCCGCGCGCCCTTGCGCACCTCAACCGTATGCGAGAGCGCGTTCGAGAGCTCCTGCATAGACTCGGCAGTGGGAGTGATTTCACCCCGATCGATCTGTTCACGGATGCGCCGCTCAGTATCGTGCAGAACACCTGTGATGAACTCTTCGGTCGCTAAACTCTTAGGCATGATGCCGCTCAGTATCGTGCAGAACACCTGTGATGAACTCTTCGGTCGCTAAACTCTTAGGCATGATGCGCTCCTTCCCTTATACACACCACCCTATCAGCTTTATATAGCTTTATAAAGCTGATAGGGTGCAAGAATTCTTGCACTCGGCAATGTTAGAGCAGGAAAGATGAAGACAAAATCGAACTACCTTATGGTCTTTCTGATTATCACCTTCGGTGTGGACGTGTTGGATCGGCACATGAAAATCGAATATATAACGGTTCCAATAATCCTCATCATCATGCTGATCGTTTTCCCCAAATTGTTCACTATCTTTAAAGGGAACGGCACAGAAGATAATCAGCAAAACCGCTAGATGTGACGGGTCAGCTCTTGGGCATTGATAAATGCGCAACAGCACTATAAATTCAGTTAATTAACTGTTTCACTCATAGTTACCAGCCCATTTCGCTTTTGGGGATGCGCACCGACTTGGGGAGTTTTTCACCGGCACGCAGGCGGCCAACATCCGTGAGGTACGGGTCGGTAGCGGTGACGACCGCATCCAGCATGCCAAGCACCCGCAGCACACGAAAAAGCACGTCGGTACGCACCGATTCGCCCTGCTCAATGCGCCGCAGGGTCACGGTCGTAATGTCTGCACGCTCCGCAACCATCTGCGCGGTCAGACCCATCAGTTTACGTTGGATGCGCAGCTGCTCGCCTATCGTCCGCGCGGCCCGGCGCACCTTGGTGGGAATATACGCCATAATCTTTATACCCTCATATAGAAAGAACTATTTCTCTTATAGGTGATAATAGAAAGAATTATTTCTATATAGATGAAAGTTTTATGCCCAGTACGCACTCTCGGGGATTCCCTCATCTAAATTTTTGTCTCTCATCCAAAAATTTTTAGATGAGAGGCAAAATTTAGATGAGGATTTGGATGAGACCGCACGGCGCGCAGCCGCGCGAAGGCTACACCGTTCGGGGCTCTGCCTCTTCGTGTTCCTGAAGCATTGCCTCGATCACCTGCGCCACGCCGTCTTCCCCGAAGGGCGGGCAGGTGCGCCCCACCTTCTCAATCAGTGCGGGCTGCCCGGATGCCATCGCATACCCGCGGCCCGCCCAGCACAGCATCTCGGCGTCGTTCGGCATATCGCCGAAGGCCATCACCTCGTGCGCCTCAATACCGTGCCGTGCGGCAAACTGGGCGAGAGTGTACCCCTTATTCACGGTCTTCGAGCCCATCTCAATCAGCGGCTCACCCACAACCCCGCGCGTGACCGACACCAGCTCGCCCACGGTCTGCGCCACGCGCGCCTGCAGAATATCTGGGTCCATGCCGGGCACGTGCACCAAATATTTAATCACCTGCTCCCCCGCAAACCCGTCTAGCACGCCCAGCAGATGCTGCTCCACCACGCGCGCACCCTCAAGCACTTCCCCGCCCTCATACGGGCCCTGAATGTAGACGGTATCGACGGTTTCAAGGGTATATGTGGCGTTGGGAAAAACCGGCTGCAGCAGCTCGTGGGCGCTGCGGATAGCGTGCGCCGGGGCCCCGTTCACAGCTTCCACCTCGTCAGCCCCCAGGTGATAGATGACCGCCCCATTCGAGCAGATGGCGTAGGAGTCGAAATCGGTTTGTTCCCTAATGGGTGTGAGCCAGCGGCTGGGGCGCCCGGTCACGAACACGATCTGGATGCCCGCCGCCCGCGCAGCCTGAAGGGCGTGCAGGGTGCGGGGGCGGAACCGGAAATCCTTCCCAATGAGTGTGCCGTCAAGGTCGCTGGCGATTAGTCTAATCATGCGGTAACGGCTAGTTTTCCTCGTAGGTGACAGTCAAAAAGGCGCGCGCAATGCCGTGGAAGAAGAGTTTAAAGTTCACGACGGCAGGTGAGGTGTTCTCGTCTACCTCAAGTTCGGGTACGTCCACGGCGGTCACGCAGAAAATGTACCGGTGCGGCCCGTGCCCCGCCGGAGGTGCCGCACCCAAAAACCCGGGAACACCGGCGTCATTGCGGTGGGTGAGCGCACCGTGCGGTGCGGCTGCGCCCGCCTGGCACGCCGAACAGCGCCGACAGCATTGTTGTCGGCGCCGTGCCGCCATCAGTAATGTCGGTGGAGGTGAGCGTAAATTCGGGCAGTTTCGTCAAACCCTCGTAGGGGTCGCGGGGCAGGGGTGCGTGGCTGGTGGGGGTGTAGTCGGGCATAGCTACTCTCCTTATATTCTGTATTCGGAATGAAGGTTTTTAGCCCGCTATAACGCGGATCTTTAGCCGTTGAGCACGGCAAGCAGTTCGTGGCGGTTTGGCGGGTTCGCCCCGGATCGGGAAACTGTAATACCGGCTGCGGTCGCCGAAAAACGCAGCAGCTCAGAAATCTCTTCACGCTCAAGCGCCGCCACCTTCGCACGCGCACCTGAGCCAGCGATACCGCGATCGAGCAGGCCGCAGATGAGCGCCGCCATGAGAGAATCGCCCGCGCCCACAGTATCGGCTACCTGCACACGGTACGCAGGCTCCTCAATACCCTCAGGGTAGGTGCGGGTGTAGGCGATTGGCCCTCTCTCGCCGCGGGTCAGTACCACCAGCTCTGCCCCAAGTGCTACCCAGGCGCGTGCTGTCTCCGCAAGGGAACGGTCGGGGTACAGCCATGTGAGGTCTTCATCGCTGGCCTTCACCACAGAGGCGAGCCCCACAAACCGTTCAGCCCACTCCTGTGCGGCAGCGCGGTCGCTGACAATACTGGGGCGGCAGTTCGGGTCGTAGCTAATGAGCGCGCTCTCACGGGCGGCGGTGAGCGCGTTAGCGACCACATGCGCACCGGGTTCGAGCATCGCCGCAATGGATCCGGTGTGCAGCGCCTGGGAGGTGCGGGCAAGTTCCACCAGCTCGTCGGCGAGCGCATCCAACGACCAGTCAATATTGAACTCGTACTCTGCGGCACCGTCCTGCCCAATGTGGGCTTGTGCGGTGGAGGTGCGCGCAGCGGTGGGGGCAAATGGCACGTTCACACCGGAGGCCTCCAGGTGCTCACTGATGGCACGGCCATAGTCGTCGGCGCCGTAGTGCCCCACGAACTGGGTGGGGTGGCCTAAACGGCTCACCCCGACCGCCACGTTCATGGGGGACCCGCCGGGGTAGGTGTGGGTTTGTTCGCCTTGTTTGTGGACGACATCTACGAGGGCTTCACCGATCACTGTTAGCATGTTTTCAATTCTACCTGCGGGCGGGCCTGCATCGCGGTCCGCACACCACCTTCTTACCTGTCTTTTTGTGGGTTTTTGCCGTGGATTCTTCCTCCTTTGCGAGGGTTTGTTTGGGTTGTTGCGCTCGTATCACAAATGGGCGTGTGACGTGCGCGTATTCCCGGGCGGTTCTGAGCGCACAAACCAGAATTACCCGTTAGACTTGAGGTGAAGCGGTCAGCACAGACCGGCACGAACCGCCCCTGGCATCCCGGGGTGCGGCGAGTATATTACTGACGACGATGTCCACCTAGGAAGAAGGTCAAGAGTGACGACTCCCGAAAACACTCACGCACAGTGGATTGCCCGCGAGACCGAGGCTGAGGAGCTAATCCCCCTCATCGGTAAGCTTAACCGTGAGAACGGCGTGGTGCTGAATATTCACGGCCGCAGCCTGGTCAATAAATCCGTAATTCAGATGCTGCGTTTGCATGATGGTGCCGCGAAGATCGACGGCGCGCCCCTGAATCCCGCGCACACCCTTGAGCTGGTCCGGGCCCTGGCCGACCTTGACCTTGGCCCCTGCTCCATTAATATTGCGTCCCTGCACCGTCAGCATGTTGATGCGGGTTCCCCCGACTTCTCCATGTGGCTGCCCGAGCAGGTTGGCGCATCGGTTGGCAAGAAGGGCGAGACCGTCAAGCAGCAGGATGTGGTGCTCTACGGTTTCGGACGCATTGGCCGCCTGTTGGCGCGTATTCTGCTGGAGCGTTCCTCATCGCTGGGTGCAAACCTGCGTCTGCGTGCGGTGGTGGTGCGTAAGAACACCGAGAACGACCTTGAGAAGCGTGCTTCTTTGCTGGCACGCGATTCGGTGCACGGCCCGTTCAAGGGCACGATTAAGGTAGATGCCGAGAACGACACCATTATTGCTAACGGTCTTCCGGTTCGTTTCATCTACTCCTCGGATCCAACCACTGTGGATTACACCGAGTACGGTATTGAGGATGCGCTTCTGGTCGATAACACCGGCCGCTGGCGCGATGTTCCGGGCCTGACCCAGCACCTTGAGCGCCCCGGCATTTCGCGCGTTCTGCTGACTGCCCCCGGTAAGGGCGATATGAAGAATATTGTTTTCGGCGTGAACGATAACATCATTACCGACGACGATAAGATTCTTTCGGCGGCATCCTGCACGACCAACGCGATCACCCCCGCACTGAAGGTTCTTGATGACGTGTACGGTGTGGAACGCGGTCACGTGGAGACCGTGCACGCTTTCACGAATGATCAGAACCTGATCGATAACTTCCACAAGGGTGATCGCCGCGGCCGTTCGGCGGTGCTGAACATGGTGATTACCGAAACTGGTGCGGCGCGCGCTGTTTCTAAGGCACTCCCCCAGTTGGAGGGCAAGCTGACCGGTAACGCTATTCGCGTTCCCACCCCGGATGTTTCGATGGCTATTCTGAACGTGAAGCTGGCTAAGCCCGCCGGGTCTAAGGATGAGCTGAACGAGGTCTTCCGCCAGGTTGCCCTCAAGGGTGAGCTTCGCCGCCAGATTGGTTACTCCGATTCGCATGAGGCCGTCTCCACCGACTTTGTGGGTTCCCGCAACGCGGGTGTGGTGGATGCGCTTGCCACCGTCGTCACCGACGACTCGGCAATCCTGTACGTCTGGTACGACAACGAGTTCGGGTACTCCTGCCAGGTGGTGCGCGTGCTCGAACGCCTGGTGGGTGAAGAGGCACCGTCATACCCCGCACAGTAGGTTGCGGCCTGCGCACTCGGCGGCACACCGGCGAGTAGCGGCATAAGTGCTGCGGCGTCAAAAGACGGCTTAGGCTGCTCTTTTGACGCCGCAGCGTTCTCTGCGGGTATCCGCTGCGGCGCGCGAAGGAGGTCAACTATGGGGGCGGAAACGCTCACGGGCAGAATCGTGAACGCCATAGACCTTATTGACGGCATCTTAGACGCGGGCAGCATCCGCGACTATACGAGCCGGGACCAGCTGATATTTATGCGGGAGCAGCTGACCAGCATGGCCTCCCACCTGCGGCACCGCACCGCACCCGCCGCGGGCGCACACGCCCTCATGAGCCGGATGGTGGTTGATTCGTGGCCGCTCGATAGCACGCTCGGGCGGCAGCTGGTGGATATTGAGGATGACTACCTGGCGCTGCTGCAGGGCACCCGGAGGCACCCGTGACGGGCAGGATACGCAAGCTGCTTTCGTCATGCACCCGGTGGGTGTCGCGGGAGGTTAGGCAGGAAGAACTCAACGATTTCCGTGTGGCCGTCACAGACGGCAGCGGCGGGGCGCGCATCAGGCTGTCGGGGCTGCTGGGCAATAGTGCACTGGGGATTTGCGCGGTGACGGTGCGTACCCACGGCGGTCGCGTCAATATTATTCTGCGCCAGAGGCTTTCAAACGGCGTGTATTCGGGCAGTTTTGACCGTGAGTTCAGTGTGCCTGCTGGTGTTCATGAGGTCACCTTCGGGAGCGGGAACGCAGTTATCTGGCGGCGGGAACAAGGAAGACCTGGGAACGCCGCTGTTTCCTGTCGGTAGGCTGGCACGCACGTTGCACCAGCAGACGTTCACGCCTTCACCTGCGGAAAATATGGTGCAGGCCCTCATCGGATGATGCCGCCTCATCCTCGTAAACCTGCACGGGTTCTGCCTCACCGCATAGCAGGTACCCGTTAAAGTTATCGTTCGGCACGTAGCACACAACCCCTGCGGCCCGTGATGCAGCGACCACTTTCTCCTGTATCTCTTCTGGGCTTGCCTCCACCCGGTAAAGGCTCACCAGCAGCGCCGCGTCTCCCGTTACATGCCAGTACAGGCACAGGCAGCGCAGGGCGTTGAGCTCCACCGGTGGGATGCCCTGCAGCTCGCTGGAGGTGACCACCAGCACGTTCTTTGCCGGGCAGCCCAGGGCGACGGCGATAAAAGCCGCTAATTCCTGCGGACTCAACCGGTTTTTCACGAAAAAATCAAACATGCGGCTCTTGTACCTGCCCTTCTCCCCTAGTGCACTGTGTACCGGCGTCACCATCGCTGTGGGTGTCTAAAAACTGCTGGAGGCGCCGGGACAGCCCGTCCGTTTGCGGCAGGCTCACAGTAAAACATGAGCGCAGAACATCCAGCAGCGACGCGGCGTCGGTGATGGTGCGCACCCTGCGGGAGCCGTCCGGGCGGTGCAGAGTGTAGCGGGTATTCAGCAGCGTGTGGCGGCTGCCGTCCGGGACGGCGCGGGCCGCCATGAGGCGGGTGCGGAACGGCGAGTGCGGGTGCGTGGACACGAACCAGTTACCCACCTGAAGGTCAATGCGGCGCTGCGGCTGGCGGTCAAAGGTGTACAGCAGCTGCTGCTTGGCACCGGTGACAGCGCATAAAACCAGGCCGTCCCGGTGCGGTTTTAGGCGGTACTGCCCGTGCGGGGTTAGCTGCGTCTTTTCGCTCTCAAGCAGCAGCGGGGCGGTTGGGGCCAGCCCGCCGAACCCCGCATCCACCAGCCACGGCTGTCCTTGAAGCGTCACCTGAAGCAGCATGTGGGTGCGCGCCCCAGCCTCCTCCAGCCGGTTATTGGGGATGACGCTGCCGGTGAGCGGGCGGGCCTCAAACCCGAGCAGGGTGAGTGCATCAAGCAGCAGCAGGTTCAGTTCGTAGCAGTAGCCGCCGCGCCGCTGCGCAACGAGCTTACGGAAGATGCTGCCGCTATCAATCGGCACGGGCTCGCCCAGGACGGTGCTCAGGGTCTGAAACGGCAATGCCGCCATGTGCCGGGTGAGCAGGGTTTTCAGTGCGGTAAGGTCGCACCGGGTGGGCTTAAACCCTATCAGGTGAAGGTACTCACCGAACTGTGCGGCGTCCATGGCATGTCCTCTACACGGTCAAAACTGTGACCGTTCCATTATCTCAGGGGTTGACCCGCTGAATACGCAGAATCTCGCCGGGCTGCAGGAATACTGGCGGCGCCCGCAGTCTTTCGGCCGCACCGCTAGGCCGGGCCGAACACCTTCTCCAGGTGGGCTATATAGTTCACAATATACTGTTCAACCTGCGGGTTTTTTATGACGTCATTACAGATGAAGGTGGGCAGCTGCGAGGTGCCGATGAACTCGTTAGCCTTATGGAACGGCAGGTATACGGCATCCACGCCCGCACCGCCGAAAAAATCACCGGCACGGGTGAACGCCTCAAGGGGTGCGTTCCAGGTGAGTGAGAGCATATGCTGACGGCCTGTGAGCAGACCGCCGGTGCCGTACCCCTCGGTGGGGCTGGCGCTGCTGCGGCCATCATTGGCGAACAGCATACCCGCGCCAGCGGTGAACACCTCGTCCACGTATTTTTTGACGGTCCACGGTGGGCCCATCCACCAGCCGGGCATCTGCCAGATCACCGCATCCATCCACAGGAACTTATCTACCTCCTGCGGCAGGTCGTACCCCTCATCAATGACGGTTTCACGCGTGTGGTGCCCTTGAGCCTGCAGGGCACTGCGGGCGGTCTGATGCAGGGTGTGGTTCAGGCGGCCCGCCGAGTGGCCGAATGCTTTGCCGCCGTCCAAAAGTAGGATATTCACGTGTTCGCTCCTTAATCGCTCAAACCGGTACTCACTGAACAGCCTACCGATGCGCACCGCAAAAAACGACCCGTTTCTTAACCTGCCTAACCGCAGCACCCCGCTTGGGGCCTCAATGACCGGGTGTGCCCGGCGGCCCAGCACCCCGCTGAGTGCAGCATAATTCCGTCGGGCAGCGCTCGCGCATGACCCCTACTTGCGGTAGAGAACCCCGCGGTGTGCCTGAAGTGTCAGCGTGCTGGGCGGGGTATTGCCGGCGGCGTCTTTGAGCCCGCTGGGCACACGCACCATGCGGGAGGTGGTGCCCAGGTTAATGGCCGCCCAGCCGTGTGTAAACGCCCGCGCATGCACCGCCCCGTCGCTTTTCACCGCCTCGGCGGGGGTGCCCAGATCGTACGACATTTCTGGGGAGAACGGGGTCCCGTTGTAGCTATCATGCTCGGTGACTGCAATGCCCGTGAACCGCCCGCCGCCGAAAATCCAGAACCCCGCCAGCCCGTACAGCAGGTTCTCGTCCGTGCCCGTCACCGGTGCTTTCGGGCCGCCGGAGGGGGTGCGCAGGATCGTCACTTTCGGCGCTGTCCGATCGGCGCGCTGAAGCCCCTCGTCGTAGGCTAGGCGCACCTGCCCCTGGGCGCCGCGGCCAATGTGGCGGCTTTGCAGCATGGCGTAGGTGGAGTCCAGAAATTCTTGGGCGCCCCAGCCCAACCAGACTTCCTCAAAACCGCCGCCGTAGGCGCTGTGCGCCTCCCATTTGCCCCACCGCAGGCGGGCCTCGGCAATATTTGGCACCAGAATCTTACCGGCCTTGTTCAGCTCGGCGCCCGCGTACTCGATCAGGTGGTCTAGGCCCGCGCGTACAGTCGCCATGGAGTGGACGTTGCGGATAGGCAGGTTCAGCCCGTAGTAGTCGCTCTCAATATCGTTATCGCCCATCACCCCGTCAAATGGCGAGTCACGCAGTTCTTTGACGACCGAGTCCATCCAGTACCAGCGGTAGTCGGAGTCCCATACCGCCATCTGGTAGTGCTGGGGGTAGCCGCGCCACTCAATGAGTGAGCCGTCCGTACGGCGGGCGTACAGGGCTTTGCCGTTTTGCAGCGCCTGCTGCGCCGTATCCCAGGAGACCCCGGAGGAGTAGATGGGCCCCGGCTCGTAGGAGCGGGTGGAGGAGAGGCATTTATAGGCCAGTACCACCATATCCGGCGCATTCTTTTTCAGGTACAGTGCCGCGTCCTGCTCCCAGGGCTGCAGAATAGCAACCGAATAGTTCTGCACAGCAAACTCTAGCTGTTTCCGGGTGATCGGGTCCCCACCGTAGCGTATCCACGCACCAAAACGGCCGGGCACACCAGCCCGCAGAGCTGTATTATTAATCATTCCTCAGTATATTTTGACGGTCGTGCGGGCAGCCCACCAAGCTTACGGTAGATGCGGTTGTAATGCTCCATCACCAGGCTCAACTGGAAAAACTTCTCCACGCGCGCATACGCGTTACGGCTATACTGCTCATACAGCCCAGGGGTTTCCATAATGATGCGCAAGGCGCGGGCAAAACCGGTCACATCCCCCGGAACAGTTAAGATGCCACAGTTACCAATTTCTTTCCCGTCGGAGGCGTCCAAAATATCGTCGATCAACTGCGACATGCCGCCCACATCGGTACTCACCAGCGGTATGGACGCAGCCATCGCTTCCAGCGCCACGACGGGTTGCCCCTCATTATAGCTAGGCATTAGCAGCAGGTCGTAGTTCGCCAGCATTTGGCGCACCTTTACCGTCCCGTGGAATGTGATGAACTGGCCCATCCCCAAGTCTTCAATCAGGTTCAGGCACTGCTGGTAGTAGTCGATGCGGTGGTCGGTGGGGTCCAGCACGTCCAGGTGAAAGTTCATGATGCC
>QWCZ01000647.1_pt1 | contig 17072 bp, 20 predicted proteins | sample 1972651 | NCBI WGS metagenome assembly QWCZ01 (sample SAMN09866695, study PRJNA288562) | Human oral metagenome isolate pre1_saliva, whole genome shotgun sequencing... | isolation source: mouth | host: Homo sapiens | place: USA: California
CGATAAACGAACCTTGCACACAGAGAATATGGAAATGCAACCTGGTGACTCTCACCATAGAGCCTTCTCCTTTATGTCTGATTGGATCGACCGCAATGAACAAGTATGTTGGTTGACTTTCACGAATCAAAATACACATGATATCATTCGTGGCAATTTACATCGTGCCCCTATGTACACGGGCGTCATTGAAGGGACAGGCCCAAGATATTGCCCATCCATCGAAGATAAAGTGGTTCGTTTTGAAGATAAACAACGCCATCAATTATTCGTGGAACCAGAAGGCAATCACACCAACGAAATGTACGTCCAAGGTATGAGCACAAGCTTGCCAATCGATGTGCAATATGCGTTCCTACGAACTATCCCTGGTTTGGAAGATGTAGAAATCATGCGTCCAGCTTATGCTATCGAGTATGATTGCTTAGATCCATTGCAATTGACACCTGCTTTACAAGTGAAGCATATCCAAGGCTTGTACTCCGCAGGTCAAGCGAATGGTACATCTGGCTATGAAGAAGCGGCAGCACAAGGCTTGATGGCAGGTATCAATGCAGCTTTATGGTTAGAAGGAAAAGAGCCATTTATCTTATCTCGCTCCGAAGGCTACATCGGTGTGCTTATCGACGATTTGGTAACGAAAGGAACGAAAGAACCGAAATCGGACTTGTTAAGGAAGAACGATATAGAGCGTTCAAAGAGAAACAAGGTAAGATCGAAGAGGCAATTCAATTACTAGCGGATACACCTGTAAATCCTAGCGAAGAAACGCAACAAATATTAGATCGTATTGGTACGCCTCGTATCAAAACTGGCATTAAGGCGTACGATTTGGTGAAACGTAACGAACTATCTTATGGAGTAGTGGCAGAGGCTTTCGGATTGCCTCGCTACGAAGCACCAGTGGAAGAAGAAATTGATATTACCATCACCTACGATGGATATATTAAAAAACAGCTAGAGCAAGTAGAAAAGGTGCGCAAGTTAGAGGCTAAAATTATTCCTCAAGACTGGGATTACACCTCTATGAAAGGTGTATCCTTAGAGGCGATCCAAAAATTAAATGCCGTTCGCCCCCATTCTATTGGTCAGGCTAGCCGTATTTCTGGGGTGTCTCCTGCGGATATTTCGGTGCTCTTAGTGCAAATTGAGCAGTACTACCGTGAAAGAGGTTAATATGACATTTTCAGACTATGTGAAAGCCCACACCACAACTTATGGGTTGGACCTCACAGATACACAAATTGACCAGCTACAACGGTTTTACGAGCAAGTGGTGAGCACCAATGAGCACATGAACTTAACGGGCATTACAGAACCAGAAGAGTTTGCTTTAAAACATGTGGTGGACTCTCTATCTTGCTATGATCCTAAGTATTTTACAAAGGGTGCAACGGTTATCGATTTAGGTACAGGAGCCGGCTTTCCAGGCGTTCCCCTAGGCATCTATGATCCGTCCTTGCAGATTACTTTATTTGATTCCTTACAAAAGCGATTGCGCTTTTTAGATGGTGTCATTGAGGATTTAGGCTTGCACGGATGTAGAACCTTACATGGCCGTGCGGAAGATTTGGCACACCAGGAATATCGAGAATCCTTCGATCTTCTTACTAGCCGTGCGGTGGCCCGTTTATCTATTTTGTTAGAATGGGGACTGCCTTACGTGAAAATAGGCGGCTACATGGTGGCATTAAAAGGTTCTATCGTACAAGAAGAACTAGAGGAAAGTAAACGTGCTGTATCCATCTTGGGCGGTGAAATCGTAGAGGTGAAAGAAGTGACATTACCTACCTTGGATGACAAACGAGCTATCGTGTATATCAAAAAGGTAAAACCTACGCCGAAGAAATACCCTCGCAAACCAAAAGAGATTAAAACAAAACCTTTATAGCTTTGTACTATAACTTATAATAAAATATAGAAAAATGCTTATAAGTATGAACTATGGTATACTTAATGAGTACTCTTTTACATGTGCGGTCACGTTGTGTTCGCACATGTTTTATATTTGCAATACAAGATTGAGGTGAGACGATGGCAATCTATAACGGACGATTACCAAAACTCAATGAAGATGAAATAAAACGATATTCTGGACTGAAACATGCGGAGGGATTTCCAGAGCAGTATGTGAAAGAAGCTGCCCTAGAAGTGCAATTAGTAGCAGAACCTCGTGGTGTGTACCAATGCTATGATTACGATGCAGAGACACATACAATCCTTAGTAACCCGCCCATGGTACTGGATGCCACAGGCATCATCCGTCATTTGGGAAATGCGAAAAAAGTATATGTGTTGGCTGTCACAGTAGGTGAAGCGGTAGAAGAACGTAGTTCTGCTTTATTTAAAGAAGGTAAATCTACACTAGGTCTCCTCGTAGATGCAGCGGCTACAACGGCAGTAGAACAAGTGGCAGATCAAGTGAATGAAATCATCGACAGAGAAGCGAAAAAACAAGGCTTTAAAACGACATGGCGCTTTAGCCCAGGTTATGGCAATTGGCCTGTCACAGTACAGCAAGAATTTGCTAAGATCATTAAAACAGAAGAAATTGGGTTGACAGTGACGGATACAAGCATGCTATTTCCACGTAAATCGGTAACAGCTATTGTAGGCTGTCAAACCGCTGATGAAGAAGGACCAAAAACACAACGAGGCTGCACCTCTTGTAGCCAAGTGGGATGTGCATCCCGTAAGTTGCCAGAGAAGGGGACGACGTCGTGCATTTAAACAAATGTACCGTTTGTGATGGATAGTACTGAAAAAGGTATCCTATGTGGGATATCCTTATGATAGTTATACTTTTTTAAAATAAAAAATTGATGTATAGATAAGTAGCGTGATGTACTGATACATGGGAAGAGTATAGTCATCGTTATACGAAGTATATTGCCTTGGGCAAGCAATGTGCCTGATATATAAGTGAGGGACATATGGTATATATTATAGATGGCGGCATGGGTACCATGCTGCAAGCGGCAGGCCTTGGTGACGGGGCTTGTCCAGAATTATTTAACGTAGAACATCCGGACGTGGTGGAGCATATCCATGCAGAATATTTGCGTCACGGTAGCGATATTATTACAACTAACACCTTTGGTGGGACAGCGTTAAAACTGGATGAATACCAATTGGGTCATCGTATGGATGAAATCAATCGGGCTGCTGTGAAAGTCGCACAAGCTGCACGGGATAAGATTAACCCGAATGCGAAAATTGCAGGGGATATGGGTCCTAGCGGTCGATTCATGGCTCCACTAGGGGTAGCTCAATTTGATGAGATTTATGAGACTTTCAAAGACCAAGCAAGAGCCCTTATCGATGCGGGGGTAGATTACCTGATTATTGAAACGATCATCGACATCCAAGAAATGCGTGCTGCTTTATTGGGTGCCAAAGATGCTCGTGACGATTTAGGAAAAACAAAAGACGATGTGAAAATTATCTGTCAGTTCTCTTTCAGTGAAGATGGTCGTACCATCACGGGGACACCACCGGAAGCGGCGGCGATCTTGATGGATGCTATGGAAGCAGATATTGTAGGTATTAACTGTTCTTTGGGACCTGAACAATTATTGCCGCTCGTAGAGCGCATGGCAGCGGTAACGAACTTGCCAATCAGCATTCAGCCGAATGCTGGTATGCCACAACTCGTAGGGAAAGAAACGATCTTCCCATTGGGACCAGAAGAAATGGGCGAATATGCGCCTCGTTTCCTCGATGCAGGGGCGACCTACTTAGGGGCTTGTTGCGGTAGTACACCAAAACACATCGAGGCCATCGCTAAAGCAGCACGAGCACATACACCAGCAGTAAGACCATATGTAGAACCGTTTACTGCTTTTACAAGCCGGACTAGCGTAGTGAAAGTAGGTTTACAAGAAAAACCAATCATCATTGGGGAACGGATTAATCCAACAGGCCGTAAGGTGTTAGCAGAAGAAATCCGCAAGGGCAGTTTCTTAATGGTGAAAAAAGATGCGTTAGCCCAAGTGGAAGCAGGGGCAGACGTATTGGATGTGAATATGGGTGTCACAGGCGTTGACCCAGGGGAAACGATGAAACGAGCTATCGAAGAATTAACGATGCTTGTGGAGGTTCCCTTATCTATCGATACATTGGACCCAGTGGCGATGGAAGCAGGTTTAAAAGCCTATCCAGGTCGTCCATTGTTGAACTCTGTGAACGCAGAGCCAGAGCAATTGGAGGCTGTATTACCATTGGCAAAACGTTATGGTGCAGCATTACTATGCTTGCCATTAGGTAAAAAAGAGTTGCCAGAAACGGCAGAAGAGCGTGTGTCCTTAGCAAAGGAAATCGTCTTAGAAGCGTATAACTATGGATTACGACCAAATGACCTATTATTAGATCCATTAGTGTTGACCTTAGCAAGTAGCCAACATGCAGCACGAGAAACATTAAAAACATTAAAACTCTATGCTGAAACATTTGGTTTCCCAACAGTGATGGGTTTATCTAATATATCCTTTGGCTTGCCACAGCGGGCGTACTTGAATGCACAATTCTTAACGATGGCATTGAGCAGTGGTTTGACATGTCCTATTATGAACCCAATGAATGAAATCGTACGAAAAGCTTTCATTACAGGCCGCACATTTATGGGCTTTGACCCAGCTGCAGCGGATTTTATTGCTGAATATGGTGATGACGATGAAAATGCAGTGGTGACGAAAAAGGTAAAAGCTACAGCAGAAGCCTTCCATAGTGATGATCCTATTGAATGCATTAAACATGCCGTAGAACAAGGGGAAAAAGAGGCGGTTGTGCCATTGGTAAAGGAAGCCTTAGCACAAGGCCTAGATCCGCTAGAGGTGACTCGTAGAGGTTTATCCGATGCTATGGCAGTAGTTGGTGAAAAGTTCGGCTCTGGTAAAGCGTTCTTGCCACAAGTTATGCTAGCAGCAGAAACGATGCAAGCGGCTTTCACAACGATTAAAGAAGTGTTGCCAGAAGGTACAGCAGAGAAGAAAGCGACGATTATCTTAGCTACGGTAAAAGGTGATATCCATGATTTAGGTAAGAATATAGTATCTGCGTTGTTAGAAAACAATGGATACCAAATCGTGGACTTAGGAAAAGACGTATCTCCAGAAGAAATTGTAGCAGCGGCAAAAGAGCATAATGCCCCGATTATTGGGATTGCCTCTTTGATGACTACAACGATGCCGATGATTAATGAAACCATTGCGGCGGTACGTGAAGCGGGTGTCAATGCGAAGGTTCTTGTAGGAGGTGCGGTATTGTCCCAAGCCTATGCAGATGAAGCCGGGGCTGACTCCTATGCTAAAGATGGTATCTCCGCGGTGAATATAGTGAAAGGCTTATTAGGTGATGAATAGTTAGCATACTATAACACTTAGTAGGCAGAATTTTTGGAAGAATTACTTCATGGGATGAGGTATCTAGAAGAATTAGATGGCTTAAAACCCTTTATAAAAAAACATATAAAAAGGAACATGGCAAAAATCATGCCATGTTCCTTTTTATGTGTATATAGATATGTATTGAATACGGACTCCATCACACGTGTATTGTGATTAACCTGTAGGATGTTTCACGTGAAACATTACTGAGAAATACCGCTGAGTATTTTAATTCTTATGATAGAATTTCCATTTGTAATAAACTCGATTCCTTTTCTATAATCGTAAGTTGGCATATATACGCCATAAAAAAGAACGTGAACGCCTTCTTTATTATATACCATACTAGGTTGACCATATTTTGTATAAATGTCTGCTATACTATCTCCGACAGCGATACCTCTGGCAGTGACAGCATCTCGGTTGTCTATAGTTGTCATTGTTGTTTCCGGAAAGTGTTTGTTACTTACATGGAAGGTGATGCCTCCGTAAATTACTCTATTTGGTTTAAGAGCAGTAGGATCCCCCAAACTTTTATAAATAGCATCGGTAGTAGATCCTGCAGGGATACCTGCTACTACTAAGTCTGTTGCTGGTAGTTCATTTCCTTTTACATGCATCGCTTGCAATCGTGAAGTGGAAAGGAGAGAGAATAAAAAGGCGATAACAAGTATCCAAGGACGTAGTTGTTTCATCATGAGCCTATCCTTTCATAGTTACTATAAATCATATGAAAATCGTACTGTATATAAAACTATTTGTCAATGATTAAAAGTGTCTATATAGTGAGTTCATAGAGGGATTGTTTCACGTGAAACAATTAATTAGATAGAGGTTATAATGTTTCACGTGAAACATAAAAATATATAAAAAGATGAAGAAATACCCATAGCTTTCATATAAAATACGAAAATATATGTTATAATGTGATAAGACTATAAGAAAGAGGTGAAATAATGGCTAGAATTATTGCCGTAGCTAACCAAAAAGGTGGCGTTGGTAAAACGACAACTGCTGTAAATTTAAGCGCATCTTTAGCCGTAGAGGGAAAACGAGTACTCTTATTAGATTTAGATCCTCAAGGAAATGCTACAAGTGGATTAGGAATAGATAAAGAAAGCGTTGAACAAGGCGTATATGAAATGCTTGTAGATGATGTATCTATCACAGATATCATAGAATCTACAGTAATAGATACCTTGCAAATTGCGCCAACAACGATAGATCTAGCTGGGGCTGAGGTGGATTTGGTAGCTATGGAAGATAAAGGCTATACTTTGAAACAGTGTATAGCACCTATCGTAGAGGACTATGATTATATCCTTATAGACTGCCCACCATCTTTAGGTATGCTAACAATTAATGCCTTAACCGCTTCTAATAGCGTGTTAATTCCTATACAAACAGAGTTTTATGCTCTAGAAGGGGTTAGCCAATTAATTAAAACAATCGAACTTGTACAAGACGAATTAAATGAAGATTTGGAACTAGAAGGTGTGGTTCTTACTATGTACAATGGACGCACCAAACTAGCCGTACAAGTGGCAGAAGAAGTAACAAATTACTTTGGAGAGTCTGTATATACAACAACAATACCACGAAATGTGAAATTGGGAGAGGCTCCTAGCCATGGTTTACCAGTTGTTATCTATGATAAACGATCCAAAGGAGCTGAAGTATATTGTGCTTTAGCGCGGGAGGTAATAGAACGTGGTGCTTAAAAAAACAAAAGGTGGACTTGGTAAAGGCCTAGGGTCTTTTGGATTGTCTGGTTCTTTTAAAGATGGACATAAAAGTGGCTATGAAATTGATATTACTAAAATAAAACCTAATCCCAATCAGCCTCGTAAACGCTTTTTAGAAGAAGATATGGAGACTTTAGTAGCTTCTATTCAGGCTCATGGATTGATTGCGCCTATTGCAGTTCGCAAGGTAGATGATTATTATGAAATTGTAGCTGGTGAAAGACGGTGGCGTGCCTGTCAGCAGGCGGGACTTACTAAAATTCCTGTGGTGGTGCGAGACTACACCACAGAAGAAGTGAGTGAAATTGCTCTAGTAGAAAATTTACAGAGACAGAACCTAAACCCTATCGAGGAAGCTTTTGGGTATCAATATTTAATGGATACTTTCAAAAAAACACAAGAAGAAATTGCTACTATTGTAGGTCGCAGTCGTTCCTATGTGGCCAATATTGTGCGATTATTACAATTACCAGAGTTTTTACAAGAGGAATTGGAAGTAGGGGCGCTAACAGTGGGTCAGGCTAGACCTTTATTGGCATTAGCTGAAGAACATTTGCAACTACAAGCGCTGGAACGCATTAAGGAAAAAGGCTTAAATGCTCGTCAAATAGAACAACTTGTGAAAGAACTACAATCTGGGAAGAAACGTTTGACATCTACACAACCAAAAGCAACGGCGGAGTTACGAAAGTTAATGCAGAGACTCAAACATAGTTTAGGTGCTCCTGTAGATATTCGCTTAAAGAATACTAAAAAAGTGCAAGGTACTATTGAAGTTTCTTTTAAAAGTGAAGAAGAACTAATGCGTTTAATTAGCTATATTGAAGGTGAATAGAAAGGAAGTCTATGGTATTAGAAACAACTAAAGGGAATCGCTTGCACATAGGCTTTTTTGGGCGTTGCAATGCAGGTAAATCTACTCTGATTAACACGCTGACAGAGCAACAGATTTCCTTGGTATCTCCCATTGCGGGGACTACGACAGATCCAGTGTCTAAAGGGATGGAATTATTGCCCTTGGGTCCAGTGATGATTGTAGATACAGCGGGTATTGATGATACATCAGAACTAGGTTTGTTACGGGTAGACAAAACGAAACAAGTATTATCAACGATGGATCTGGCAGTATATATGATGCGTACTGATGTTGAGCCGATTCCGGAAGATATAGAGTGGTTACAACAATTAGAAAGTAGACATATTCCTACCTTAGTAGTGATTAACGAAGTAAAAGGATGCAAGGGATCTGATTTTATTAAATCCCATGGGGAATTACAACCTTATACATCACAGGTCATAGTAGCAGACGTGAGTGATAGTACAAGCCGAATGGCGTTATTAGAGGCATTAAGTAAATTAAAACCAGTTGATGAAGAGGTACAATCTTTGTTAGGTGGTTACATTGAAGAAAAGGATGTATTTGTCTTAGTATGCCCTATTGATGAATCAGCTCCTAAAGGTCGTATTATTTTGCCACAAGTGCAAATGATTCGTGAAATTTTGGACCATCATGGTATGGCTATGGTGTGCCAAGTAGAGGAGCTGGCCACTACATTGCAGCAATTGCAGAAATCACCTAAATTGGTTATTACTGATTCCCAAGCCTTTGAGGCGGTGAGTCAAATTGTGCCAAAGGATATAGCTTTAACAAGCTTTTCTATTTTGATGGCACGATTTAAAGGAAAATTAAAAGATTTAGTGGCAGGTGTACATGCTATAGAGCAATTGCGAGCAGGTTCACATGTATTGATCAGTGAAGGCTGTACACACCGCCAACAATGTGAAGATATTGGAACAGTAAAAATTCCAAGATGGCTAACAGCAAAAGGCTACACAGACTTACAGTTAGAGTGGACCAGTGGTGGACACTTCCCCCATGATGTATCTAAGTATGATGTTATCATTCATTGTGGAGGTTGTATGTTGACACGTCGAGAGGTATTACGACGTATTGATGTAGCCACTGTCCAAGGGGTGCCAATTGTTAATTATGGTGTTTTGATAGCCTCCTTACATGGCATCTTACAACGTGCTATACAGCCATTTGAATATGAATTAGAATAGAAAGGATTATTGTGTTAGAACAACTATTACCTTGGTTACCATGGATACTAGGAAGTATTGTTTTACTGTTAGTATTACATGCGTTCAGTTTACATATACGAGTAAGTCGCCTTACCAAACGGTATCGATATTTTATGGATGGAGAAAATGGACAAAGTATTGAGCGACGTCTTGCTATTGAAGTGAAAGAATTACGAGATATGGCAAGTACTTGGGAAACCATTTTATCAGAACAAAAAGTGATTCAATCTACACAAGCACAAACATTTCAGCATATTGGATTTGTGAAATATAATGCTTTTGAAAATATTGGCAATGAATTGTCCTTTTCCTTGACGTTATTAGATGGAAATTTCAATGGTATTGTCATCTCTAGTGTATATGGACGAAATGAATCACGTATTTTTACAAAACCAATTGTAAATGGTAAAAGTTTAGCCAGTCTTTCACAAGAAGAGTTAGCTAGCTTGCAATCTGCTATGGGACAACGAAGCAATGGAGATGTGTTAGCAAGTTCTTCTGTGTCAGCATAGAAAGGATGTTATATGCAAATACCTAAGTGGTTGCAGTCACATCTGAAACAAGATGGTAATGACTGGAATTTGCAGTTTACAAAACAACAAATAAAGACGATAGCCATTATATTAATTGCCATTTTAGTTATCTTTTTGGGATTTGGTATCTGGGGGATAGCGCGACAAGTAGAAGTGTTGCAATTGCGCCAAGAAAATCAATTACAAAAAGAGCAATTACGATTATTAGACCAAAAAGTAGAAGTCTTGGATAAAAAAATGAAAACTCTTGATGAGCTAGATCAAAATATTAGAAATATGATCAAAGGCACAGAGTCTGGTACACTGCAGAAAGCAGATGGAACCACCCAAAATAAAGAAGAGAAAGAGGACCCTTCTCCCAAAAGCTCAAATAAGACTTTCACAACAACTCATCTATCTGCGCGTATATCTAGCTTAGATCGTCAAGCACAACGTCGTATGGTATCTATGTATACCTTATATAACGTGCTAAGAGAAGGGGTAGGCAAAGATATTAGAGAATTACAATCTTTGCTAGTCATGGAAGGAGATGCTAGTGATGCTAATAGCCACATGCCATCAATCTGGCCTGCTAAAGGCGTCATTAGTTCTACCTTTGGGGCGCGACAAGATCCTGTTTATGGTGGTGGTGCCTTCCACGAGGGGTTAGATATTGCTAATGATACAGGAACAACAATAGTAGCTACGGCGGCAGGTACTGTAACTTATGCAGCCTATGCTGGAGGGTATGGCAATTTAATAGAAATTGATCATGGTAATGGATTTATTACAAAATATGGGCATAACTCAGCACTCTTAGTACAAGCGGGAATGACTGTGAAAAAAGGACAATCCATTGCACTTATGGGTAGTACTGGTAAAAGTACAGGTAGTCATGTTCACTACGAAGTGAGGGTGAATGGTGTGGCTACGGATCCATTATTATTTTTGCCCATTCAATAGGAGGCAATTATGAAATCCTATGTACAAGTTTATACAGGTGATGGCAAAGGGAAAACAACAGCAGCCATCGGTCTAGCAGTGCGTGCTGCAGGAGTAGGAAAGAAAGTGCTACTACTTCAATTTATGAAATCTAAGGTGTACTCAGAACATGCTGTATTAGATCAATTAGACCCTATCACAGTAGAAACAGTAGGAAAACCTTTTTTTATTATTCCTGAAGGCATGAAAAGCGATGAAGAGTTGCGTCGATGGGGAGATGATGTAGTCGTGTTTCCTAAGGGGCAGCCGCCACAAGAATATAAGGATTTGATTCACATAGGTCAAGAAAGAGCTCTACAGGCTGTGGCAACAGGCGATTTCGATATTGTTATCTTAGATGAATACAATATGGCTTTGTTTTTTGGATTAATTGAAGAAGAAGAGGGGCGTGAGCTCCTAGCAGCTCGAAATCCAAATGTAGAAGTGGTATTTACAGGCCGTGGTGCCCCACAATGGCTTCTTGACGAAGCGGATTTAGTCACTGTTATGGAGTCATATCGTCATTATTATGATCAAGGCGTAGAAGCACGTCTTGGTATTGAGCATTAAGGGTAAAGGATGATATAATTTAAGTATTAACATCGTATAACATACTGAAAGGTAGGTGGTATCGTGTCACTATGGATGATTCTATTGCTATTGGTAATAGCTGTCATCATAGCCATTCTATGTATTCCTATCACATATAGTCTGAAAGTAAGTTCACGCAAGCCCTATGAATTTGACTTCCGATTAGAATGGATGTACCGAGTGTTAAAGGTGCATCTCGCCTATAAGCAAGGCCATTCCTTGTTTAAGGAAGTTTATGTATTAGGGTCTATGAAGGTCGGCTCTGCCCGTGATTACGAGGATTGGTTAAATCGTAGGGTAAAAGAAGAGCTAGATCCCTTAGCGACGGACGACGAGCAAGATGATGTAGACACAAAACACGTGGAAGAAGAAAGAGATCCGTATCCATTATCTGGATATACGGGCCCAGAGCCAGTAACATCTGTACGATTTGATGCGAATGGACATGTCTTGGATTCAGTAGATTCTACATCACCACAAGAAGAAACGACGGAAGAGAAAGAAGATACAAAAGATTTACCAACATTTTGGTGGTGGAAACATGTATCAAACCCTAAACTCTATGAAGCACTGTTTATAGTTAGTAAGCAATGTGCTAGTCATGCTAGTCCTAGAGTATTCCGATTAGAAGGGGATTTTGGAATTCCTAAACCCTATGAAATGGGTCTCATTACTGCAACAGCCTATACAGTGTGCCCCAAACAAGTGGAACAGGTTAATTTCACTTATACGGAATTTGCCTATACAGGTAGTTTAGAAGTAAAAGGACATATGCAGCTAGGTGTATTTGCTTTCTATGGAACTCTATTTATAGTAAAAAAAGCAGTTAGAGAGTGTCTACTGGACAGCGTAAAAGCATTTGTACAGTATCGACGTCGTAAGCAAAGTGCAAAATAAAAACTTTCAGAAGTTGAAGAATAGTAGGAGGTCATGATGGATACTAAACTTACAAACTTAAAAGACAATTTAGAGCCTTTATTTGAGCAATTTAAAGAAATGATTCGTGTAGAAACAGTAGTGGGTGAACCTGTGCAGTTAGGGGATACTACGATTGTACCATTTGTGGATGTATCCCTTGGTTTAGGGGGATGCCAAAAAGCTGGCGGTGGCGGAGCGAAAGTTGAGCCAACAGCTGTACTTGTAATCAAAGGGGAACGCATTGAATTATTCAATATCAAAGGATCTGCTAAATATACTGGCTTTGATCGTTTAATCGGTATGGTTCCAGAAATTATCAGTAAATTGAAAAAAGAAGAATATGTCTATGTAAGTGAGGATAAATAATAATTAACTTATCATATGGATGTGTAGAATATATTTCATTTAGATTTCATATATATAAAGTATAGTAAGGGGGCAAGGTGATTTGCTAATTGGAAATAACTTTGCTATACTAGATAAATAGATGAAAATATTTCTCACAGGGAGGCTTATACATGAACTTAACTAAAAAGATTGCAACTTTAGGTGCACTAGCTGTAGTTGGTGCTTTCACAGTATCTAACGCTGCTAATGTAGGCGTAATTAACGAAGAAGCTATCTACACGGGCTATAATGGCTTTGGTGCTATCCAAATGCAAATTGATAAATTACGTGCTGAATACGGTCCTAAATTAGAAGGTGAATTCAAGAAACTAAATAACTTTAAAACAGATGCAGAAAAACAAGCATATTTTGATAAAAGTGTTCGTGGCATCCAAGAAAAATATAATCAAGAAGAAGCAAGTGTATTAGCTCCATTGGATAAAAAAGTAGCAGAAGCAATTCAAGCTATTGCAAAAGAAAAAAATATCGATGTATTAGTGGCTAATCCAACATCTGCTGGCGCTGTTAAAGAAGGTAATCAAGTTATCGACTTAACGCCAGATGTAGTAGCACGTATCAACAAATAAGATATAAAGAAAACCCTCAGATCGAAAGGTCTGAGGGTTATTTTTTTGTACATAGTATGGTATTCTTATGGTATAGATTCAAGAGACTAGTGTGGTAGTAAGGGAGGAACAGATATGTTAAAAAGAGTGTTACTATTGGCTGTGTTGCTGATCTCATTAGGAAGTGCTATGTCTTTGGCAGCAAGTCACTTGTCTTATATGGGAACTATAGGTGGGACATCATATTATATTGATAAAAACACAGTTCAGAAGTATGGTACGAATGCCTATGCATGGGTAAAGATAGTTACTAATGAAGGTAGCGAAGTATGGGGGCATATTTTAGTTAGTCGCTATGGAAAGGCTTATACTATCACAGAGCTACGAGGAGATGGTGGAGAGCAAAAATTAGATCCACATGAAGAGTTCCGACCTATTGTACCTAATTCACCAATAGAAAAAATTGTTGATTTAATTTGGTAGGTGAAGTATGAAAAAGTTAATGTATATATTTTTAGTTATATGTATTTATATGGTAGGAGCTAACTATAGCAAAGCTGAAAATTTTGTTAAGGTGGGATATAATCAGTCAGTAACAGTATATGTTGATACAGATTCCATTCAGGTAGTACGAAATGACCCTCCATATTATATGATACGATATAGGGAAATGTTTAAGAATTATCAACAAAATACCATGGATATCTGGGAACAAGAAGTGTATTATGATGAAAGTTATGATGCGACAAAGCCTCTTAAATATCGTGCAATTGGAAGGACTTCTTTTGATTTAAATGGGCGATTTATTGAAAGTAATCATTTAACAACTATGTTTATAAGCTGGAAGAATGGGCTATCCGCTGATGCGGCAAACTTTGTATTCTATAAAGCGTTTCATAGAAAGTTTAAGAGTCATTAATTTTAGGAAAGGTTGACAATACTATGAAAAAAACATTATTAAGTATGAGTATTTTATTAAGTCTTACATTCATTAATACATATGCTGAAACTGTACCAATGGATGTATTAGATGCAGTGCGAGATAAAAATAATGTGCGGCTTGAAGAATTTTTACAGTCTGGTGCAGATCCAAGCTCAATGACTGTTACAGGCCAAAACTTATTGACTTATGCAGTATTAATGAGAAATACAGAGGCGGTTAATCTTTTGATAAATAAGGGAGCCGATGTTAATACGCCGAATAAACAAGCTGGAATGGATATCTATCCGATCAGTTTGGCAGTTACATCTCAAGATATTCCAACTGTTAAAAGTTTAATTAATGCCGGAGCCAAAACAGATATAGTAGTAGGTGGGCAACCACTAAAAAATATTGCCAAATTTATGAATAATAGAGAGTTGGTTAATATATTAAATGGTTCTAATTATGAAGCGCTTGATGAAAAAGTAACAACAAAAACTATTCTGTCCACTCTTTCAGCTGAAGATATTGAAAAAGCAAAAAAAGAGGCGAGCAAAGGAAAACGTGCATCTTATGATCTATACGAGAAGGGTAGAAGTTTTTGGGATGCCATGGTGAATGGAGTAAACAAAGCAAATCTTAGATTAGCTTTATCCACACCATATAGTCAACTTCGTAACTTATATTATGAAGAGACAGAGAACTTTGTCATTGTTGATAACGCTGAAAAGCAAGCCATAATAGATTCAAAGGATAAAGTGTATATTATCCCATACTCCTTAGATAGTTATGGATTTTATGGAACTGTAATTAAGAATTTAGTTATTAAAAAGAATGGGAAAATTTACCATGCAAAAGAAGTTGAAGCTCCTATTATGTTAGCTAAATTTGTTTCATCTAATGTGTATGCATTTGATATCAACCTTTTCGATGGTGAACCTATGGAAATTATTGCAGTAGATGCTGCAACAGATCAGAAGTTAGTGATGCCAATTGATGGAAACTTTTATAAAAAAAGAGGATGGTATTAATTTGTGAAGAAATTACTTATAAGAGGAGAGACTATGAAAAAATTTTTAACATGTATGAAAGTTAGTTTATTAGGAATAGTAATATTACTTTCATATTCTACAATTTTTGCTAGAGATATAGGAACCACTGTGGAAGGATCTGGCAGTGAAAAACAGGTTATAATGGTTGTTCCATCGATGAATGTTAATAAAAAAGTTTATGACTCCAATATAGAGATGAATATGGCAATGATTACTGGAGATATTATTCATATTGATCTAATAACTAATTCTGGTACAGTATTAACACAAGAGGCTTTATACTATACATATCAACGGGGTAGTAATGATATATCAAATCCTATTTTACTTCATAATATGGGTGTAGTTCCTGGAAAAGAAACTATGATAAAGGATGGAAAAGTAGTATCAATAGGTAACTATATGATAGATAATAAATTGCATCAAGCAATTATTAATAGAAGTAATTATAGTTTATTTTTGAAAGTTAAAGAAGATTCTTACCCATTATTTATTCCTGTAGATACTTATGCTAAACATGAGCTAGCAAAAGTTTTGTTAGAACATGACCAATTAATATTAAATAATAAGTTAAGAATTTTAAATGAAAAATAAATCTGATTCAGATAAGTGGATAAGAAAATCATCATCCATTATACAAAAAAGGTGTGAACCCAATGCTAATGACTAGCATGGATTCACACCTTTCTATTATTTATGAATTAGGTTTACAATGAACTCGCTATCTTCCACCAATGTAGCTTGGATGTAGTTGTTGCCGTCGAAGTGCAATACTTCTCCTGGTGTTAAGATATGGGATTCTGTTTCGTTAAGGAATACGTTCACTTTACCTTTTACCACAGTGAAGATAACGTTAGCCTCTGGATGATTGTGTTTTTCCACTTGATCACCAGCGACGCCGCCTTTTTTCACGATTTTGTAGTTTGGGCCATCAAAAATTAAACCTAGTTCTTGTTTTACAGTTCCTGCCATAGTAGAACCTCCTATTCTGGGGACTTTCACAGTGGTGAAAGTCAATCACTGCAGCGAATGTGCTGCCATATATAATATAAAAAGGATAAGCTACTTAGCTTTTAGCAATTGTATATACAGGAATATCACCATCAAGGTTCACGCTGAACGCAAAGTCCGGTGCTACGTGACTGACGAAGGCACTGAACCATGCTTGGAAGGCAGCGGCCATAATAATTGGATTCACGCCCGCTGTTTTCCAATAAGAAATTTGATTTTGGTGATTTCCGTACCAACTAAAGGTAGTATCGGTTTGCTCGATCACAGTATCACTTGGGTCACAAGGCATACCGTTCACATAGTAGTCTTGCATCACAGTGTAGATCGCTGGTGCTGTTTGAGCTGTCAGTTTTTCTTTCGCTTCTGTACCGCACATTGCACCTTGTTTGATAAAAGCTTCTAATACAGCGTCAATGCCATCATCGCCACCACAATCAGTTAAATCTTTGATAAAAGTAGCTTCACGAACAGAAGATGTTTGTAATTGGTTGTGTAACCAACCATGAATATTATTATGGTCGATGATACGATCCAACTGGCGATCTGGAGGAATTGGTTTTCCATACAAATCGATAGCGGTTGCATATAACTCATCTGCTAAATCGTCGAGGCGAGTGTGTGCCTCTTTTTTAATCAATTGTTCGCGTTCAGCGATAAGCTGAATTTTTTTGTATAACCAGAAATGAATGTGTCCCAGTACTGCTGACATGTTAAGCTCCTTTTCGTGCGACTTCTAATTTGGAAACAAGTTCATCCACATCCATGCCGTGAATGCTAGCGGCTTGCCATAATGGTTCCCCCGTGGAGGAAGGACAGCCTAGACAACCCATACCGATGGATTGCAACACAGGCACCGTTTGTGGATACATATCTATAATATCACGAATGATGGAATCTTTTGTAATAGCAATTTCAGAT
>QWCZ01000621.1_pt1 | contig 16987 bp, 7 predicted proteins | sample 1972651 | NCBI WGS metagenome assembly QWCZ01 (sample SAMN09866695, study PRJNA288562) | Human oral metagenome isolate pre1_saliva, whole genome shotgun sequencing... | isolation source: mouth | host: Homo sapiens | place: USA: California
GGTGGCAATAGACAGATCCGGGTTTGGGCCAGGCACCAGCTCAGCTGCCAGTGAGGCACTAGCTGCCACCGGGTTGGGTGCGGGCACGGCCGGTAGCTGCGGGCTGGGTGCGGACAGTAGTTGCACGCTGGGCGCAGCCGGACTGGGAGCAGACGGCAACTGCGGGCTAGGCTCGCTAAGCGCACTAACCGGAGTGGCGGCGCTAGTCTCAGCGGCGTCAGCCTCCGGGGAAGGCACGCTGGGCAGCAAGCCGGCTACCGGCTGGGAGCTGACCTCACTGATCGGGGTGTCTTCTAGCAGGCTGCGGGCCGCGGAAGCTTCAGCGGCACTGGGCACCACCGAGGCGGGGCTGTAAACCGAGGCGGCACTACCGGCGCTGTAGCCAGAGTAGGCCGAGGCTACAGACTGTGCCGACCGCGTCGCCGGCGCGCTGGCTGCGCTGACTCCGCTGGCTGCCGAGTTGGAACTGTAAGCGCTGTAGACTTGACTTTTGACGGCTCCCACCAGGCGGTTAACCTCACGTAGCTGCCAGTGCAGCATGGAGGCACGGGTAACACCACTGCGCAAAGGTAGCGCCTCAGTGCCAGCTCCGTGAGCCTGAATTACCAGGGCGGCGACGTCGTCGAGACGTACTTCCTCCCACGCAATAGGGTTAAGTGCCGAGACAGTGCGCACGAAACCATTAACCTGAGTGACCTCAGCGGTGATAGAACCGCGCAGAGCCAGGTGGACGGCGCCGTCGGAGAAGACACCAGCCACAAAGTCAGGCAGGTGGAAGACGTTGTTGTTGTAGTAACCCGCCAGCACCTGCAGCAGACGCTGCAAATTAGCACCATCTTCAAGCTCGCGCCACAGGTCAAGCAACAGATCGTTGGGCCCCTCTAGGGCAACGAATCCGCTCTCGCTGACCGCACTGAGAGTGGTACCTGCGTACCAATTAACTTGAGTATTCATTCATTGTCCTTGAACATCCATGACCATTGCTCACTAGCAACCTCATCGCCGCCACGCCACGGTAGCGACCTATCCAGGGTGGGAGCATCCGGATCATAGTCCCAATCCTGCGTGCCAGGCAGGCTCTGGTGGGTCAGATCGTCATCCTCCCAAGGCGGATATGCGGCCGCAATATCCACCACGATCACCGAGATATTATCCCGACCGCCTGCGTTCCTCGCCGCTTTCACCAGCGCATCAACCACACCCTCAGGCTCACTAACCACAGCTGCGGTAGCCTCAATGAGAGTGTCGGTAACCATGGAAGAAAGCCCATCTGAACAGATGATGTAGCGGTCTCCCACACGTGCAGGCAAGACAAAATAGTCGGCGCGTACACGCGGGCCACAGCCGGCCCCTAACGCGCGCGTAATTACGTTACGACCAGGCAGGTGCTGGGCTTGTTCGGCAGAGATGAGCCCGGCATCAATCTGCTCTTGCACCTGCGAGTGGTCTTTAGTGATTTGCTCAAAGCCGTGCTTGCCTTGGTAGTAGGTGCGCGAGTCCCCAATGTTGAGTACACGCACGCACGGCATAGCCCCATTTTCGCTAAGCACCAAGCCGGTCAGGGTAGAGCCCGGCGCGGGCACACCCGGCAGGCCACTGACTGCCCGGGCTGCGCGTTTAACTGCTTTTTGCAGTTGGGAGGGGTCAACCAGATGATCCTGGGTTAGCTCAGAGAAAGCTGCCAGGGCGGTGGCGGAAGCGACGTCGCCCGCCTTGTGTCCACCCATACCGTCAGCCACTAAAAACACTGGACCGGAAGCTAGGTAGGCGTCTTCGTTGTGTTGACGCACTAATCCCACATCAGTCCCTGCGGCGTATTTGACCGCGATGCGTGTGCGCATCACTCAACCTCCAGGCGGCGGTCGCCGAAAACAATTGAATATCCCTTAGCAACTGGAACCATAGCCCCAGCAAGTACATGTGTGCGACTACCGTCAGGAGCAACCACACTAGTGCCGTTGGTTGAGCCTAGATCGGTGACAAACATGTACTGTCCATCGACGCGCACCGCCAAGTGGGTTTTAGAGATAGAGAAGTTGGGGTCAACTACGGGCACCACGTCAGCTTGCGCCCACATGCCTGCGGGCACCGGGTTGCGCCCCAGCACCACGGCGCTGGTGACGTTAATGACGTCGCCGGTGTCAAGGCGCAAGCACTTACCTACATTGGTTTTAGCGATAGTGACATGCTCATCCCAATCCGTGCCGCTGATATCCACTTGGCCGGTTTCTTGGGCGGCGGTTGCCTCTCCCATTAATTCGTCGGGAACTACCACCGGGATGGGACCACTAAAAGGCTTGTTTGCCCCTAGCTGGCCAGAGACGGGGGCGCTGGCAGCGCTAGCTGGAGCCTGGAAGTTGTTTGGGCGCACTGGCTCCATGTCAACTTCAGTGTTGGCGCTGGGAACAATGGTTTCGTCGTAGCTGTTGCCTAGCGTCTGGGTGGAGTTGGGGGCGCTGGCACCGGGGGCGGTTTGGGCGGGAGCCTGCAGGTTCCAGTCCAGGGAAGTGATTACGCCGTCGCTGTCACGTTGGCCGCCTTCAGGGCCGGGGCTGGTTAGCTGGGGCTGGGGAGACTGGTTGGCTTGGTTTGCACTAAAACCGCCACTTTGATTGGCGACGCCGCCGGCAAAGTTGGCACTGGAGGCGGCGGGGGCTGAGGCGGAGCTGACCGCACCATTAGCTACGGCGCCAGCAGGGATACCGGCCATACCAGCGGCGCCAGCGCCGGGGGCGCCGGGGAAACCAGCGCCAGGGGCACCGTTAGCAGGCCCTACGCCACCAGGAGCGCCAGCGCCAAGGCCTGGGGCGCCACCAGGAGCGCCAGCGCCGGGGTTAAAAGCACCATTTGGGCCTGGGGCTGGGGGCATGGTGAAAGAGTTTTGGGCCATCTGTGCCGCTGCCTGTACTCCAGGTAGCTGCGGGTGCAGCCCGAACTCGTCCATATCCCCTGCCCCAGGCCCGGTTTGGGGCGCGAAAGGCTGGTTGGGAAGAGTTAGCGGGTTGCTTTGTAGACGCACCGGGTTTACGCCTTGGCGCACATTAAGCACAATCACGCCGCTAGCGCGGTCAAACCAAAAGCGGTTTAGGTGGTCGCGGCTAAGGGCGTAAATAACTAGGTTGCCGATCCCGGCAGTAACTAGGGACACCCCTAGCTGCAAGGCTAGCTTGTTGAAAGCTGCCCCACGCGGCGGGCCACTGTTTTTAAAACCGGCCCATGCTAAACCCAGTATCCGCAAACCTGGGGTTTGCCCGCTGCGCATCAAAGCTACTAGGTAACCAATGCATAGCAGCACAGTTAGCGCAATTGATACACCTAGGCTAATCCAAAAAGGGGTGCGGTTAGATTGGTTGCCAGTACCAAAAAATATTACGGCCCCGCTGCCGGCACCAATGACTAGAGAAAAGATAAGCGAGTCAATTAGACGCGCAAACACCCTGGGCCAAAGTGCAGCAAGCCGGGTCCCCTGCAAATGCGCGGGGACCGGGGCCGGGCGACTATTTAGGCTCATTTCTTTCTCCTGAAGTTAGCGCGCATGGTCTGCAGCCACTGCGGCACACGCATCCCTAATGAAACTGGAGATACCGCAGCTAGCCATCGACGCGTGCGTCGCCTACTGGCACCAAGGTGCTGTTTAAGATTTTGCATCTCTAGCCATAAGGGTTCCTGGGAATCAGCTGAAAGTTGCTGCTCAGTTAGCTCCAGATTGGCGTTATTTGAACGTTTTTTAGACTTTTGTTTATCTCCAAAGCGCCCCTTGCGTTGCTTACGGTTCGCTTGGGGTGCTTCGTAACCACTTTCGGACCAAACTCCCTGGGGATCTGGCAGTTTGGCGGGGTTTTGGACGCCGTCAGCGGTAGTTAGGCTCCCCTGCCCCGACTGGCCGAAAGCTACTGCGTTGACTGACAACGCAAAATTACGCACGGATCCTGGCGGGAAGTTGGAGCCAAAGACTGGCTCTAGCGCGTCGATTCTAGCCTGCGCTAGACGCTGGGAGCGTTCGCGGGCACGGGCCCATTTGGCTTTAAGGGCCTTAATGGGGTGACGACGGCGCTTCTGACGCCCCTTAATGGGCACGTACAGGGGCGCCGCCACTGCACCACCAACGCCACCAGCGGCTTGACCACCAGCAAACTGGGCGCCACCTGCACCACCAGCGGCTTGGCCACCAGCAAACTGGGCGGCACCCGCCAAGCCCCCGGCGCCGTCGTTAGCAACGCCGTCGCCACCAGAGCCCGCCCCAACAGCAGCGCTACCAGCGGCGTTAGCAGCCGCAATGGCCTCCGCACCACGCAGTTTAGGCGCCAAATCAACCTGCCCACCCAGTGCCTGGGCGTTACGTTTAGCCTGCTGCTTGGCGCGCTTAGCCTGCGCTGCCTGGGCGGCGGCAGCGTCATAATCAGCCAGCGCAATATCCAAGTAGCGTGCCATCTGGGTGCGGGTGGCGTTAGTGGGCAGCTTGATGCCATAGTCGCGCATCCAGTCTTCCAGCTCCGCCCAGGCCCCCAGGGCGCTGCCAAGCTCGTCGCGGTTACGACGTCGGCGCCCACGCACCGCTTTAAGCGCCAAAATCAGCGCAAACGGGGAGCTAACCAAAGCGGCCACGCCTAGCCCCTGCCCCACCAACAGCAGGTAGTGGGCCCAGTCAAAGCCATGCTTTTTCTTAGTGTCGCGGTCATCAGACACATCCGGGGTTAGGTCAGCCTGCTCCTGCGGGGGCGGCGGTGCCTGCAACACCTGCGGACGCGGCTTGGGTTTAGGCTGCGGCTTGGGGTTAACCAGTTTCTTGTCACGCGGCGGGGTGGGGTCAAAAGCCACCCAGTCGCCATCGAAGTTAACCTCCACCCAGGCGTGCGCCATGGTGCCCTTAACCTCTAGCGTGCCCTTGGAGTAGTGCTCAGGGTAAAAACCCAGTACCACACGGGCCGGGTAACCAGCCTGGCGGGCCATAAGCGCCATAGCCACGGCGTACTGCTCATCATCACCCACCATGTAGTAGTTGGGTTCTAGCAGCTCATCAATGCGGGCGGTGCGGTGACCGGGGCGCGCCATCGAGTCTGAGCCGTCAGAGTAGTAGCCCTCATCATGGTATTTAGCGGTCATTGCACGCACACGAGCCAGCGGGCTGTTAGCGTTACCCACAAACTCACGCAGACGCGTGGCCACCACCGCCGGCACGTTAGTGTCTGTGCCATTTGCTACCTTCCCAAAGCTACGCTTAGATAGCTGCGCATCCGAATAGGTAGGTACAGTAACCACATTTACGCTGTAGCTGTCGCCTTTAACCAGGGTACGGGTGCTAAGCAGGGCGCCCAGATTGGATGAATAGAACAGATCCTGAGTTAAACCCTGGCCTTTACGCGGGGTGAAGCTACGCACCTGTCCCCCACCTGGCAGCCAGTTACCCTGGTAATCAACCATGGTGAAAGTCAGATTATGGGTTTTAGCGCCTTTAGGTAATACGCGCGTATCAACCTGGGCCCCAACCCGCTTAAAACCCTCACCGTTGTCTGACGTCCCCACTCGCATAACGTTTCCGTCATAGGCATCCATAGTGGCGACACGGATACGCTCACCATTTTGCAACCCCGAAACCGTAAACAAAGTAGTGTCTTTTTGAGTATCCACCCAGTAGTGCAGGCGCGTAAGCGGAGCCTGATACTCGGCAATATTCAGCGGCGGCGTCACATAGCTACGCAAAACCTCACGGTTATTAGCCCCCGTCACCTGCGGGCCCAGCACCGCCCCCGCAGCCATGGCGCAAGCCAGCATCAGCAGCGTGCCCAGGCGGGCTCGACGGCGCAACCGCCCCGCCCCCAAAGCGATCAGCCCCCGCTGGCCTCGGCCGTGACGCTTATTAACCGCCCAAGTCGCCCACGTCAGCGCCACTAGCACCCCCACCAGCGCACTATCGCGCCCATAGGGAGCTGCAAAACCACCAAATAGCGCCCCCAGGGCAAACATCAGCGCAACCGGAAGCAGCGCCCACAACTGGCCGCGCTGGTGGCGCAAGACAATCGAAGCACCCAAGCCAGCACACACCATGGCACTCAAATACGGCACCACCGTAATACCCGCATAGGCGTTAGCCGGCGGCGCCAAAGTCAGCAAGTCACGCCAACTAGTCACCGCCCCCAACACCAGGGTTTGCACCATCTGCAAAGACGGAAACACCTTAGCGCTAGCCAAATTCGGTAAAGCCAAAGCCCCACCCAACAGGTAGGCAATCACCAGCGCCAAAATAGTTTCCAGACGCCGCAACCCCAACGCATAAGCAGCGCCAGTAACCACCACAGCCAGCAAAGCGCCGCCCATGGCCGCAATATAGCCAGACCAGTCCCCAAACACCGCCCCATGGCTAACACTGGCAGCTAGCATCAGCAGCGTAAAAGCAACCAGCCCCAGCCAGTTAAAATCCCGGCGCTTAGAACCAACCGTCTCAAGCCCATCAACACTCATAGCGCCGCCTTTCGCAATAACGCAGGAAGCTCACTAAGCGCACCCAAATGCAGCAAATCCATTGCCCCCATACGGTTACGCCCCGCCCGCCCCGGGCTCACCCGCAACACATAAGAACGCGCCGACACCGGCAGACGCACCCAAGCACGCTCAATTAACGCCAAATCAGCCCCCGAACCAGTAATCAGCACCGCCACCGAGGCACCCGGACAAGCCGCCACCGCCTCCTTAGTCAACTCCGGCAACTCAGCGCCATGCCCATCCATCTCCACCAGACTCAACGCATCCAAAGCCCGCTTAGGGTTAGGCAGCGCCGGCACCCCCGCCTGAGTCACCAAAGTAACCTCACGGCTAGCCTTAATCGTGGCCACAATCAGCGACGCCGCCGCCGAGACAGCCACCTCAAACTCAGCCTCACTAGCCCAAGACGCCGCCCGCGTATCCAACACCACCAACAGGTGAGCCCGACGCGTCTCCTCAAACTGACGCACCATCAACTTGCCGGTGTGAGCCGTAGACTTCCAGTGAATATTGCGCCGATCATCGCCGGGCACATACTCACGCAAAGTATGAAAAGACACATCCGAGCTAGACAAATCCCGGATCGTAGCGCCCTCAATATCCTTAATGAAACCAATGGCTTCACTTTCCAAAGCCACCGTACGCGGATGTACATACAACTCAATGCGCTGACTCCAGCGGCGCTCGCGGCGCACTAGGCCCAGCCCGTCGCCGTTAACGCTGCGCACTGGGCCGATTGGCACCAGGCCGCGTCGGGCGGTGGGGATAGCTAGAGGTTGGCTAATCATCTGGCCGGCGCGCAGGGAGGGCACCAGTACGTCAGCGGTGGATTTACCTACCGGTAGTTCCATCACGGCTTTGCGGGTACGCCGGGTGCCGGCGTTGGTGGCTTGTAGCTCGCCGTAGGCGTTATCGCCCACCACCACTCGCTCGTTTTGCACATACAGGTTGATGTTGTGTTTACCCAGGCCCAGGGCGCTTAGCAGGGATAGCAGGGCCAGTACACCTAGCACTAGGCCAATCACTGCTAGCTCCACCCAATGCGTTAGCAGAGCTAGGCCTAGCGCGCTTAGCGCCACTGCACTCACGCCCCACCACAGGGGGGTGAGCACCTGGGTGGCGCGGGTGCGCAGGCGACGCCAGCTAGTGGGTTTTTTGTCTTTTGCGCCAGGGTTTAAGTCGACGCCGCCACGTGGGCGCGCAGAGCTAGTTTTAGCGGCCATGGTTTAGCTGTGTGCGGTGGGCGCGGGTACGGAAGCTAGAACCTGCTCAATGACGCCTTCGGCGCTGGCGCCGGAGAATTGGGCGTCCACATCCAGCACCAGACGGTGAGCCCACACCACTGAGGCCAGTTCCCTGACGTCGTCGGGAATTACGTAGTTGCGTCCCTGAGCGGCAGCCCACACGCGCACCACGCGGGTCATGGCGATAGCACCACGGGTGGAGACCCCCACGCGCACCTGCTGGTGTAGGCGGGTGGCTTCAGCTAGGGCCGCAATGTAGTCCAGTACGGCGCCGTCGACATAGTTAGTTCCGGCCACATCCGCCAGCTGGGTGACCACAGCGGAGGAAACCACGGCCGACAATTTAGCGGAGCGGTCGGGGTTAGCTGAGTCAGCCAGCACCTGGGCCATGGCCCCACGCTCGGGGTAGCCCACGGAGGTTTTCATCAAGAAACGGTCCAGCTGAGCTTCGGGCAGCGGGTAGGTACCGGCCTGCTCAATGGGGTTTTGGGTGGCGATAACCATGAAGGGGCGCCCGGTGGAGTGGGTTTTGCCGTCCACGGTAATTTGCGACTCTTCCATAACCTCCAGCAGCGCCGACTGGGTCTTGGGGCTAGCACGGTTGATCTCATCGGCCAGCACGATAGAGGCAAATACCGGGCCCTTGTGGAATTCCCACTGGCCGCTGCGCTGATCGTAGATGGTCACCCCGGTGATGTCGCTGGGTAGCAGGTCAGGGGTGAACTGGATACGCGAGTGGGTACCTTGGATGGTGGCCGCCAGGGCGCGGGCCAGGGCGGTTTTGCCGGTGCCCGGGGCGTCTTCGAGCAGCAGGTGCCCCTCAGCCAGCATGGTGGTGACCGCCAGGCGAATTACCTGCTCTTTGCCCAGCAAGGCCTGCCCTACGTTAAGCACCATTTTGTTAAATAGATCAGCAAACTGGGCGGCATTAGCCTGGGTGAGCGACATGGGGGTTCCTTTCAAAAGTTTTTTGCTGACGCTTATAACGACTAGGCAGCTTTATGGCTGCAAAGCTGGTTTATTGGTGTGTACCTGACTCGCATTGCAAGGCGGCGTTATCTTCTTTTTCTTCCGCCTGGGTGATGCTGGTGGCAACATATAGGGTCACCCCACCGTCAAAGGTGGTGTAGCGTTTTTCGTCTTTACCAGCAGTGGGGGCCATCGTGTAGGTTTTGCCCGCCCAGGTAATGGTGCACTTGGTGGTGGTGCCGTCCTTCCAGTCCCACAGCTTGACGCCGTAGCGGTAGCAGTTGGGGCTGGTGCTGCCGCAGCTGCCGTTTACTACCTGGGAGCGGTCCACAAAGCCCTGGTAGTTGTTGGCTGGCTTGGGTTCTGCCGCCGACGGCGCCGCTAGGCTTTGGCAGCGCGGTTCAGATTCGCGGGTGCCGGCCTCGCTGGTTACCTGCTTGGAGCTGGCGCAGATTTTTACTTCTTTACCTGCTTCAACCCCGTTTTGGAATTCCACAGTGCCGCCACCTGCCGGCGGTTCCTGCTTATTGGTGTAGGCAGCACCAGTGCTGATGTAAGCCGAGCTGGTGGCGGTGCGCCCATTGCCGTTAGCGGGGCCCACTTGGCAGCTGACCTTAGTGGCCTCAGGGCGAGTACAGGCCAAAGTGGGCGAGATTGGGGCGCCAAAAGGCGTCACTTTACCGGCCACTACTCCTTCAGAGCACTTACCTGAAGCGTTGCAGGCACGCACATAAATAGTGGATTCTTTACCGTTAGTTAAGCCGTTACCTGTTTTATTGGCTACCGACTGCCAGGTGTTCTGATCGGTTGACCATTCCAGGTTCTGGGAATTTTTGTCCCCGCTGGTAACCGTGAAGTCTACCGCGTTATCAGCGCCAGTAGCCTTGGGGGCTGCAGACACTGAAGGAGCAGATACTTTACCCTCCAGCTTCATAGTGTATGAGACTTCCTCAGAGGTGCCGCCGTGAGTTACCGCTCTGACTGCGAACTTCACGGTCCTGTCTACGCTTGCATCAATTTCATAGGGCTTACTTAACCCATAAATCACTATGGCACTAGAGGCCGTAGGGGTATCGGCGTAGGAAAGGAGGTAGTGGGTAATCGGCAGCCCACCAGTGTTGGCTGGCGGGTTCCACGACACCAGTACCCTGGTGGTGCCATCTGAACCCTGGCCCTGTTTGACTACCGTCAAATTAGTGGGCGGACCAGGCTTGCCGTAGGGAGTCACCGGCTGGCTGGCAGCTGATTCCTGACTGGCGCCTTGGGCATTAACTGCGCGCACGGTAGCCGTATAGGCCGTGCCGTTGGTTAGGCCCGTGAAGGTAGCCTTAGTCTCGGTTACGTTCTGGCTGAGCCCACCTGGGGAGAGCGTAATTACGTAACCGGTGATACGCGAACCTGGCGAGTTAGACCTGTTCCACGTGAAACTAGCGGTGCTGTCACCAGCCTTACCAACGGGGGCCCCGGGCGCCGTCGGCACCACACTGACTTGCACACTGGCGGTATTAGAACGCGGGGACTGACCCACCGCGTTACGGGCCACCACATAGAAGGAGTGGGCAATTCCCGGGGTGCGGCCGGGCATAATGCAACTGGTGACCACGCCACAGTCAAGCAGGTCACCCTGCACCGTGTCGTGGACGGTGAAGTTAGTGATGTCGGCGCCATTAGAAGCCCCGGCGGTGAAGGAAACCGTCACTGCGTCGGAGCCGTTAGCGGTGGCGCTAACCCCACTGGGAGCGTCAGGCAAGCCGCGCACACTCACCGCGATGGTGCCCGTAACTTCACGGTCGGCGTCGTTAGTTTTATCGCCCACCCGGTAGGAGATGTTGTAGGTGCCGTGCAGGCCTTCCCGGGCGCTAATGGTTAGGGACGTGCCCGAGGCGCGCACGGTAATACCGTCGCTAGAGCTAGGTGAGCCCACCAGGTGAATCGGGGTGTCAGTAAAGGGGTTAGTGGCGTAGTTGGCCACGTCAACCGTGGTGGATTTACCTGCATCCACGCTCACCTGAGCTTGGCTTAGCTGCACCAGCGGCTCTTTAGCGCCAGTTACACTAACCGGAATTACCGCTTTAGTGCTGGCCCCCTTAGCGTCGCGCACAGTCAGCGCCAAGTTAGCGCTGTTGCCACGCTTAGCCCCGGCGCCAGCCTGCACCTTGAGGGTGTGGCCATCAACGCTGGCTTGGATGCCGTTGGTGGCCCCCGAAACCGTGTAGGTCATGGAGGTGGGGTCGTCGCCGTCGGGGTCACTAACCCAGCTGCTCATATCCGCACTGACGCTTTGGCCACCCACGGCCACCTCAATGGCGGTGGGGCGCACCTGCGGGGGACGGTTAGCGGCGCCCGGATCCACAATCAGCGGGATCGTAAGCGTGGCGGACAGAGCCTTATCGTCAGTGCCGTCAGTTACCGTAACCGTGATTGAAGAGGGCCCCGAATAGTCAGCTTTAGCCCCAAACTCCAAGGTGGCAGAGTCTTTAACTAGCGTGGAGCCATCCCAACCGGCGGCGGCGCTAGCCTGCCCATCTTTCGGCACACTGGCGCTGCGGCCGCTACGTACACGCACATAATTCTTTAGTGCGATAGCGGTTTTAGTGCCGGCTTTAACGTGGATAGGAGTCTTAGACACATTCAGCTCAGGGTTAGTTACCTGGTTGCCAGGCACCCACACCACAGCTGAAGCAGACAGGGAGTCCTTGTCGGTAACCGTGTAGAGCACGTAACGCCCCTGCGTGGCCGGCTCAATTAGCAGGTCTTTACCCGAAACTTTCACGCCCGGGTCAGAGCTGGTGACGCGGTCAGATTCAATATCGCCGTCGGGGTCTTCATCATTATCAAGCACAGACACTTTCACGCTGCCCTGAGCGGCGCGAACCTGCTCAACACTGACCTCGTCGTCGCGCGCAATAGGCGCAACCAGGGCGGCGTCGGGCGAAACCACCACGGTGACCAAGCCAATTACCGGCTCAGAGTGGCCGTCGCTGACCCCGTATTGCAGTGAATAGGTACCGGCTTTTTCAGGGGCCTTGAACACTACCCGTGAATGCTCAGCGCTGACCTCAATTGAGTCGTCGCTGCTGCGTACATCGTCTGCCACTAGTGAAAGTGGATCCCCATCGGGGTCAAGGTCGTTAGACAGCACCGGGACCGATACTTTCACGCCTGGACGCACCCGCACCGAGTCAGAGATAGCCACCGGCTGCTGGTTAGTGCCAGCTACGGCGCTTACCCCCACCTTGACCTGGCCGTTAGCGCTGCGGCCCAGGCGGTCGGTGACGGTGTAGCTAAACACGTCCGTGCCGGCCGCGCCGTTGGCGGCGGTGTAGGTCAGGTAGGTGCCGCTAACTTCAGCGCTGCCCAAGGTGGGCGAGGTGGCCAGGCCCGTTAAGCTCACCGAGTCACCTTCAGTGTCAATGCCCTGCAGCGGGATAGGAATAGTTACCTTCTCCCCTGCCACGGCCCGTGCCTGCACATCTTGCGGGTGGGGGGCAGTGTCGTTGGCAGGATCAGAGCCCACCACCGTCAAGTTAACGGCGGCACTGGCCACGTTCCCGGCGGCGTCGCGCACCGTGTAAATAAGCTTGCCTGAGCCAGGCTGGTCAGCGGCGCGGAAACGCACCACATTGTCAGAGACAAAAGCTTTACCCAGGTTGGCTGACACAGAGCTTTGCAGGTCAGGCTGCACGGTGAGCTTGAGCCCGCCCGGGGAGCGGTCATTGTTTAGCACCGAGATGCTACCCACGTCGCCGACGCGCACCACCAGGTTGTCGTCGTTTAGCTGCGGGGGTTTAGTCATGTCAGCTGCCGGGGTGGGCACAACCCGGATAGTGCCCTGGGTGGCGCCAGACTGGTTGACGGCGGTGTAAGTCAAGCTAGCCGGCTCACTTAGGCCACTGGGCGCCGTGATTTTCACGACCCGGTGCTCCAAAACTGCGGCCACCAGCGGGGAGCCGTCAGGGGTTTTAACTGACTGGACTGACAACACGCCCCCGGTGGGGTCAGTGTCGTTATCCAAGGCCCCCACCAAGGCCGAGCCACCTTCAGGTAGTGAGGTGACGTCGTCTTGCACAATTGGCACAGATTTTTCTGCGCTCTTAATGGCGTCAACCCTAATAAAGCCCGAGGCGGTTTTGGGGCCGTTAGAAACCTGATAGTTCAGGTAGTAGGTACCTTCTGCAGTGGGAGTAAAGGTAAGCACCCCGGTAGGTAGGTCGCTGGTTACCGACAAACCGGCGGGGGCTTCATCCACCTGGGTTAAACGCAGGGTGCCGCCGTTAGGGTCAGAGTCATTATCCATAGGGGTTAGCTGCGCGGATACACCCACCGGGGTGACCAGGTGGTCACCGTTAGTGATGGGGTCCAGGTTACCCGGGGCCTTAACGGTCACGTTCAGGCTGCCTTCGCCGTCAGCGCGCCCATCAGAGAAAATAACTTTCAGGCTTACATCCCCGGGGGAAGTGCCGGTGTCTTTAATGGTGATAGTGCCGTCAGCGCGCCAAGTGACGTTCATGGTGGACGGCGCCTGCACGCTCTTGATGTAGATCTGGTCCCCATCTGGGTCTAGCCAGTCGTTAGAGACGTTAATCTGCCCCTGCGCGCCGGTGGCCAAGGTTAGCACAGAGCGGTTGGTTTGCTTGGGGGCTTCGTTTACCGAGTCGGGGTGCACGGTCAGCTGCACATTAGCTTGGGCGCTGGCGCGTCCGTCACTGAGCTCATAGGTGAAGGTACTCGAACCAGTGGCGCCGGCATCTACCCGCACCTGCAGGGCGGCGCCGTCACGCACCGGGGCCACATTCCCCCAGCTGGGCTGGCTGAGCGGGGCTGCGGTGAGCACGTCGGCGTCTTCATCAGTGTCGTTGTTGATTACCGGCAGGTAGGCGGTGCCACCTGCGCGCACGCCGTACTCGTCGTTATTGGCTTTGGGCGGATGGTTTTCGTCCTTGTGTTCTTTGGGGGCGTTTTGGTCGCGCTGGTTGGAGTCGTCTTCCTCGTCCTCGTTTTCCAGCTTGGATTTGACCTCTTCCCAGCCCTTTACCTCAACCATGTCCTTATCAGGCAGCCACAGCCCACCGGTTTTGACATCGTTGAGTACGATCACGTCGCGGTTGGTACGAAATACTGCCTGACTGGCCTGGTTCAATGTGGAAACTTTACGGGCCAGGTCATTTTTGGTGCCGGGGCAGTCACGCAGGAAGCTACCTTGCCCGCTCCAGGCCGCATATACACAGCCTCGGTGTAGCACCGGGCGCGAGGGGGAACCCTGGGCGGTTTTGGCTTTAACGGTGGTGACTTTTTTGTCATCCAGGTTTACTCGCAGCAGCGCCCCCCGTGTGCCTACCAGCACGTCTTTAGCTTCCGGGCCAGCTTCTTGTAGCTGCAGGTCGGTGCCGTTTAGGTGGACGGCGTCTCCGCTGGGCAGTACCAGTGTGTTGTTTTTGGTGTCCAGCACCACTGCCTGCTTACCTACCGCGCTGACCTGCAATTTGGCGTTGTTGGCGAGTTTGGGCAGTTTAGTTTCGCTTACGTCTAGCTGCTCACCTGCGGGAGTGAGGGTCTTAATTTTGCCGGCTTTTAGGCTTACTACGTGGGCGACGCCGTCGCTACCGATACTTAGCACCGCGCCGGGCATGTCGGTCACCACCGGGGAGGCGGTGGCGGGGTTGAAACTGGCGGCCTGAGCAGCGTCAGCTAGCCACACTTTGCCGGTTTTAGCATCCGCATAGCCGATACGTGAGCCGCCCATCTGGATTTGGTCGGCGCCAGCGAATTTAATGGATTCTTTTAGGGCCACGCGGGCAGGGTCTACGCGAGTAAAAGAGCCGCCATCAGTGTTGGATACAAACACTGTGGCGCCGTTTTGGCGTACATCAAAGTTAGTGGAGTCGGTGCGTACGCGCCCGTCGAGGGCTTGGGCTTGGTAAGACAGGTGCCCAACCAGGCGCATGTCCTGGTTGGTTACCCACACGCCACCGTCGTTGAGGTTTACTTCTTTGGAAACAATGCCCGGGTGGGCTACTGCCAGGGCCACCACGGAGGCAGTAGCTACGGCGGTGGCCGCACCGATGAGGTTGCGAAGTTTAATTCGGGCTCCCATGCCTGCACGTAAACGTGTATGGGCAGAGCTATCGGCGCCTTGGCGCTTGGAGCGCACCAACTTGGGCAGCTTCAATTTTTAACCTCACTGAAAATTTTGGAGCTGGCAGCCAGAGCTCGCGAGACTCTCACTGCCGGCCACTGTTCAGCCTGGTAGGGCCGGGGATTTGTAGGTTTATGTTGCCGCCAGCGCGCTTTGAGGGCGCAAGCAGGGCAACAAACACCCTAGGTCTAGCCTTCACCCTAGCGCGATGGGGAGCCTTCCCCATAAAACCTAGGTATTTAGTTAGCAATCTATCAGGGCATTTTTGAGCTTTGTCACCTCCTTTAGGAGCAGCCTTCGCAGCCTTCAGCGCCCCCTAAGTGCAATCAGCGCACCTCTCAGCGCTGCCTTCATTGCATCCCTCAGCGCAGTCTCAATTTTGTCCACCAGACAAACTGGTGATTGCACAGCCGCTCAGATGTGTTAGCATCAAACCACTATGAGTGTTTGGACCAAATTCGAATTCCCCCAGCGCATGTGCGTATGTGGATCGATTCGTGCTCGAATGTGTAGCTGACGCTGTTGTCCGCCATTCACTGACCATTCCTTCGCACTAAACCATATTCATTAGTCTCACCATAACTACAGGCATATCTGTAGCTACCTGAGTGCAGCTACCAGGCGCCGCAACCAGCGCAATGCACTTATGCGAAGGCACGGTCACAAACACGAAAGTTTCTATAGTGCCTTTCTCTAACGACATTTACGCCTGCCCCTGTACCCACGACCATGAGCCCACCTTGCTCTCCTTTGAGGTTATGCCTCCGCGCAAACCCTCCCTGGAGGCCCCCTTCTGGCAGACAGTGGATCAGCTGCTGCAAGTGCGCCCCGACTTCATGTCTGTCACCTACGGGGCTGGTGGCAAGGACCGCTCAAACGCCCGCGCCACCGTGCACCGCCTGGTGGCAGACACCCCCATCCAGCCCATCGCCCACCTGACCTGCGTGGGCAACTCCACCGCTGAAGTGGTTTCCACGGTTTATGACTACCTGGACTCTGGGGTGCGTACCTTCCTAGCTCTGCGTGGTGACCCCCCAGCAGGCGAAACCAGTTGGGAGCCCGGCCCTGACGGCGTCGCCAGCGCCACTGAGCTAATCCACCTGATCCGCACGGTTGAACAGCGCCGCTGCGACGCCCACCCCGGTGAGGCGCTGCGCTCAGCTTTTAAGCCCCTAACCATTGCGGTGGCCGCCTTCCCGGCTGGCAACCCGGCGGCTGGTACCACCCCCACCCAGGAGGTGGAGCGGCTGCTAGTTAAGCAGGCAGCCGGCGCTTCTTTCGCCATCACCCAGCTGTTTTGGAATGCAGATGTGTACGCCTCCTTCGTGGAGCGCGCCCGCCGCGCCGGCGTACACATCCCGATTGTTCCCGGTATCCTGCCAGCCACCGACCCGGCGCGTCTGCGCCGCGTCCAAGACCTAACCGGCATTGAGGTGCCCGAACAGCTGTTGTCCACTTTGGCCGGCTACCAGCACCAAGAACAGCGTGACGCTTTCGGCGCGGCTTTTGGCTCCAAACTGATCCACTCGGTTTTGGATGCGGGCGCCCCTGGCGTGCACCTATACACCTTCAACAAGGCCAAACCGGTACTAGACATTTTGTCTCTAATGGGTGTGGAGCCTAGCGCGCACCACTCCCCGCTACTTGCGCGCTAAACCAGCGCCGTCGTCGTCAATCCGTAACCATCAACCATTAGCTACCCACTAGCGTGCGTCTACTTTCGTGCGCGCTAATCCAAGAAAATCAAGGAGAACACCCATGTCTGCTGCAACTACGCAGTTCCCCACCGCCACCATTTTGGCCTATCCGCGCATTGGCCGTCAGCGTCAGCTAAAGCGCGCCCTGGAGGCCTACTGGGCCGGGCGCAGCAGCGAGACTGAGCTGCTTGAAGCCGCCAGCAAGCTACGTCAGGAGAACCTGGCGCGCCTAGTTGAACTGGGTTTGGGCGCCTCTGACGCCTCCCTGGCTGACGCACCTTCTTTTTACGACCAGGTGCTAGACGCCACCGTTTTACTGGGCGCTATCCCCCCGCGTTTTGCCGGCCGTGAGGGCCTAGACCTCTACTTCGCCCTGGCCCGTGGGGACGAAAAGGTGGGCCCCGAGGAGATGACTAAGTGGTTTGACACTAACTACCACTACTTGGTCCCCGAGATCGGCC
>QWCZ01001677.1_pt1 | contig 16930 bp, 14 predicted proteins | sample 1972651 | NCBI WGS metagenome assembly QWCZ01 (sample SAMN09866695, study PRJNA288562) | Human oral metagenome isolate pre1_saliva, whole genome shotgun sequencing... | isolation source: mouth | host: Homo sapiens | place: USA: California
CAGTTCGCCGGCGCTGGGCATGCGGCTGGATGGCACGCTGCAGGGCAAGACGGCCTATGTGGATACCAGGGTGGTGCTGAATCCGCTGCAAGGCAGCGCCTCCGTTCCGCTGGGCCCGCAGCTGCTGCAGACGCTGAAGGCCGATGTGAACGTGTATCTGCCCAAGACCATCACGTCCGAGGTGAACCGCCGTCTGGAGCAGTCCTTTGGCAAGGATGCCAACGGCTGCAACCTGGATTGCCAGCTGCGTCATCAGGGCATTGCCCGTGAACAGGCTGATGCCTGGGAAACCAAGGTGCAGTTTGCCGGTGGCCAATTGATGCTGAACGGCCAACGGATCTTCTGAACGCCTTCGGGCGTTGCTTTCCAGCCGTCGGGCAGCAGCCGGTACGATACCGGCTGTTGCTTTTGCACCATATGCCGCACGTGCGTGGGCACAGTTGCGGGGATGGTGACAATGAGCAGGATAACGGTGGTGGCAGGCAGCGTGATGGCGCTGGGTGTGGCCTACGTGGGCAGCAGCTGGTTGCTGGGACACGTGGCGCAGCAGAAATATCAGACGGAATTCGAGCGGGTTGCCCGGCTGCTTGGGGCAGATGCGGTGGAGATGGTGGAGGTCGAGAATGGCCTCTTCCATTCCCGGACGATGGCCGTGCTGACATTCGAACGCAGAAGTCCGGCATCCGGGGCGGATGACGAAGTGGACGCTTCGGATGACGAGGACAGCGACAACGGTGACGACAGCGAAGACAGTGACGAGTATTCGCTGAAGGGGCTGTTCGACGATGAGGACATCCCGGACGAGGATGTCGAAGATGATTCGGAACCGGATGATTCGGACGAGGTGACGGCCCGCAAGGTGGTGGCCGATGTCAGTCCGCCCAAGGTGGAGAAAGTCAGCCCGCCCAAGGTGGAGGAAGCACCGCGTCCTCCCTTGAAGATCCATCTGGTGCAGGATATCCGTCATGGGCCCTTTGTGGATGGTCGCCTGGCAGCTTCCGTGATCGAGACGCGGCTTGACCATGTGGAAGGTCTGGCCGATGAGGAGCGCAAGGGCCTGGATGAGGTGAAGTCGCCGGAGCTGCGCGTCGTGGCGGGGCTGATGGGCGATGTGGATGGGCGCTTCCTGATTCCGGCAGGCCGGGTGATGCCGCCGGCCCCTGAGGAAGGCAAGCTGGAGTGGAAGTCCTTCACCTATGACTTCCGGCTGAGTGCCGATCGCAAGCAGATGTCCGGCGAGATCGACTGGCCGGGCCTGGTGTTTCACATTCCGGCCGGGAAGGTGGCAGGAACCGGTCTGGACAATGCCATGGCTTCGGAGTCGAAGGATCGGGAGGGTCTTTACCTGGAGGTGAAGGCGCTGTCCGGCAAGTATGCCTATCACCGCAACCATGCCGATGACTGGCTGATGGTCCCGGGCACCTATGAAATGAGCCTGGACAGGCTGGAGGCGAAGACGCTGCCGCACGAGGGAAGCACTTCGCTCCAGAAGGTCCTGCTGGACATGCGTGACTGGAAGGGGAACGGACAGGTCACGTCTTCCGGCGGGCTGCTGTCCGATGAGGTCGAGATGCGCGGGAAACTGACGGTGCTGGGAACGACCTTCGACAGCTTGGGCTACCGGGCGCGGCTCTCCAACATTGATGCCGGCAGTCTGCGCAAGGTCCAAGATCTGGCCATGACGTTCCAGAAGCAGCAGAAGGACGTGCTGGAAGGGCGCCAGCTGGTCGGGATGCCCTCTGAGCGGGATGCCGAGGCGCTGCTGCGGTCGCTGACATCCGGATCGCCGACGATTGATCTGCAGCTGGACGGTAGCCTGGAAGGGAAGGTGGCCCGCGCCGATATTGGCGTGACGCTCAAGCCTCTGCCGGCCAACGACCAGGAGCCGGTGCTGATGGGGGCGATGCGGTCGGTGAAGGCCCGGGCCAAGGTGCAGCTTCCGCAGGCCTGGGTGACGCTGGCACAACAGAAGCTGGATACGGTTGAGAAGGACGAGGATGTCGACTGTGATCTGACCTGTCGTCTGGAGAGTCTGCCCTTTGTGCGCCGTCAGGGCGACACGTGGGAGGTGGATGCCCACTATGACGACCAGCATCTGGTGGTGAACGGCGAACAGCTGTTCTGATCGGTCTGTGCTCCGGGCCGGGTACAGGGGGCGCTGCAAGGCCCCTGTACCGCATGCGTGAAGGACGGATGCGCGATGCGTGGCGCACCGGGTCGGGAACAGGGCACGGTTTCGTTCATTGCATGGCAGGCCGGCTGCTGGCATGATGCCTGTTGGCCGCAAGGTGCCCGGGTCGCCATGGCCCGGACAGGCTGCCGTGTGGTGTGTGTACTTCCGGACGGTACCGGACCGTCCGGAGCAGTGATGGCGGCGCAGGCATCTTCGGCCTGCCCATGACGGGGAACGAGCATGGACCGACTGTTCAACATCATCCGCAACCAGTTCATCGATGTCATCGAATGGACGGACGACTCGCGTGACACGCTGTCGTTTCGCTGGCCGGATGAGGACAAGGAGATCAAGAACGGTGCGCAGCTGATCGTCCGTGAATCGCAGCTGGTGCAGTTCGTGGCGGCCGGACAGTTTGCCGATCTGTTCGGCCCCGGCAAGTACACGCTCACCACCGAGAACATCCCGATCCTGTCCACCATCCTGGGCTGGAAATACGGCTTCCAGTCGCCGTTCAAGTGTGATGTCTACTACCTGAACACGCGGCTCTTCACGGGCAACAAGTGGGGCACGGCCAATCCGGTGATGATGCGGGACCCGGATTTCGGTGTGGTGCGGTTGCGGGCCTTCGGCACCTATGATTTCCGCATTGTCGATGCGCCGCTGTTCCTGAAGGAGGTGGCGGGCACCGACCAGCATTTCCGGCTGGACGAATTCCAGGACACGATGCGTTCGCGCATCGTGAGCGTGTTCACCGATGCGCTGGCGCGTGCCCACGTGCCGGTGCTGGATGTGGCGGGCCGCTATGCCGAGATGGGTGAGGCGCTCCTGCCCATCATCAATCCGACCGTGCGCGAGAAGTATGGTCTGGAGATTTCCAGTTTCATTCTGGAAAACGTGTCGGTGCCGGCCGAGGTCGAGCAGGCCATCGACAAGCAGAGCAGCATGCGCGCCATCGGCAACCTCAACGACTATGTGAAGTACCAGATGGGCCTGTCGATGGGGCAGGGGGGCGAAGGTGGCTCGGCAGCTGCCATGCCCGCGCAGATGGCGATGGGCTTTGCCATGGCGCAGGACATGATGCGGGGCATGGGTGCGTCGGCGTCGGGTGCCCCGGGGGCAGCCAGTGGCACGGCATCGGTTACGGGTGCTGTGTCAGGACAGGGCATGGCACCTGTGCAGGGTGCATCGGGTGGCTCTTCCGGCGCAGCCGGCCATCCAGCATCGGTGGCGGTGCTGGAAGTGCTCACGCCCGAGCAGGCAGCGCAGCTGCTGAGCGTGTCGGTGGAGGATGTACTGGCCAGCATCCAGTCGGGTGAGCTGAAGGCGCGGCGCATCGGCACGGCCTATCGCATTGCACGGTCGGCCCTGGACGAGTTCCTGCGTGGCTGAGGTGTCGCAATCGGCATCTCCGGCGGGCACGGCCGACGGCCGGCCCTGTCCGGAATGTGGGGGTCACCTGGAATGGAGTGCCGCCCGCCAGGCTCTGGCATGCCCCTATTGCGGCACCGTGGTGGCGACGTTCTCCGGACGGGGCCGGGTGGATGGCAAGCGGGGTGACAGGGCAGGGGATGCTAGGGATGAACGCGTGGGGGGAAACCCCTCTCATGCAGGTGATGGCGAGCCTGCTGCCGGTGCGACGGAAGCTGCGGGGAATGTGGGCGCAGCGGGCATGTCGGCCGAGGACAGGTCGCTGGTGCAGGAAGCCGAGGCGTTGTTCGGTCGCGGGGTGCCGGACCATCATGCGCTGTATGAGCAGGATCTGGAAGCAGCCCTGCGCAATCCTGCCAACCTGCGCAACTGGGGGGCGGCACGGCACGAGGTGAAGTGCCAGAACTGTCATGCCATCTCGGTCTTCGTGAATGGCAAGGTCGCCGATCGCTGCGATTTCTGCGGGTCGCCGGCCATCGTGACGCATGAGGAAATGCGCGATGCGATCACGCCGCAGAGCCTGCTGCCGTTTCGCATCAGCGAAAGCCAGGTGCGTGATGTGCTGCGCACCTGGTATCGGTCCCGCTGGTTTGCACCGAACCGCTTGAAGCGGGCGGCTGCAACCGACACGCTGAAGGGCATCTATCTGCCGTACTGGACCTTCGATGCCCGGGCGCATTCACGCTGGCAGGCAGAATCGGGGCGCTATTACTACACCACCGAAACGGTGCGTGGCACCGATGGCCGGCTGGAGACGCGTCGCGTGCAGCATGTGCAATGGACGCCATCCTTCGGTAAACTGGAACATTGGTTCGATGACGAACTGGTTCCGGGCACGGTGGGCATCCATGAAAAGCTGCTGAAGCGCATCGAACCCTTTCCGACGACGACCGATCTGAAGGCCTATTCACCGGACTATGTGCGCGGCTGGACGGTTGAGCGCTATCAGGTGGATCTGCGCGAGGCTACCACGCAGGGGCGCCAGCAGATGCAGCTGAGCATGGAGGCGTTGTGCAGCCGCGAGGTGCCGGGTGATACCCATCGCAATCTGCGGGTGGAAACGCGTTTTGACGACTGCACCTTCAAGCATGTGCTGGTGCCGGTCTGGCTGGTGCGCTATGACTATGGCACCCGCAATTTTCAGGTGCTGGTGAACGGCTATACCGGCAAGGTGGCCGGCGAACAGCCCTGGAGCTGGGTGAAGATTGCACTGGCGGTACTGCTGGTGCTGGCCGTGCTCGCAGGGCTGTCGATGCTGGATCGATGAACCTGCCTTGTTCGGGCTGATAGCCGTTTGGGTGGGGTAGGCTCAAATCTGCGGGGCAGGGGGAATGCTCATGGCTCGACCCAATCCTGCCAATTCAGGTCTTCGATCCGGGAAAACTCCCGGCTGTTATGGGTGACCAGTGTTGCGCCGGCGCTCAGGGCATGACAGGCAATCCAGAGATCGTTGTTGCCAATGGGTCTGCCTTGTCTTTTCAGTGTGTCGGCCCAATGGCCATAGTGGATGCAGGTATTCTCATCTGGATACAGGATCTGGATTCGCTGGGTGATCCTGCGTATGTTGTCGTGGGATTTCTTCCTGTCACGACTGCCTTCTGCACCTTGGAGCAGCTCTCCATAGGTGACGAAACTCATCACGATCCTGTCGTGGGGAGCAAGAGAGGAGATTTTCCTGGCTACGCTCTCTGGTCGGTTCTTCATCAGATAGATGATGATGTTGGTATCCAGCATGTAGATCATAGTGGATCCCGGTCCTGAGGCGGCGTCATGTCCCTGTCTTCGAGCGCCTGGATGAAAGACTCATCGAAGCCGGAGAACAGGTCCAGGAAAGCTTCTCCCTTGTCAATGACAGGGCGCAGGATGAGGTCGCCGTTCTCTGCCCTCATGATTTCCACCGTGTCTCCGTCAAGGCGGAAGTCGACTGGAATCCGGACGGCCTGGCTGTTTCCGCTCTGGAATACCTTGGTCAGCATGGCGTGTATATACATCAAGTTGATGATGTATAAACTAGCAGATCGCTGAACCGCATGTCAATGCACACCGACCAGGCTGTCTGGCTGGTTCGCTACGACTATGGCACCCGCAATTTTCAGGTACTGGTGAACGGCTACACCGGCAAGGTGGCCGGAGAACAGCCCTGGAGCTGGGTGAAGATTGCACTGGCGGTGCTGCTGGTGCTGGCCGTGCTCGCAGGGCTGTCGATGCTGGATCGCTGAAGGATCAGGCGGCCTTGTCCAGCGTGGCCATGTCGATGACGAAGCGGTACTTCACGTCGCTCTTGAGCATGCGCTCGTAGGCGTCGTTGATGCTGGCCATGTCGATGATCTCCACGTCGGCGGTGATGTTGTGCTCACCGCAGAAATCCAGCAGTTCCTGGGTTTCCTTGATGCCGCCGATGATGGAGCCGGCAACGGAACGCCGCCCCATGATCAGCGGAACGGTGTTGATCATGGATTCCAGGTTGCCCAGAAGGCCGACGAAGACCAGCGTGCCATCCAGCTTGAGCGTGGGGATGTAGGGCTGGATGTCGTGGGTGTACGGCACCGTGTCGATGATCAGGTCGAACTGGCAGGCCGCCCCTTTCATCTGCTCTGCATCGGTGGAGATGATGACGTGGTGCGCACCCAGGCGGTGGGCATCGTCGATCTTGCCGGGCGAGCGCGAGAACAGGGTGACTTCGGCACCCAGGGCCTTCGCAAGCTTGATGGCCATGTGACCCAGGCCGCCCAGACCCACCACGGCGACCTTGCTGCCCTTGCCCACGTTCCAGTGACGCAGTGGCGACCAGGTGGTGATGCCGGCGCACAGGATGGGCGGCACGCCCTTCGTGTCGAGGTTCTCGGGCACGCGCAGCACGAAGGCATCGCTCACGGTGATGCTGTTGGAGTAGCCGCCGTAGGTGGGCATGCCGTCGTGGCGGTCCTTGCTGTCGTAGGTGAAGGTGGGGCGGTTCTCGCAGTACTGCTCCAGGTCATGGTGGCAGGGTTCGCACTGGCGGCACGAATCCACCATGCAGCCCACGCCGACCAGATCGCCCGGCTTGAAGCGGGTGACATCCTTGCCGATGCTGCGCACGCGGCCGACGATCTCGTGGCCCGGCACGACGGGGTAGGTGGTACCGCCCCAGTCGTTGCGGGCAGTGTGCAGGTCGCTGTGGCAGACGCCGGAGTAGAGGATGTCGATGACGACGTCGTCCGGCCGGGGATCGCGTCGCTCGAAGCGGAAGGGGACCAAGGGCTTGTCGGCTGCGTGGGCAGCATAGCCGTGGACGTGCTGGGTCATGGACGTTCTCTCCTGGGGGTGGGGCCCGGGGCCGGAAAAGGACGGGCGAAGGAATCTGCAGCCAGTCTTTCCGGGACGGTCTGTGCCGCCCGGGCCTTGAGGGGAAGGAAGGTGCTTCGCCTTGGAATCTTCGGTGGGACTTTCTGAAGACCGCTGGCGTGCAGGGGCACCCTGTCCATGATAGCCCCCAGCCTATGGGGATGCCGGAATGTCAGTTGAAGGCGCCATGAATGCGGGCAGCCAGGCATGCGGGGCGCCAGGAAGAAACGTGTCTGCTGATTCTGACGCGCCGTCTCTTGATGGATACCGGGTGCTGGCGAGCCGGCGGGTACATCCGTGCCCACGTCCATAGGCACGGTGTCATCGATGGTCAGGGTGCGGCGGTGTTCAGGGCGAGAGCCGTTCGCGGATCCAGTGGCCGTTTTCCAGCCGGTACTGGATGCGGTCATGCAGGCGGCTGGGACGGCCCTGCCAGAATTCCACCAGGCGGCTGGCCCAGGCGCCGATGCGGCTGGTGTAGGGGCGGGAATCGAAGTAGGCGTCGGATTCGGCTTCGGGCAGCTTGTCGATGCTGCCTTCCACACGCACCTGACGCTCCAGTTCGGGCCAGAAGAAGGTGAGCGCGACGTAGGGGTGAAGGGCGATGGCGCGGCCCTTGCGGCTCTGATAGTTGGTGAAGAAGACGAAGCCCTGGTCGTTGACTTCCTTCAGCAGCACGATGCGGGCGTTGGGGTGGCCGTGTTCGTCGACGGTGGCGACGTTCATGGCGGTGGGTTCATGGACCTGGGCATGCATGGCGGCATCCAGCCAGGTGCGGAACTGTTCCAGCGGCTGGCTGGCGCAGTCGGTCTCGGACAGTTCCTGCCGGCAGTAGTCCTGGCGGATGTCGTGCAGATCCAGTTTGCTCATGGAAGTCTCCTTGATGGCAGGCCAATATTCTGCCCTGAACGGGCGTCTGCGTCCGCCTGTCCGGATGCGCGGTGCATGAAGAAGGCCGGCCGTGAGGGTGTCTCCTCACGGCCGGCCTGTTCCCGAAGGCGCCGCCCCGAAGGGCGGTTGCGTCGGTTTGCTGCAGGGATGCGCTTCTGCGCGGGATCAGCGCTCCAGGTGCAGGAACTGCATGTGGCGCTCGTACTGGTTCAGGATGTCGCCGATGATCTGTTCGCGGGTGTAGCCGACCAGATCGTATTCCTGGCTGCCTTCGCGCAGGAAGACCTCGGCACGCCAGTAGCGCTCGTGGTGCTTGTCGGATTCCAGGTTGCTGGCCTGGTTCATGGCAAACACCGGCATCAGGGCCGAGACGGGTTTCACCTGATAGAGGAAATCCACTTCCTCGCCATGCAGCACCTCGAAGGTGAGGCTCTGGTCTTCCTCGTTGCGGATGACGGTGGTCTGCACGCCCTGCTTGTTCAGTTCGGCGCAGACATCCTGCATGGCCGGCTCCAGCGTGCCGGCCATGAAGCGCAGCACCGCCTTGCGCGTGGGGAAGTTCAGGATGCGGTTCAGGCGGTCACGCCAGCTGTGCTGCGGGTTCAGCGCGGGCGGTGCCATGTCGAAGGTGCTTGCCTTGCGGCGGTTGCCCTCCTGGCGCAGGCTGTAGGCCATGGCCACCATGTAGATGAAGAGCACCAGCGAGAACGGCAGGCCGGCCGCGACCGAGACCGATTGCAGGGCCGAGAAGCCGCCCGAGAACAGCAGCCCCAGCGTGATGAGGCCGGTGGCAGCCGCCCAGAAGAGTCGCAGCCAGATGGGGGCGTCGTCGCCCGATGAGAGTCCCTTGCTGGACAGGTTGGCCAGCACCAGCGCCCCGGAATCGGCCGAGGTGACGAAGAAGATCAGGCCGATGATGACCGAGACGCTGGACCAGATGGCCGGATGGGCATAGTGCTCGAAGAGGGCAAAGAGGCCCATGGCGGGGGTCTCGATGGCGGTCTTGGCCAGGGCCGGATCGGTGGCGGCATGGAAGATGCCGCTGTTGCCGAATATGGAGAACCAGGCAAAGATGAAGCCCAGCGGGATGAACATCACGCCGAAGACGAATTCGCGCAGGGTGCGGCCGCGCGAGATGCGGGCGATGAACAGCCCCACGAACGGCGCCCAGGCCACCCACCAGGCCCAGAAGAAGATGGTCCAGGTGGATTTCCAGGTGGCGCCCTGTGCGCCTTCGTAGGCGTAGGTCTCGAAGGTCTTGACCGGAAGCGTCTCGAAGTAGTCCCCGATGTTCTGCACCATGGCGTTGAGCAGGAACTGCGTGGGACCGGCGAAGAGCAGGGCGATGACCAGCAGGATGGCGGTCAGCATGTTGAACTCGGACAGCCGGCGTACCCCCTTGTCGACGCCGGACATGGCCGAGGCGGCGGCCGTGACGGTGACGATGATGATGATGATGGCCTGGGTGAACTTCGTGGTCTCGATGCCGAAGACGTGGGCCAGGCCGGCGTTGGCCTGCAGCACGCCGATGCCCAGGCTGGTGGCCAGGCCCAGCAGCGTGCAGACCACGCCGAAGATGTCGACGCTGTGGCCGAGCCAGCCGTCGGCCCGCTTCTGGCCGAACACCGGCACCAGCGCCGAGCGCAGCGCCAGCGGCAGGTTGTGGCGGTAGGCGAAGTAGGCCAGCGCCATGCCGATGAGCGCGTAGATGCCCCAGCCGTGCAGGCCCCAGTGCAGGAAGGTCTGCGCCAGGGCAGCCCGGGCGGCCAGGGGTGTGCCGCCCTGGCCGGTGACCGGTGTGAGGTAGTGGGTCAGCGGTTCGGATACGCCGAAGAAGAGCAGATCGATGCCGATGCCCGCGGAGAACAGCATGGCGGCCCACGCCAGGTACGGGAAGTCGGGCTTCTCGTGGTCCTGGCCCAGCTTGATGTCGCCGTACTTGGACATGCCCACGTACAGCGAGAAGATGCCGTAGGCGGCGACGATCAGCATGTAGTACCAGCCGAAGCGGTCGGAAACCCAGGCCAGGGCGTGGCCGAGCACCTTTTCGCTGAGGCCGGGAAAGGCCAGGGTGAAGCCGATCAGCGCGAGGGTGAGCAGCGCCGAGACCGTGAAGACGATGCGATGGATGGTGGCCGGCGTGTCGGCCGTGCCATTGATGACGGTCGTCGTGGTTGTACTGCCGGCGTCCTGACCGGGTGGATGCTGCGCAGATGAGGGGTGCTGTTGCATGCCATGCCCTCCCTCAGGCCCGGACGGGCTTGCCGCGCACGGGGGCGCCGTTGGCCTGGTAGTAGGGGGCATCGGACGGCGGCAGGGGATCGCGGCCACGGATCCGGTCGGCGATCTTCTCGGCGATCATGATGGTGGTGGCGTTGAGGTTGCCGGTGATGATGTCCGGCATGATCGAGGCATCCACCACGCGCAGCCCTTCCAGCCCGTGGACCCGTCCCTGGCCGTCCACCACGGCGTCGTTGCCTTCGCCCATGGCACAGGTGCAGGAGGGGTGGTAGGCGGTCTCGGCATGCTGCCGGACGTAGGCGTCCAGCTCGGCGTCGCTCTGCAGGTCGTCGGTCGGGGTGATGGCCTTGCCCCGGAAGCCGTCCAGTGCCGGCTGGCGGAAGATGTCGCGGGTGATGCGGATGGCGGCGCGGAACTCTTCCCAGTCCTGCGGGTGGGACATGTAGTTGAAGAGGATGCTGGGGTGTTCCTGCGGGTTGGTGCTTGTGATGCGCACGCGGCCGCGGCTGGGTGAGCGCATGGAGCCGACGTGGGCCTGGAAGCTGTGGGCCTTCGAGGCGTTGCGGCCGTCGTAGCGCACGGCGATGGGCAGGAAGTGATACTGGATGTTGGGCCAGGTGAACTTTTCATCGCTGCGGATGAAGCCACCGGCCTCGAAGTGGTTGGTGGCGCCCAGGCCGGTGCCCTTGAACATCCATTCGACGCCGATGGGGGGCTTGTTGTACCAGAGGTTGGCCGGTGCGATGGACACGGGCTGCAGGCACTCGTACTGCATGTAGAGTTCGAGGTGGTCCTGCAGGTTGTTGCCCACACCCGGCAGGTCCAGGATCTCCTTCACGCCGGCTTCCTTGAGCCATTCGCCGGGGCCCACGCCCGAGCGCTGCAGGATCTGCGGTGAGGCAATGGCGCCCCCGCACAGGAGGATCTCGCGGCTGGCGTGGGCCGTCTGGAACGTGCCGCCATCGATCTGGTAGCGCACGCCCACGGCACGGGTGCCCTCGAAGACGATGGTGTCGACCAGGGCGCGGGACTGGATGACGAGGCTGCTGCGCTCACGGGCCATGTCCAGGTAGCCCCGGGCCGTGGAGGCACGTCGGCCCTGGCGGGTGACGAAACGGTCCATGGGGCCGAAGCCTTCCTGCTGGTAGCCGTTGAGGTCGTCGGTGCGCGGGTAGCCGGCCTGCACGCCGGCCTCGATCATGGCCTCGAAGAGCGGGTTGGCGGCGGGCTTGGCCGTGGTCACTTCGATGGGACCGTGGCCGCCGTGGTAGGCGTTGGGGCCGGCGTCACGGCATTCGGCCTTGCGGAAGTAGGGCAGCACGTCGTGGTAGCGCCAGTCGGCCAGGCCGTCCTTCTTCGCCCAGTGGTCGAAGTCCAGGGCGTTACCACGGATGTAGCACATGCCGTTGATCAGCGACGAGCCACCCAGGCCCTTGCCCCGGCCACAGTCCATGCGGCGGTTGTCCATGAAAGGCTCTGGGTCGGTCTTGTAGCCCCAGTTGTACGTGGTGCCCTGCAGCGGCATGGCCAGCGCAGCCGGCATCTGGGTCCGGAAGTCCAGGCGGTAGTCGGGCAGGCCCGCTTCCAGCAGCAGGACGCGGACGTTCGGGTCTTCGGTCAGGCGGGCCGCCAGGACGTTGCCGGCCGAGCCGGCGCCGATGATGATGTAGTCGTAAGTGGATTGAGCCATGGAAAGAGCGTGTTAAGTCGGAAGGAATAGGCCGTATGCAGGCACAGCGAGTGCCTTGCCATTGATGAAATGCGGGCGAGATGACAAGTGAGCGCTTGCTCCGGAATTTTCTGGAGCGAGCCGGGCCGGGCCTGCGGCAGGTGTCTGCGTTGCAGGCTGGCCGGAGATCCGCAGGGCGGACCTAGTTGAAGACCGACACGAAGTCGCCCAGTTCGACCTGGACCGACTTGGTCTGCGTGTAGTGCATCAGCGTCTGGAGGCCGTTCTCGCGGCCGATGCCGGACTGCTTGTAGCCGCCCACCGGCATCTGGGCGGGGGATTCGCCCCAGGTGTTGAGCCAGCAGATGCCGGCTTCCAGCTGGCCGATGACGCGGTGGGCGCGTTTCAGGTCCGGTGTGACCAGACCGGCGGCCAGACCGTAGGTCGTGCGGTTGGCGCGCGCGATGACTTCGGCCTCGGTCTCGAAGGACAGGATGCTCATGACCGGCCCGAAGATCTCTTCTTGCACGATCTTCATGTCATCACGGCAGTCGGTGAAGACGGTGGGGGCCACGAAGGCGCCCTGGGCCAGGGCGCCGGTCTCGATCCGGTGGCCACCGCAGAGCAGGCGGGCACCCTGTTCCTTGCCGGATTCGATGTAAGTGAGCACTTTCTTCATGTGCGGGAAACTGACCAGCGGACCGAAGTTCGTGCTGTCGTCCAGCGGGTGGCCGATCCGGATGCGGGCGACGCGGGCCAGCACGGCCTCCTCGAAGCGCGCCTTGAGCGAGGCGTGGACGAAGACGCGGGTGCCGTTGGTACAGACCTGGCCGCTGCTGTAGAAGTTGGCCATCATGGCGATGTCGGCCGCCAGATCGATGTCGGCGTCCTCGAAGACGATGAGCGGGGACTTGCCGCCCAGCTCCATGGTGACGTCCTTGAGCGACGAGGCGGCGGCGCTGGCCATCACCTTCTTGCCGGTGGCCACGCCGCCGGTGAAGGAGATCTTGGCGATGTCGGGATGCTGGCTGAGCGCCTGGCCGACCCGCCAGTCGCCCTGCACCACGTTGAAGACGCCGGCCGGCAGCCCCGCTTCCAGGAAGATCTCGGCCAGATGGGGAGCCGACAGCGGCGTGACCTCGCTGGGCTTGAAGATCATGGCGTTGCCGGCGGCCAGCGCCGGCGCCGACTTCCACATGGCGATCTGGATGGGGTAGTTCCAGGCGCCGATGCCGGCCACGACGCCCAGCGGCTCCTGGCGCGTGTAGACGAAGCTGGTGGGGCGCAGCGGGATCTGACGGCCCTCGATGGCCACGGCCAGACCGGCGTAGTACTCGATCACGTCGGCGCCGGTGACGATGTCCACGGCCCGGGTCTCGGACAGGGGCTTGCCGGTGTCGCGGCTTTCCAGCTCGGCCAGCTCGTGGTTGGCATCACGCAGCAGTTCGACGGCGCGATTGAGGATGCGGGCCCGCTCGACCGGGGTGAGGGCAGCCCAGGCCTGCTGGCCCTGCCGGGCGCTGGCCACGGCGTCGTCGATGTCGGCGTCGGTGGCCGCCTGGACTTCAGCCAGCACCTCGCCCGTGGCGGGGTCGATGGTCTCGAAGCGTTCGGCATCGGCGCGTTCGGGAACGTAACGGCCATCGATGAAGGAAGTAAGCAGAGGCATGGCAATGTCTTGAAGAACGGTTCGGGTAACGGTAATTTGCCGGCAAACAATATCAATTGCAGACAACATGCTCTCATTGTCTTTGATTTGCCTTTATCGCGCAGGATTACCCCTTCATTGCCGTCGGTTGGTCGGGGTTTGCCCGGGGGTGATCGGCCTGAAAGGGGCTCTGTCCCTGACATGGCGGGAGGAGAAGGGCTGCGCGTCGTACAATGGCGGGTTTGCAGCGCCGCGGCACCGTGAGGGTGGCCGGGTGGTAGCCCGGATTGCCTGCCGTCGTGGCGGGTGCTCCAATCCGGGGTTTTCAGGTTTCAAGACGGGTCTCATCATGAATCTTTTGCGTTCGGTCCTGGCAGGTGTGTGTGTGGCGCTGGCGGCGTCGGGTGTCCAGGCTCGGTCCTGGGCGGACATCGAGAAGAGCGGCACGCTGATCGCGGCCACCGGCGGCGATCTCAAGCCCTTCAACTACTTCGAGGGCAAGCAGCTCACCGGCTTCGAGGTGGAGCTGACCGATGCCATCGCCAAGAAGCTGGGCCTGAAGGTGGAGTGGAAGGTGCTGAGCTTCGACTCGCTGCTGGCCGGCCTGCAGCGTGACCGCTGGGATCTGGCCATCTCGTCGCACGGCATCACCGAAGAGCGCGCCAAGGTGGTGGACTTCACCAACCCGCACTACTGTGGCGGCGCCACCATCGTCTCGAAGGACGGCAAGGTGGCCAAGGCGGCCGATCTGGCCGGCAAGACCGTGGCGGTGCAGACCGGCACCACCTATCTGGAGCGGCTGCGCAAGATGGATGGCATCGGCGCGGTGCGCAACTTCCCGCTGGACCGCGATGCGCGTGCAGCCACCGTCAGCGGCCGGGCCGACGCCTGGGTGACGGACAAGTTCGTGGCCATGGAGGCCATCAAGCTGGTGCCGGATTCGGGTCTGAAGCAGGGCGAGATCCTCTTCCCCGAGAGAATGGCCGGGGCCATGAGCAAGGGTAACACCGAGCTGGTCAAGGCCTTCAACAAGGGTCTGGCCGAGGTGATGGCCGACGGCACGTACGAGAAGCTGTCGAAGAAATACTTCGACCAGGACATCCGCTGCAAGGACTGAGCCTGTCCCCGGTACCAGGTCTCTGACTACACTCCCCCTCACCTTCTGCCGGTGTTCCCCCCATCATGATGTTCTTTCTTTCCCGGTGGCCAGCAGGCTGGTCCCGACAGAGCCGCTGTAGCCTGGCCATTGCGCTGGGTGTGGTCCTGTTGCTGCTGCTGATGTGCTTCATCGACATCCCGCTCTCGAGGATGCCGGAACCGATCGCCGAGAATGCGGAACTGTTTGCCGAAGGCAGCCGGATCACGGTCTATCTGACGCTGGTCTCCGGGGTGGCCGGCCTGGTGCTGGGGGTGCTGGGGGCACTGGGGCGGCTGTCGCGCATCCCGCCCATCCGCTGGATCGCTTCCTTCTACATCTGGGTCATCCGCGGCACGCCGCTGCTGGTGCAGGTGCTGTTCGTCTTTCTGGCCCTGCCCGAGCTGCTGCCCTGGCTCAAGCTCGATGACTTCACCTCGGCCTGCGTGGCGCTGGCCTTCAACGCCGGGGCCTACAACGCCGAGTCCATCCGTGCGGGCCTGCTGGCCGTGCCGCGCGGCCAGACCGAGGCGGCCCGCTCGCTGGGGCTGTCGAACTGGCACACCTTCTGGGACGTGATCTTCCCGCAGGCCTTCAAGATTGCCCTGCCGCCGCTGGTGAACAACTTCATCGCGCTGCTGAAGGATTCGTCGCTGGCCTATGCCATCGGCGTGGTGGAGCTGACCAACGTGGCCAACCGCATCCAGTCCTCCACCTTCCAGCCCATTCCGCCGTTGGTCACGGCAGCAGTCATCTACCTGCTGCTGACCACCGTGCTCACGCAGATTTCCACCGCCGTGGAACACCGGATGGACGTGGAGGGGCGCCAGAAATGAGCCAGGCAGACATGAACCAGGACAAGCGTGCCGGCAGCCCCCTGATCGAGGTGAGCCACGTCAGCAAGTGCTTTGGTGAGCATCAGGTGCTGACCGACGTGACGGCGGGTTTCAACGCCGGCGAGGTGGCCGTGATCGTGGGCGCCTCCGGCTCGGGCAAGAGCACCTTCCTGCGGATGCTGAACCGGCTGGAGCGGCACGATGCCGGTCGCATCGTCATCGACGGCATCGAGGTCGATGATGACCGCCAGCGGCTGGAAGCCCTGCGCAAGGAAGTGGGCATGGTGTTCCAGCAGTTCAACCTGTTCTCGCACCTGTCGGTGCTGGACAACCTCACGCTGGCACCGCGCCGTGTGCGCAAGCTCTCGCGCGAGGAGGCCCGTGAACGGGCCATGGCGCTGCTGACCCGCGTGGGCCTGGAAGATCATGCCCACAAGTACCCGCATGCGCTCTCGGGCGGTCAGCAGCAGCGCGTGGCCATTGCCCGGGCGCTGGCTATGCAGCCGCGCGTGATGCTCTTTGATGAGCCCACCTCGGCGCTGGATCCGGAAATGGTGAAGGAAGTGCTGGACGTGATGCGCCAGCTGGCCGATTCCGGCATGACCATGCTGGTGGTGACGCACGAGATGGGCTTTGCCCGCGAGGTGGCCGACCGCGTGCTGTTCTTCGATGATGGCCGCATCGCCTTCGAGGCGCCGCCCGCCGACTTCTTCGGCGGCCGGCACGACAACGCCCGCGTCAAGGCTTTCCTGAGTCGCGTGGCGCACTGACAGCCGCGGGGCTGTTGGCCAGCTCCGTCACCACCTGCTCGAAGGTGAGGGGCTCCCGGCCGATGAGCCGGGGCAGGTCCTGCGTGACCTGGGCCAGTTCGCCTTTGGCAATGGCCGTATAGGTGGAGACCCAGGCCTCGATCTCCCAGTCCGGGGTCTCGGGGTAGGCCGCCCGGCGGCTGGCAAAGGCCTCGGCAATGGTCTCGTTGTGAAACCGGTGGGGCTTGCCGGTGCAGGTGGTGAGGATGCGGGCAATGTCCTCCATGCTCAGCGACTGGCTGCCGGTCAGGGTGTAGGTGCGCCCCTGGTGCTGTGTGCCGCCAGCGGCGATATCGGCCATGATGTTGGCGACCGCCTGGGCAGCATCGCGCTGGGCGACACAAGCCACACGGCCCTGTTCTGCGGGGCCGCATATCACGCCTTCGGCATCGGCCAGCCGGGCCATCAGCTCGCTGTAGAAGTTGTCGCGCACGAAGGTGTGCTTCATGGTCGAGCGGCGGATGGCTTCTTCGGTGACGGCGTGTGTACGCGCCAGCGTGAAGGTGCTGTCGGGACGAGCCTCGGCAAAGGACAGGTACACCAGATGCTGGATGCCGGCTGCCTGGGCGGCACGCACCAGGGTGAGATGTTCCTGTTCGCGCGTGGGGCTTTCGGCGGCCGAAACCATGAAGAGCGCATCGACGCCCTGCAGGGCGTCGCGGGCCAGCTCGAAATCACCGTAGCTGAAGGGGCGTGGCTCGCAGTCGGGCAGACTGGGGGCGCGGGACGGATTGCGCAGCGGCAGGATCAGGGGCAGGCCCTGGTCGCTCAGC
>QWCZ01002495.1_pt1 | contig 16929 bp, 19 predicted proteins | sample 1972651 | NCBI WGS metagenome assembly QWCZ01 (sample SAMN09866695, study PRJNA288562) | Human oral metagenome isolate pre1_saliva, whole genome shotgun sequencing... | isolation source: mouth | host: Homo sapiens | place: USA: California
TTCAAACATATCTCTCATCTCTCGAGGAGGACCTGGTAATAATATAATACGTTTATTATTTTCTTCAATTATAATACCAGGTGCTGTCCCACAGAAATTCTCTAATACTATTGCACCATCAGGAATCAAAGCTTGTTTTTTATTATTTTCTGTAATGACAGTTCTTCCAGCTCTTGTTAATCTCTCTAGTATTTTCACCCAAGAATATTCATGGAAGTAAAAATCTCTACCAAAAAATTCAGCTGCACATTCCTTAGTTATGTCATCATCAGTTGGTCCCAAGCCACCTGTAATAATAACAGTATCATTTTCTAAAAATGCATTTTTTAACGTTTTAAGTAACCTTTCCCTATTATCACCTACTGTCGTGTGATTGTAAACACCTATCCCTAATGAAGCTAGTTCTTTTGATAGATAAGCAGTATTCGTATTTACTATATCTCCTAATAATAACTCTGTTCCCACTGAAACTAACTCAACTTTCATAATAATCACCTCACAAAATTATTTAATATATCCTTTAACTCTATTCTACATCAAATTTACTAAAAAATAAATAAAGTATACTTGAAACAACACTAATTATATACCCTAAACAAAACAGAGTAAAATTCTAAAGATTCGTAATTCCCATAGAATTTCACTCTGTTTAAATATTATTCTCTATTAGTATAAGATTGATGTAGTTCTAATTGATCACCCATAAGCTCTTCAATAGTAACCATCTCAAAACCTTGTTCTGTTAAATACTGTAAAATTAATGGTAGTGCATCAATAGTTGTCTGATGAACATCGTGCATAAGGATAATTGATCCTGGTTGTGCTTTTCTAACTTCTTTCATTATAGAAGCAGTATTACGATTTTTCCAGTCTAGTGTATCTACATCCCAAAGAATAAATGATTGATCAACCGCTGCCTGAATAGCACCATTTATTGCTCCGTATGGTGGTCGCATAATATGAACATCTAATCCACTCGCTTTTTTCAACGCTGCTGTTGTATCATTAATCTGACTTTTAGCTTTTTCTAAACTTATTTTTGTTAGTACCGGATGATCCCAAGAATGATTTCCTATTTGATGACCTTCAGCAATAACTCTCTTAATAATATCTTCATTACCTTCAACAGCATGTCCTACCATAAAGAATGTTCCTTTAGCATTGTATTTTTTCAATAAGTCTAATGCTACAGGCGTCGTTTTTGGACTAGGACCATCATCGAAAGTTAAGGCGACTGCTTTTCTAGTTCTTTTCTTAATATAAGTCTTATACTTTTCTAAGTCTTCACCTTTAAGATAAGCTTCTTCGATATATTTAAATACATCATTTATAGAAACTTCTACTGAACTAACATCTGATACTATAGGTTCTATATTTATATTAAATTTAGATTCATCATATGTGAATTTCCAAGTTGCCATATCTTTATCTCGAAGCGTGGTAATGACTTCCTTATTCTTCTCCTCTGACAAACCTTTTACTGCTAATTGTTGTTTAATTTTAGATAAAAATTTCTGTTTAGCTTCATCAGGCGAGCTGAAAAGATTTGAAAGGCTAAATTCTTTCCCGTCTTTACCTAAGTAATAACTTAATAAAGTTTTTGATGAAGCAGCTTCTACTTCTTTATTATTAATTTTATGCGAAACTTTCTCTAGGGATAGTTCTGTCACGTTGGCAAATGCAGCTTCCTTCTCTTTACTACCATAAAAAGTTATCTCTTTAATATCTTTATTAAAATCAAGTTTATCTTCAACTAATCCCTTAGTTTGCTCTTCTAAACTTTTCTTAATCTCTGTTGCCTCAACAGAATTAGAATTTGGATAATACACTTTAACATAATTATCCCCTATCCAACCACTTTTCACACTACTATCTTTTGCTAAATCTAATTTGTCTCCTGCTGCAATAGTTTTTTTAACTTGTGATTGAAAATTATATTCTTGCCATTTTTGTAATGCTGTATCTCCATAAAATAATAAAAAAGTGCAAATCGATACACATAACAATACTAATATAATACCTAATTTTTTCATTTATTTTATTCCCCTCTTTTTAATTTTTTGTTATAATTAAAAAATTAAAATACATCATATAATATAAGAAATACATTATATTTTTCATTTTTAAAACGTTTCATTAATAATTATACCTCAAATTAGAAAATTACTCTATAAAAAAATTAGTAAATACTCTATATTTTGTAATTTTTCCAATAAAAAAGAGATATTAACAAAAGGGTAATATCTCTTTTTACAATTATTTATTTTGCATTCTACGACCTTTTTTATCGAAGAATTTTTTATCTGTTCCACGGCGTTCATTGCGATTTTTTTTCTCACGTTTATCTGAACCACGAGATTCCGAACGACGATTTTCTGAACGTCGACGTCTATCATTTCCTCTATTAGAACGTCTACCTTTTTCTTGTCTACGAGGTAATGGTTTTTCGAATGATAATTCGACATCAACATCTTTTTTATCTGTAATTAGCTTACTTAATAATATAGTTATAACTTTTTCAGCATTAGTTTCGGCTAATAACTTGTTTGCTAAACTATTAAACTCAACATGATTATTGTCCATTTCAGAAATTACTTCTTCAAATAATCTGTTATGGCGAGATTTTTTCACTTCTTCTTGTGAATATGGACGTAACATCTTCATTCTCTCACCACGAGAATTTTCAATATCTTTTAAATAAGGCATTTCTACAGGATTTAAAAATGTTGTTGCTACACCAGATTTACCTGCACGCCCCGTTCTACCTATTCTATGTGTATAACTTTCAACATCTTGAGGTATATCAAAATTGTATACATGTGTAACGTCACTGATATCTATACCACGAGCAGCAACATCAGTTGCAACAAGGATTTGCAATGAGTTATTTTTAAATTTACGTAAAATCTCTAAACGTTTAGACTGAGTAATATCACCATGTAAACCTTCTGCTAAATAACCTTTCGCAATCAAAGCACTCGATAATTCATCAACACGGCGTTTAGTTCTTCCGAATACAATTGCTAAGTTAGGATTTTGAACATCTAAAAATCCTATTAATGTTTCTAATTTTTCATTTTCTCTAGCTATTGTCGCATACTCTGTAATATCCGGCCTAAGATCCTCATCACTCATTGTTTTAATAAGTTTATAAGATGTTATTTTAGATAAAATAAATCTAACATCCTCTATGAATCCCATATTTAGCATTTCATCCGCTTCGTCTAATACTAAATGTGTTAAAGTTTCTAATTTAATTGTTCTTCTATTAATATGGTCAATTACACGTCCCGGTGTACCTACTATTATTTGTGGTCGTTTTTTTAAATCTTGAATTTGTCTTTCAATACTTGTTCCACCAAATACAATACTAACTTTTAAACCTTTAGTTCTCGACATAAGTCTAAGTTGTTCTCCGACTTGTTGAGCTAATTCTCGGGTTGGGGCAAGGATTAATGATTGTAACTGATCATTTCGCCTTACTGTATCTACTAACGGTATTCCAAAAGCACCTGTTTTTCCTGATCCTGTTTGTGCTTGTGCTAAAATATCAACTCCTGATAATACATATGGAATTGTTTCTGTTTGAATACCAGTTGGAGATATAAAATTCATGTTGGTTAGTGATTGAATTGTTTCCTGACTAACCCCTAATTCTTCAAATGTTGTCATTTGTTTCTCCTTAATTTATTCGATTTTATATACTGTCTTATTTATATAACCTGTTAATTATAGCATGAAACTTAAAATTAATAAAGGAATAAGCGTACCCCTCTAATGTAAGATAACCCTTTCATTTGTGTAATAACATTAAATACAGTAATTTATATTTTATTATTTATATAAAATTCATTCTCTATTGGTGTGCTATTGTTAATTGCTAAAAATAAACAAGATAGGAATCTTCTCCTATCTTGTTTATTACATATTGTTATTAGTTATCTCATCAATTTTCTTAGAAATATTTTTAATACTTTGTCCTGAGTTACTTAAATTATTTGTATAGATAAGCAATAAGTAATCTTTATCTCCAAATACTATTGCAGTATCATGATAATTAGATTCAATTGCTCCATACTTACTAGCTATTTTTTTATTTGTAATCCCCTCTTTAATCCATTCACCGTCATCTGAATCTTCAAGATACTTAATTAATTCTGGGTATTTATCTCGTTCTTTATACAATTTATTCCAAACAGCTTCCATCATAGCTGGAGTTATTTTATTAGCCTGAGCTTCTTCTGGTGGTAGTGTTACTCCTAATTCAGATAGATATTTAATTACTAAAGAAGCAGCTGTTGCACTATTCCCCATCAACATATTAGTCGCAGTATTATCTGAATATTGAATCATGTTTTGTATAACATAATCAAGCTTATAACTATCTTTCTTTTTATTATTTGTTATTTGGCCATTACCATCTTCTAAAAATTTCTCGTTATATTCAATATCAGTATCCTTAGATAACTCACCTTTTCTAATTCTATCATATATCTTCATAGCATACACTACTTTAATCGTACTTGCTGCTGTAAAATAACGTTTATCTTCTTGTGCATATCTATATCCAGTAGCAAAGTTTTTATAAACAATACCTATCTCATTATTTCCTTTGTATTGTTCAATTGTTTTTTCAAAAGCTTCATTCAATTCAATTTCACTAAGCTTTCTATTCTCTACAACTGGTTCTTCCTTTTTATTTTCATCGGTCTGAACTTCTTGCTTAGCTAATTCTTGTTGCTTTATAGCATCTTTTCGAGCTTTAATATGTCCTCCTGCTGAAAAAACTCCATAAATAACTAAAATCACTGCTGTAGATTCAATTATAAATTTTAAAATTCTTTTTCCAGTTTTCTTCACTACTTTTCTCACATCCTCATCCTATATATACTAATATAAGTTTACTACATATTAACTATTTTCTCAATACCAATACAATGAAGGTTATTCTAATTTTTTTATCAAATTCAGCATATATCATAAAAAGAGTAATTCAAAAATATTTTTTGAATTACTCAATCAAAAAATTATAAGTTTGTTTTTAAATAGAAATCTTGTTCCGAAATTTTCACAAACCCTATATTTTCATACATATATTTAGGTGTATCATTTGCATCAGCAACTAAAAGAACATTATCTTTGCGTTCATTATTTATCGCATGAGTAATAATATGCTTAGCAATTCCTAAATTTCTATATCCAGGTGCTATATACAGATTATCTATCTCAAAGAAATTATTTTTAACAATAATATTAGCTGATCCAACTATCTTATCACCATCTTTAGCAACAAGTTGCTTAATATTTTCAGATCTAATATTTTCATATAGTAAAGACTGATTGTGCTCAGCCCATTCTTCATTACTAGATTCCACATCTATTTTATACTGAAAACTCAAATATCTATTTAAATCAACTTTTTGTAGATATTCAACAGTAAATTCGCTAACTTCTTGTTCGATAAAATCTTTAATATTTAAATAATACAAGTAAAGATTTATTTCACTAAAACTTTCCTTTTTTAAATATCTTTTTAACTTTCTTGATAACTTAACATTCTCTAACGCAGCCAGATGAACAAAATTAACATCTTTTTCTCTAAAGAAATTTCGACATGATGAAATATAGTACTCTAGTTCATCAACCGTTGTAGGTTCTTTTTTCATCAACAAGTAATTCCCACTAAAATAAAGCTTTGATTTTATCGTTTGATAGATTACATAACTATCCGTTTCAACAACTGATTTAGCTACAGAATAAATATCTTTAAAACTATAATCCACAAGTAACACCTCCTATTCTTTAAACTATTCTATTATCTATTAATGGTGATGACCATGTGGCCCATGATGTTGCTCAAAGTGTTGAATTATTTCAAGCACTCTTGAACTTCCAGTTAAATCATATACATTTCTCAATGTTTCTAAATATGTTGGTTCATCATGTAATGTTTCAAAGTAAGTTACTACTTCTTCTTCTACAAAATCAATATAATCTTCTTCTTCAGATAATGCATTCAATGCAGCACCCAACAAGATTGGATCGTCTTTTATAACTGCATGTTCATTATATAAACCATAAATTTTTTCATATTCATACAATGATTTAAGAGCTCTTATTGTAATAAACAATGTTTCTTCCGAAATTCCTTGAGAAGTCAAAATTTCCTGCATAAGAAGGCGAATCTTATCATATTCTTGATCATCTTTGTATAAAGAGATTAGATGTAAATAACCACTTATCGCCATACCTTGTAATTCTGCATACTTTTCTAAATAGCCTTTCGCCTCTCCTCCATTTGACATGTGACCAAGATGAAGATACGCTTCAGTAAAATCAGGATCTAGTGCTATAGTCTTCAATAAATGCATTTTAGATTTTTCTAAATTTTGAGTCTGATTATATGCAAATGCTAATGAGAATAATATACTTGCATCCTCATATCCTCTTCCATTCTCATTATAAAAATCAATTGCTTCATCAAATAAACCTAAAGCAAATAAATTATCAAATGCAGTTTGGAAATTCTCTAATGATGGTTCTTCATGGAAAATTCTCTCACTTAAATTTTTAGCCTTATCTTCACGACCGGTTGCTAAATAAATACCCACCAACTCTTTATCAATAGCACGAATAGCTTCATCAAAATCCGTTCCTGCTCGAGCATTTAAAAACTTATCTTCCGCAATCTCATATAATTCATCTTCTAAATAAATTAAACCTTCTTGATATAATATTGATGGTGTTTTAGGTGAATTATACAATACCACTAAGGCATCGTCTTTTCTATCTAAATAAAGAAGATTATGAACATATCCTTCTATTGCAGTATCTTCATCTCTATTTTGTTCATATATAACTTTTGATAATTCTAAACACTCATCAAATAATCCATTATCTAAAAGTATTGTTCGAAATTCTTCTTGTTGTTCCCTATCTAAATTAGCAAAATCAATATTTTTTAATTCTTCTAAAAATTGTTGTAAATCCATTTAATTATCTCTCCTTGATAGTTTATTCATTATAAAAGTCAACTCACTTTTAACATTAATATCTATTTTATCTATACTCTCTTTAGCTTTTTTTAAATATCTTCTGCTTATATTTAAAGTATTTGATAAAACCAAGTCATTATTTTTTACATAACTTATAATTTCTTCCTTTTCTTCGTTACTTGTATTTTTTGTGAAATCCTTAAATAATTCCGGGTTCATCTCCTTAGCTAATAATGCTGGCAAAGTAATATTTCCGTTCATTAAATCTTGACCAATTTCCTTACCTAAGTTTTCCATTCCACCAACAAAATCTAAGTAGTCATCTATGATTTGATAACTCATTCCCAAATAATATCCAAACGCATATGAGCTTTTAATGTCTTCATCTGTAGCATTAGCAACGATACTTCCCGCAGTACATGAAAAAGCTATTAAAATTGCTGTCTTTCTCTTAATCTTTTTAAGATAATCTATCCTTCTAGTTTCTATATTATATAATCCAGCTTCTTGAATTAACTCACCTATACAAAGTTCTTTTAGTGTTTTCGCTAAATAATCATGTATTCTAATATCATTAAATTTTGAAACTTCTTGTAGAATCACAGAAAACAGATAATCACCAACTCCAAGAGCAAACTCATTACCATATTTTTTACTCATAGTAGCACTCCCGCGCCTCGTATCAGCACCATCAATAATATCATCATGAATTAGACTTGCAGTATGAATTATTTCCACTATACTAGCCATTCGAATTATTCTTTTTTTATTAAGTTCAAAATTTCCTAATTTAGCACATATAAGTAAAAGAAGTACTCTTACCCTTTTACCACCGTTTAGAAAATACTTCTTGATAATCTGATTTAATCTATCATCATCACTCTTAGTGATTTCAAAAATATCTTCTAATACGTCTTGTACCAACGTATTATACTGTTTTAACATTTTATTCTCCATTAATTTAAATAAAGGTAACTAGTTTACTATCAGATTCATTAAATTCAACATCATAAAAACTAAACCAAGTCTTAATTATACTAAAATAAAACTCTTCTAAATTTATTTTCCCAGTAACAACTTGAAAATACCCACTCTTCATTGTGTCAGATAGGTTAGCTAATTTATCAAGACTGTCTTTTAATAAACTATAATACTCAAAACTATAATAATCGCCAAGCAATATTGATTTCGATGTCACTCCTTCTTTAGATAGAGTATGACTATAAACAGAACTTAATGCACAAAAAATTGCAGTGTTGTATTCCTCATTGTTAAAATTATATTTTTTTATAAAAGGAGTAATATTTAATTCTTTTATTAATCTTTCATTATAATTATATTTTCTCATAGTATATCCTTCATTATTCATCTGTATAAATTATACCACAATATTGGAATTTATTAAAATTTGATTATCTAATTTATAAATAAAAATTTTTATACATTAAATATGTCCGATGATAATAAAAATTAAGAGTAACTTTAAAATCATGATTTAGAAAATCACTACAATAAAATTACTCTATGAATTTATTCATTTTTTAAAAATTAATATATTACTATTCAGTGTATCTATATCTTTTCTACAAATAATTCTGTGTCTTTATTATTTAATATTTTTATTGTATTTAATTCGCTTATTAATATTAAAAACATTACTAATGTAAGAATTGCTTTAGTAGAGATATTATCCGTATTATTGCTAATCATACCTAGAAATACATAACAAATTATACTATTATGCCAATTAGATCGTTTCATATACTCCGAATTTTTAAAGTTTATATAAAGACTATATAAACTTACAGGCTGTTGACAAAACAATAAAATATTACTTAACATACACATTCACCTTTTTTAAAATATAGTAACCTAAAGCATTCTCAAATTTATTCTTACAGATAATTAACTGTTTCTTGATATTCCTCAGGTCTTTCTTTTCTTACAAATAGCATAATCGCTACGATAAAGTAGAATAGATATACTGGAATTAATACCCCTACTGTTCCAATAGCTATTACTATTGCTAATAATAAGAAAAGTATTCCTGATAATATTCGTTTTTTCATTAACAATGTCGCTAATAACGCCACAACAACTAATACGATTAACAGAACTGAATACATTTTTAAACCTTGAATTGTGTAATCAAGTATTTGTTCAGCTGATAAGTTAACCCCATTAGGATTTTTTTCAAGTTCTGACTTAAATAAATTTAAAAACTCAGGATTATCTTTTAAAACTGAAATTTTAAAGAATGAGCTATACGCTAAAACTCCTGTTAAAACTATTAAAATGACATTAGCAATCCATGCTAACACTTTCTCCACTGTTCTTTTGAATGGTTTCATAATAAAACCCTCCTCCTATAAAATTAAAGGATTTCCCTTTTACTAAAAGTAATATATGGCATATTGATACAAAAATGAATAAGCCGAAAAAATATAATATTTCTCTTGTAATTCGATACTCATCAATCGTTAATAGTGCTATAAGTAAAAGGCTTATCACCTCAATACAATACAAAATCATTGCTATAATCCTCTAAATTCTATTCAAATTTTTTACTGATATTTTTGCATTATCAATAATCCCAATTAGAAAATCAAAAAATACATCAAACATAGTTTTTCCTCCTTTGTGTTCATCTATAGACCTAAGGAACTTTTCAATCTTATCCAACTTTAATATAATCTCATTTTGTATATATTGTAGCATTATTTTTTGTAATTACTACTTTTTCTATAATTCTTCTTCATATAATTTAATTTTACTTCACTATAAAAATCCTCCAAACCAAAACGGTTTAGAGGATTACCTTTAATTTATTGTCTATCAACTAATGTAAAACGCACTTCTATTTTGAAAATTCCATCTTCTGGTGCATACGCTCGAATTGTTTCTTTGTGTTTTTCGGCGATAAGCTGTGCCATTGATAACCCTATGCCATATCCTTTTATCGTACTATTTCTTGATTCATCTAAACGATAGAAACGATCAAACACCTTACTTAAATCACCTTTTTGTACAGTTGCTTTATTAGATACTTTCAAAATAGCATGCTTCCTATTTTTCTTAAGGCTTACCCATATATCACTATCCTCTGGTGCATACTTAATAGCATTTTCTAAAAGGATATCCATTAATTGTACTATTGAATCTTTTTCACCATAATAGTTCAAATTGGTATCAATGTCAGTTGCTATGTATTTTTTCTGAAAGTTTGCTAACTCATCAAAATCTTCAATTCTTGATTTCAAAACTTCTGTCAAGTCAAAACTCGTTCTCTCCACTGTATCTTTTTCTTCCATTCGGCTAAATACAACCAAACTATTTACCAAGCTAGTTAATCGATCAACCTGATTATGAATATTTGTGGTCCATTTTGAGGTACCATTTTCCATTTCTAACACATCCGCGTTAGAACTAATAATTGCTAATGGTGTTTTTAACTCATGACTAGCCCCTGTTATGAATTGTTTTTGTTTTAGATAACTTTGTTGGATTGGTGCGATAACTTTTTTAGAAACTAATACTATTAATATAAATACCGAAATAATGACTATAATCGATATTAATATACTGTTTCTTACAAATGATTCGTACGAGTCTATCTCTCGTTGACAGTTTAAAAATAGTATCAAGTTACCAACGTTTGTTTCAGCTTTTAAGAATCTATAACTACCAATAAAACCACTAGTTTTCCCTTCTTTTAAAGCTTCAACCACTTTGCTTTGTAGTGCTTCTTGATTAGGTAATAATATATCATCTCGATAAGCTTTAACTATCTTACCTACACCATCAACTTTTGCTATTGAGAAACCATTATAATCTGTTGTGCTCGATGAATTTTTAGTAATAATTAAATCATCTCCATCTTCCGCAAAGATTCTAATCAAAGCTTGAGATTTTGAAGCATCCAACAACGTTGTATCTATTCTTTCTTCTAACTTATAATAATTTATTAGATTTAATGTAATAGCTAAAATTGCTATTACTACTGCTACACTCCCTACAGCAGTTGCTATGAATTTTTTCCTAAGACTCTTAAACATCAAGCATCTCCAATGTATATCCTACATTTCTCGTTGCTTTAATGTGAATATTGGCATCTAATGCTTTCAATTTTTTTCTTAAATATGAAATATTAACCCAAACTACATTAATTTCTGAATCACTATCATACCCCCAGATTCTTTCTAAAAATTGCTCTGTTTGAATTACATTTCCTGGATTTCTCATCAACATTTCCATCATTTGATATTCTTTATTAGATAATCTTACTTTATCTTTTTCTGTTGATAATTCAAATGTATACTTACTTAAACTAACATTTCCTAATTCAAGTACATTGCTAGTAAAAGTAGCTTGTCTTCGAGTCATAGAACGTACTCTTGCTAATAATTCTCTAGTTACAAATGGTTTAGTTAGATAATCATCAGCTCCACTATCTAAACCATATACCTTGTCTTCAACTTCAGATTTAGCTGTAAGCAATAATACAGGTGTACTTTTCTTGTTCTCTCTTAATTTTTTTACTACTGTTACTCCATCCATCTGTGGCATCATAACGTCCAAAATAGCTCCATCATAATCATCTAACATAAGATAATCCAATGCATCTTGACCATTGTTTACTACATCTACTGAATAATTATTATGTTTTAGCATTGCCTCAAGAGCATCTGCTAAGTCTCTTTCATCCTCGGCTAATAATAACCTCATAGTCTTTCACTCCTAACTAAATTTTCATATTTTAGATATTTTTCTTCGTATTACATTATACAAAAAATAACTAAAATCTAGTTTAAACAATAATATAAATATATAGTATCTAGTATTATTATCATTTATATACTACATACTAATATTATATCAGAATTTTGCTATTTTATTATCTAGTATTGACAATAATTCTATGTTATTTAATTATATTTTACTTTATTTTGGCTATACATGTCAAAATATTAGCTAACGTTTTCATCAACGTTAGCCAATATATTATTTTCTACCTATTAGCAATCCACTTTGGATATAATCTTTCATTCCTTTTCCATAGCCCCATTTTTCAGCATATTCATCAGTTACATCAGAATTAATGATTTGGAACTTTGTGAATCCTGCTTTTTTAATTATTTCAACCATCTCTTCTTCCAGAAGAGCGCCTGCCACTCAAGTACAGTGCATCTTGCTAGAATTTTTCCATTCTAATGGTAAATCTTTTTTCAAAATGATATCCGAGATCACAAACATACCATCTTCTTTTAAAATACGATAAATTTCATCATACACTTTTTGCTTATCTGGCTCTAGATTAATTACACAGTTACTTATAACTCTGTCTACAGATTCATTTTCTAAAGGAATATTTATCAGTTCACCTTTAATAAATTCAATATTATCGAACTTCTTATTATCACGAACTTTTCTTGCTTTTTCTAGCATTGAATCTAATCTATCCAAACCATAAAGTGTACCCACTTTTGGATTTTTCATCTTTGTAATGAAAATATCCATCCCTGCTCCACATCCTAAGTCGATTAAAGATTGTCCTTCCTTAATTTTCAAGTGGTTAATTGGATTTCCGCAAGAAAGTCCCATATTAATTTCATCAGGAAATTCATTAATAATTTTTTCATCATATCCTAACGATTTACTTAGTTGTTTTGGATCAATTTTTGTTTTTTGTTTATTTTTAGAAATATTATCATAAAAGTTATCAACTGATAATCTTATTTTGATATTATTATTCATTTTATCACCATCCCTTTATATTAAATAGTTGCTTGAATCAACCGATTCAAGCAACTCTCACTTATTCTTTATTCTATCATAGAAGTTTATTTTTTTCTATAATTATAGTTTAACAATTTCTCTATATCTAAATGTTGAATTTGGATGTCCAGGGATTAAAGCATTTAAAGTTTTGGAGTTATACTAAAAAAGTAGTCACAAAAAGGAAGTGTTTAAAATTGCAAAAAATGTCTACGATGAAGATTTTAAAAGATCAATTGTTAGTCTATATCAAAATGGTAAGACTCAAACACAACTGAGTAAAGATCATGGTATTTCTTTAAGTGCCATTAATAAATGGGTGAAACAGTATTCTGAGATTAAAACTGAAGATGGCGATGTGTTTACCGCTAAACAAATAAAAGAACTTCAAAAACGAAACGCTCAATTAGAAAAAGAAAATCAAATTTTAAAAAAGGCGATTGCCATCTTCACGCCACACTCAAACAAAGATTAAACGCTATTTTCACCCTTAGAAATCAACATAATATTAAACTTTTATGCAAAGTATTCAATGTTAATAGAAGCACATACTATAAATATATCTCAAATGATTTACCTCCTAGAATTGAAGAAAATCAAATAATTTCTAAAATTATTTTAAAAATTCGTGGATATTACAATAAGCGACTTGGTGCATATAAAATTACTCATATTTTAGAGCAGGATTATGGTATTAAGGTTAGTGTTGGAAGAGTATATCGATTAATTCAAAAATTAAATCTCCCTACTATGTCTACTTCTAAACCTTTTATCAAAGCGAGTAAAGAAAACTGTAAGGATACTAAACTATGTAACCACTTAAAACAAGAATTTAATCCTCCTGAGCCTAATATGGTTTGGGCTAGCGATTTTACTTATATAAAAGTAAATGGTGTTTGGTTTTATTTGTGTATAATTATGGATTTATTTTCTAGAAAAATTATATAGTGGAATATTTCCAATAAGGCTGATTCTAACCTTATTATGAGTACATTTAATGACGCTTATAATAAAAGAAATTGTCCTACTGGTCTTATGTTTCATTATGACCGTGGTACTCAGTATACAGCAACTCCCTTTAGAAAGCTCCTGGATAAATTTAATGTAGTTTAATCTTTTTCTAAAAAAGGATATCTTTTCAATAATGCTTGTTGTGAGTCTTTCTTTAAATATTTAAAGAAAGAGGAGTGCAATAGAAAAAATTATCACTCAATTGGAGAATTAAAACTTTCTTTATTTGAGTATATTGAGGGATTTTACAATCTTAAAAGACCACACTATTCTTTAGAACTTATGACTCCTAACGAAAGAGAATTAGCGTTTTATGAACATTAAAAATTTATTTTACACTGAGCCCCTATCGGTGTGGTTCTTAATGTGGGAAAAGTGGTACTGCCACATTTTCCTCACAGGATACCACACCTACTTCTCAGTATAAAACAAATTTCACTTAAATTTTTAACTAATTTTCGTATTTTCGTGTCTATTTACTTGACTATAGTCCAATACCAGGTAACTATTCCCTACTTAACATTTCTTAAGAAACAAAGAAGCAAATCATATCATTAATATTAACTAATGCCCATGTAAAGAAATACAAAATTTAATTCATAAAGGTAAGAGGGAAAATGATTTGATATCAAACTATTTTCCCTCTTACTCTTACTTTTATATTATTTATTAAAACTTTTATAATTCATTTAATCTACATTTAAAATTCTTAAATATACTTTTTTATTGCTGTAGCAAATAAGATTTTCAAGGATATATTTCACATAATATCTGAAATATCCCCTATCTTAGACTCTTTACTTTTAATATTATTTTCTTTTATAGAGTTACTAATACCTTATTTCATAGCTATAAAATTATATATTTACTTAACTTTCTCTGTATAATAACCCGCCTTATAACTCGAATAAGCTAGTTCTACCTTGTCCATTAGACTTGCTAAAGTTACGATAATTCCTATAACAAGTAATATTGTTACAGATTTTTTATATTTCATCACTATCTTATCATACATATTATTCACCTCTTTTCTTATACTGGTTGACAAAATCTATAGCCATGAGTAGCACATCTATCAGCATGCATTCTACTACTCTTTCCTAATCCTGTAAAAAACCATACTACAAAATTATCAAAACTCCCTATCCAAAAGTTCTTTTTCTGATAATCTGTAGATTTTTGTTCCCTTATTCGTTTTATCATAAATAGTTATTTTTTTCTATAATTACAGTTTAACGATTTCTCTATATCTAAATGTTGGATTTGGACGTCCTGGGATTAACGCATTCAATGTTTCTTCTTTATATCCTACTACATTAAATACTCGCTCAACTTCCTCTTTTACGATCTCAACTAGTTTATCTGGATGAACTTCTACACGTGCGTTTACTGTAAGAAATACTTTATCACTAGCATTGTCTAATTTACGTAGCGTTGCAGTTTCTTTCTTACCTACAATATTACCTACTAAACCTTCTTCTTTACCTTGTAGAAGGAATTTAACGTGACCTACATTTAGATTTAATGAATCAAATCTTTCACCTAAATTAGCCAAGAATGCTGTCGCTAACGCTTCAAATGATTGTTCTTTATCAATAGCATAAGTTCCATTTAACCATCCAAATAATGCTTCTCCATCAGCATATGTATCGTAGTCTACTTCTACAATTCTTCTTCCTACTTCTTTTTCACTGTTGATAATGTAATCGAACCACTCGTCTAAACCTTCTCCAGTTTTAACACTTGCAGTTAGAACATTTTCGTTATTAAATTCTTTTTTAGTTTTTTCTACTAAATCAGCTAATTCTTCTTCTGATAATAATTCAACTTTATTAATTAAGATAACATCCGCTTCTTCAAATTGTTTATAAATAATATAATCTCCAGGATTTGAATGATCTTTTAGAACCGCTTTTAGACGAGTTGGATCTGCTAAGGCTGTAAGTTGTTTTAAATTGACTTGCTCATTATATTTTTCTTTTAAAGGTTGCATAATTGTTGCCGATAAATCTGTACAACTTCCTACCGGTTCAGCTAAAATAATATCGCTGTTGTTCGCTTCTTGAAGATGAGAAATAGCATCTGCAAATCCTCCAAAGTTACAGCAGAAACAACTTCCACTAACTTCTTCAACGATGTCATTATTAGTTTCTAAAAACGAAGTATCAACTAGTTCACTCGCTTGGTCGTTTGTAATTAATCCTACTTTACGTCCTCTTTCATTTAAACGTTTCGCAACTTCCCATAGAAGACTAGTTTTCCCAGCTCCTAAAAATCCACCTACTAAAATTAAATCTGTTTTATTTGTCATAATTCTTTTCTCCTCAAATCTTATTATATTATTTAGTTAATTCTTTTTGTTTTTTCAATGCTGGTTCTAAAATTTTTGTAAAGAAGTATCCAGCTAATACTCCACCAACAATAGGTCCAAGAATATACACCCAGAAGAACCCACCGTTTGAATCAGGAAATGACCAAGAGCCCCAACCAAACATCCATGCTACCAAACGTGGCGCAAAGTCACGTGTAGGATTCATACCTGCTTGTGTTATAGGTGCTAATAGACATAACAACGATCCAACTGTTAAACCAATTTGAATCGGCGCCATATTATCATTTGGTCTACCAACATTCGCCCCTTCTGTAAATAAAAATATAATTAAAACTAATAAAAACGTTCCTAATGCTTCTACAAAAATTGCTAATGGCATAGATATATTATAGCCACCAGGTTGATTATAATACTCCCCGAACATCTTCGCCGTAGCTACTGATTCAAATGTTCCTCGAACTATATTCTTTTTCGCCTCAAACTGAGCTAATGATGCACTATATACAGCATACATTACTAACGATCCTAGAAGCGCCCCGATGAATTGTCCTGCGATATACGTTGGTAATCTTTTAGCACTCATTCTTCCTGTAAGAACCATAGCTACCGACACCGCCGGATTAAAATGTGCATTACTTAAATTTCTAGTCATATATATACCAAAAGTTACCGCAAATGCCCATAACATACCAATTTGGAACAAACTTTGGTGTGCATCATATAATACCGCTGCCGCTACTGAGCCTGTCCCAAAAAGAACTAATATAAATGAACCAATAACTTCCCCCAAGAAGTCATTTTTTAATGAATATTTCT
>QWCZ01001005.1_pt1 | contig 16879 bp, 12 predicted proteins | sample 1972651 | NCBI WGS metagenome assembly QWCZ01 (sample SAMN09866695, study PRJNA288562) | Human oral metagenome isolate pre1_saliva, whole genome shotgun sequencing... | isolation source: mouth | host: Homo sapiens | place: USA: California
CTTCACATCAAACACCTCGCGCCCCTTCTCTTCGTCCTCAGCGTGCTGCTCGCCGGCTGCTCCACGCAACAGAACACCGCCCTTTCCAGGCGGTGGCAGTCGTTCGTGACTCGCTACAACGTGTTCTACAACGCCACGGTGGCCTACCAAGACGGCGAAGAAGCCCAACGCAACGGACTGCGCGAAGACTTCACGCAACGCCTCCCCGTCTTCGAAGTGGGCTACACGAAGCAACTCGGACTCGGCAAAACCAACTTCGAGCGCGCCGTCACCAAGTGTGAGAAAGCCATCCAACTGCACAGCATCAAGCGCAAGCCCGCCGTCAAAGTGGGGAGCAACGCTTCGCCTCGTCTCAAAGCCTATCTCTCGCGCAAGGAGTTCAATCCCTTCCTCAAAAACGCCTGGTTGCTCATGGGCAAAGCCCAGTTCCAACAGGGCGACTTCCTTGCCGCGGCCTCCACTTTCGCCCACCTCACTCGCTTCTACGCTACCGAACCCGAGGTCGTGGCAGAAGCGCGCATATGGCTCATTCGCAGCGACGTGGCACTCGGCTGGCTCTACGATGCCGAGGACGTCGCCCAGCGTCTGGCTCGAGAGCGACTCCCCCAACGTTTGGAAACTGAGCGCGACCGTTCGATGGCCGACTTGCTGCTCGCGCGCAACAACACCGCCGAAGCCATCCCCTATCTCGAACGGGCGGCACGTCACGGGAAAAACGGCTTCGAAAAAGCCCGTCTTCACTATCTCCTCGCACAAGTCCAGCTCGAACGTGGAGAGAAAGCGGCGGCCTACCGCGCCTTAGATCGCTGTCTGGCGCAAAGTCCGGCCTACGAACTGGCCTTCCAAGCCCGTATGCTCCAAACCGAGGCCGTCACCACCGCGCAGAGCACGCAAAAAATGCTTGCCCGCCTCAAACGCATGCTGCGCGACAAGAACAACAAAGATTATCTCGACCGCATCTACTACGCCACGGGCAACATCTACCTCGCCGCGCGCGACACCGCCCGTGCGCTCGAAGCCTACGAACTCGGCCGCGTCCGCGCCACACAAAGCACCCCCGAGAAAGGCGTCCTGCTTCGTCGGCTCGGCGATCTCTATTGGCAACGCCAACGTTTCGACAAGGCACAACCCTGCTATACCGAAGCCATCGGGCTCCTCGACAAGGAAACCCAAGGCTACGACGAACTCCTGCGCCGCTCCGAGGTGCTCGACCATCTCGTGCCCTACACCCGCGTGGTCTTTGAACAAGACTCACTGCTCACTCTGGCTCGCATGCCCGAAGCCACCCGCAATGCCGTGATCGACCACGCCATCGAGGTGCTCAAGAAACAAGAAGAGGCCGATCGCCGCAATCGCAACGACAGTCTCCGTCGCGCGCGCAACGAAGGTAATGGAGAGGATGCCGGCAACCTGCCCGCCGCCCCGACCGCACCCAACCGCACCTCGAGCGACAAGTCGTGGTACTTCTATAATCCCACCGCTGTGCAGCAGGGCAAACAGGCTTTCGTGCGGCAATGGGGCAACCGTCGCAACGAAGACGACTGGCGCCGCGCCAACCACAGTCTGCTGGCCGACAGCAAGACCGAAGGCTACGACTACGCCGCCGAAGACAGCATCAAGGCGTTGATAGCCGCCCGCCGCGACAGCCTCTCAGCCAAAGGATTGAGTGGCGATGCCCTCGAAACGGCCGTACGCGACTATGCCGCTCAACTCGCCGGCGAACAGCCCAACACACCGGCCGACACCACGCGCAACGCCGGCAAGAAAGGCAAGGACGAGCTCGATCCGCACACCCGCGCCTACTACCTCGCCCACATTCCTCTCACCCCCGAGGCGCAACAAGAATCCCACCGCTTGCTGCGCGACGCCCTCTTCGGCGCCGGCGTGGTCGAAAACGAAGAACTTGGCGACTATGCGCTGGCCGAACGCACGCTCCGCCGACTCGTTCGAGACTATCCGGATTTCGACCGACTGCCGGAAGCCTACTACCAGCTTTTCCTCCTTGCGCGCCGCGGAGGGAAACAGGAGACCGCCGACAAATATCGTGCCATCATGGCCCGTTCTTATCCGCACCACGTGCTCACCCGCACCATTACGGACCCCGATTTCGAACGCAACGCGCGCTATGGTCGCGAGCTCGAGGACTCCCTCTATGCAGCCACCTATGCGGCCTATCTCAACGGGCAGAACGACGAAGTGGCGCGCAATTTCGCCCGCTCGTCGTCGACCTACCCCGAAGGGCTCAACCGCCCGAAATTCCTCCTCGTCCACGCCCTCTCCCGCATCGGGACGGCGCCGCGCGACACCCTCATTGCCGAGTTTTCCACGCTGGCCAAAGATTTCCCCAAGAGCGATGTGGCCGAAATGGCGGCCATGATGGCCAAGGGACTCAAAGAGGGGCGTACCCCGGCGGGCGGAAAGTACCGACCGGGCAGCCTTTGGGAACGTCGACTCGACGAAACCACTGCCGAGAATGCCGCTGAGGGCGACAAGCGTACCCTCAGTCCCGAACGCAACGTGCCCTTTGTCTTCGTCGTGGCCTACCCCACCGACAGCCTCCCCGACGACAAGATTCTCTATGAGTTGGCGCGCTTCAACTTCAGCCGTTTTGTCTCACGAGGACTCGACATCAACAAACAACAGTTGGGCGCGCTCACGCTCTTCCGCGTCGACGGATTTGTATCGTTCGCCGATGTGCACCACTACGCCCAGCAACTCTACGCCACGCCCGCTCTGCGACAACTGCTTCACAGTGCGCGCACGCTGCTCATCAGCAAAGACAACTTGAAACTCCTCGGCACCGTCGTCAGCTTCGACGAATACCGCCAATTCTACGACAAGCATTTCGCCCCGCAGAAGATCAAAGCCGATCTGCCCACGGAATACGCGCCGGACGACGAACAACCCAAGCAGATCTACGAAGATGAACTGCCCGACCGCCCCCAATCGCCGACGAACTGCCCGACCGCCCCCAATCGCCGACGGACAACAAGCGAAAGAACACAACGACGGACGACGAATATGAGTATGACGAGTAACCGGTAGACGTAGTCGAACAGAAAAAACTCCGCCTCGTGCACAGTGCACGAGGCGGAGTTTTTCCGTTCTCCGAACGGAAGACAAAGCAGCAGCTTCGCCGATAGGTCATTTGGTACACTCAGCAGAAAAGAGAGAGCCGCCGCATCAAACCATAGCGCGATTCACCCGATGACTCCCCCCGGTCATGCTATCCGTCACGCGCCTGGAAGAGGAGCGCTCACGCCAATGCTGTGCATGCCTAACGAACGGGGTGTGTGGCACAGCCGCGCGCGGCTACGCCCTTCAGCCTTCCCTTTCTTGATCTGCTCCAGCAGCAATTCGATCTCTCCGCCGGCGGAGCAGTGTGATCAGTGCCCCATAGAGGAGGATGTCCACCAGCAGCAACAGATTGATGTTGATCGCCAGGCGAACCAGCAAAACATTGACCACCATGATCAGCAGCTGCAGCGCCACAATCAGCACCGTGAATGTGCGTTTTGTCGGGGTGGAAAATGCCCTTGCCGTGCACCAAACGCATGCAGGCCACGCGCACCAGATCGAAAACCGGTACCGCCAACAAGGTGATCACGACCACCATGCCGTGCGGGCGCGGAGCCAGCACGGAGGGATTGTTCATGGCATACTTGATCGAGAGGTACGCCAGGGTGTAGCCCAGCACCAAACTGCCGGTGTCGCCCATGAACGTCTTGGTGCCCCGACGTTCGGAGCCGAACACGTTGAAGAAGAAAAACGCAGCCACCGCGCCGATCAGTCCCAGCGAGACCAGGGTGTAGGACTCCACGCCCAACTCCCAGAACAAGGCCGCAAAGGCCGTGAGCGCCAGCATCGAAAGTCCACTCGAAAGTCCATCGATACCATCAATGAGGTTCACCGAGTTGACAATGAGCAGACACACAAACACCGTCAGCGCACTGCCCGCCCAAAACGGAATTTCCCAAAGGCCGAACAGGCCATAGAGATTGTTGATGTACAAACCGCACAAGGGCATGAAGGCTGACGCAGCCACTTGCACCGCAAACTTCACACGCGCGCTGAGTCCCAGCAGATCATCGAGTACGCCGATGAGATAAATGAGAAACAATCCCGCCATGAGGATCATCGTCGAGAGGCGAAAGACCGGCAATTGAGAACTCTCTACACTGACTCCCAGATAGAGAAAACCCGCCACAATGCCAATGGACATGGCCGGCGCAAACAACAAACCGCCCAAACGGGGGATCTTGTTGTGATGCACCTTCCGCTCGTTGGGTTGATCGTAAAGCCCCTTTTGGCGGCAGAGCTCAATGAGCTTGAGAAAGGAGGGGGGCCGAAGGCGTTCGGGGGCACGAGAAAGGCTGCGCCGGCTACGGACACCCGCTTTGCGTGCGGACATCGATCAGCGCGACAAATGCGACAGCCGACGGCCTCAGCCGCAAAGACTAAACAAAGGTACAAAAAAAGAAGTAATTGCAAGCATAAAAATCAGGTTGTGTGTGCTTCATAGTGGCGCGGCTGCGCGCTTTCCCCTGCGGAATCGGGATATCGGGGACAACAAGGCCTTGTGCGCACCGACAGATCTGACAGCAAAGTTACGAGTCTACGCAAGAACCCGCAAGGTCCATCGCAACAAAAACAGAAACATTTTTCAGCATCGAACTATCCTCCGGACAAAACGCGGGGGAAAGAAACAAGACTGCCCGACCATCACAACAAACAAGGGAACTTTTCTCCATCTTCTCCCCCACTCCGCTCGTCGCCGCGTCATCCAATTCGTTCGCACCCCATTGCGGTTCGCACTCACGCCCGCGCGCGTGTACGCGCATTCAGCCGTTTTTCGATTATTGCCTTCACCGTTCACCTCCCACCCCTATTCCATTCAGAATGTGACGATTAAGGGTGAAGGATTTGCAGTTGTTCGCAGTTCACCGTCTTCACCCGAAAAGAGAAACCTGAGCCATCGACTTTTCAGCTGCAAAGCCTCTTCGGTTCGGCAGCTCCACATGGGTGAACTTCTGCATTTTTTCTCCTTCACGGGAATCTTCACCCATATCTCACTGATTCTCTGCAATTTACACCCTATCGATTTCTCAAAATTCGGTGAAGCAAAAAACGGCTCTACTTCACCTTTCCATCCCTTCTATTCTGTTGATAATGAGCGGATTCATTCACAGTGTATGAAGAGGTGAAGGAAAAAAAACGGGAAAACGCCGGACGCGCACGCGCGCGAGGAGACGCCCAAAATGAGGGATAGATTCAGCCGGACGCTCCGGCCGGCTCATGCCGCACGCTTTGCTTTGTGCACAACACGCCCCACGAGTAAAGAAATCTACAGACAATGCTTGTTCGGAACTAAGAAAAACGTAACTTTGTCGCATGAACGATTTGACCACCGCCGGCAAGCTTCCCTCCTCCCTCCTCCGCCGGCTGTTTCTCCTGTGTTGGCTCATGGCCTCGGTGGCCGGAGCGCAAACCTCCGAGGTCGACCTCTTTCGTCAGCTCTCGCCGCAACACGAATCGGATTCCATCGAGATGAACACCCTCTATCTCGATGCGGATGCGCTTGCCTTTTTCAAAGACAACGAATACGACGGCAACATCACGAAAGGCTACACACTGCCCGGTGTGCGGTTCACCCCTCATTTGGTCTACAGTCCGCGCGCTGAGTTGCGTTTCGAGCTGGGCGCTTCGGCGCTCGTCTACGACGGCACGAACCGCTACCCCAACTATGCCTTTCACGACATCGTGACCTGGAAGGGAGGCGCCTACCAAGGCGGTGCGCACGTGCTGCCTTACTTCAGAGCCGTGGTGCGCATGGGAGCCACGACTTTTGTGCTCGGCGACCTCTACGGGGGGGCGAGCCACGAACTGATCCTCCCGCTCTACAAACCTGAGAATCTCCTGACTACCGACCCCGAAAAGGGGTTTCAAACGCAGATCAGCACGCAGCGGTGGAAAATGGACGCATGGATCGACTGGCAGAGCTTCATTTTCGAGATGGACAAGCATCAAGAGGCTTTCACGGTCGGGATGACCCAACGGGTGCACCTACTGCGCCCACGCCCCTACGGCTGGTCGCTCGATGTGCCTTTGCAAATGACGGTGCAGCACCGCGGCGGGGAGCAAGACGACACGGATTTGGGGGTGCAAACGCTCTGCAACGGCAGCATCGGGCTGCAACTGCGCAAAACATGGGATCGGCGTGTGCTGAATGCGGCGGAACTGGAGGTGCACGCGCTCGGCGCCTACCAACAAGCGGGAAAGTTGTGGCCGTTCAACACCGGTTCCGGACTCTGGGCCGGGGCGGCACTCGACTTGCTGCATGCGCTGAGGGTGCGTGTGGGCTGGTGGCAGGCCAAGGACTTTGTGACGCTCTACGGCAGCCCGTTTTTCAACACCCTCTCGCTCAAAGTGGACGGGGCTCGCTTCACCCGCATGAACACGGCCTATTGGAGCGTGGAATATGTGCGTAAGTTCGGTCGCGACTATGCTTTCGGCGCGAAGGCCAACGGCTTCCTCACAGATGCCGGACGACTGCACCGCAAGGATGGTTCGACGGACCCTGCGGCGCTGCGACACGCGTTCTCCTTCGGGGTGTTCCTCCGTGCACAACCGCGCTTCTTGCTGAAAAGATTCAAGTGAGAGCACAAAAAAATCGCCCCCATCGTTGCGAACAACGATGGGGGCGATTTCTATTTTGGGCGTTGGCCATTGCCACGTGCTGCGTTTCTTAACAGCGAACTGCGAGAAATGGAATGTGCTGAGCGTCTGCGTTTCGCTCCCCGACGTTTACTGTCGAGCGCGCGCGGAGGCTGTGGGGCGGATGGTTTGAATGCGATGTATGGTCTATCGCAAAGAGGCTGCATCAAAAGGCGCAGTGCGCCACCCGACTTACTCGGCTTGCAGTTCTCCGGCCGTGGCAAGCGGGCGCCAGCCTTCGCCGTACGTGGCGTGTGCGTCCGTGACGACCACAAAGGCTTTGGGATCGACTTCCTGCACCTTGAGTTTGACGGCGGGGATTTCCTTGTTGGACACCACGAGGAAGAGCATTTCCTTGTCGTCCTTGGAATAGAGGCCGCTGCTCTTGATGCGCGTGGCGGAGCGGTCAAGCGTGTCGAGGATGAAGCTGCGCAGCTCTTCGTTGGGGCGGTCGGAGATGACAAACACGAGTTTGTCGTCCTGCGCACCGTTGATGACGTAGCCAATGGTGCGGGCGGAAACGAAGATGGCGATGAGCGAATAGAAAGAGAGCAACCACGAGCCGCCGCCCGCAACGTCTTTGGCGCCCAAACCGAAACCGATCACAACCAAACCGGAGAGGACGACGACGCCATCGCAAATGAGAATGCCGTTGGAGAAACGAATGTGCGCATATTTCTGCAGGAACATGGCGACGATGTCCGTTCCGCCGGTGGTGGCCTGTTGACGCACGACGAAACCGCACCCCAAACCAATCATGGCGGCACCGATGATGGAGGTGAGCATGAGGTGGTCGGTCATGTTGATGACGCCGCCACAAAGTTTCGTGGGATCGAGGGCGTGGAGGGAGGCGGCATCGGGATAGGCCAGGAGCGAGAGGCCGTTCATGATGACGGGGGCGATAAGCGCGGCGAAAATGGTGCGCGCGCCGAGCTTCGCGCCGAGGAAAATGGAGGCGAGCACGAGCAGGGGGACGTCAAAGAAATAGCCAAACGTGCCGACCTGAATGGAGGGGAAGATATTGTGGAGTACAATGCTTGCGCCGTAGACGCCGCCGGGCACGATGTTGTAGGGGTTGATGAAAAAGACGAAGCCGGCGCACATGACGATGACGCCGATCAAAATATAGAACCACGACGTCCACCAAGAAAAATGACGGGCGGGTTCACTCCAAGCTTTGAGCCGCTCGCCAAACGTGCGAGCCGAAACAGAAGAAGTACGCGGTGTTTCTTTGACCATGGGGAATTACGGGTAAGGGGTTGTGAGCGATGAAGCGACAAACGGCACTTCGCGCTGTGCACAAAGTTACGAACTTCGGGACGAACGGGGGAGCAGAAACGAGGGTTTTGTATTTTTTGGTCTGATTCTGCACAAAACCCGTGTGCGTGTGCACGATGTTCTCTAAAAAACAACACGCTCTCCGATGCGAATACATCGGGGAGCGTGTGCCCGGAGCGGGACTCGAACCCGCACGACCGCAATGGCCAAGGGATTTTAAGTCCCTCGTGTCTACCATTCCACCATCCGGGCCGGTTGTGCGCGTGCAAAGATAAGGAGAAAAGCGCGATTGGCCAAACTGCAAGTGCTAGTTTTGCACGACGAAGACATCGGCAGTCGGTGTATAGGCCGCACGATAGCGAAAGAGATGCGCGCTGCGACGTCCGTCGGCGGGTGCATTGACGGGAATGCCTCCGTTGGACAGGTCGTAGAGACGCGAACAGCGCTCGCAGCTGACGTGCTCAAACCGATCGGGGGCGGCGATGAGCCGGCGCTCGATGTTGTCGCTGTTGTAGCAAACGGGGCAGACGGCATCGTAGGCCATGACGGGAAACGTGCCGTCGAAGGCGGGCACCGAGGGGGTGCCCACGATGAAGCCCGCAATGCTCTGCGGCCGGCCGTAGGCTTCGAGTGCGGTGCGCGGCAAACTCGTCGCGATGCCGCCCGAAAGGGGCGTGAGTTGATAGCGATGCGCATCGTAGGTGACAAGACACCACGACCCGGGGCTGCTCACGGCACTACGCAACGCCGGGGCTGCGCTGACGGGGGTGAGACGAAGGAAGGCCGGGAACGACGAAAAACGGCGTTGTGTGTCGTCGCCGCACGATGAGAGGAGTCCGTTCGTCAGGCTGGCGACGAGCACACCGGCGAAGAAGACGGGCAAACGGTGCCGGAGCGCGCGCAATGCCTGTCGGCTCGCGCGGAGACTCGGCGACAAGGCGAATGCACCGCTGCTCCTACTAAACATGGGCGAGCACTTGCGAAAGGAAGGTGGCGATGCCGTCGGGCGCTTTCTTGAGGTGCTTTTCCACCATCTTACGCATGAAGAAGTTGAGTTCGGTTCCCACCGTGACCTTCATTGCGCACTGGCTGCTGCCCTGCGGCAGAAGCTGTACCCAAACGGTGGCGCTGACAGGCGAACCTTGCGTGACGAGTTTTACCATTTTGGGCTCGTCGCGCTCGACGATGGCAAGGGTGATTGGACCCATTTTGGTGTCGGCCGAAAGACTGTCCTGGGTGAAGCTCATCTGTTCGAGATAGCCTCTCATCTCCTCGAGACGTTCGGGCGTGATTTGGTCTTTGTTCACCTGATCGGCGGGAACCTGCTGGAGCAGTTGCTGCAATCGTTCGGGATCGGCGAAGGCCTGCTTGAGCACTTCAAAACGACGAAGGTCGGCCATGCGTGCATAGGCTTCGGCCTGCGTGGTGTTGAGGGTGTAGATTTGCGATTCGTATTTGGTCATACGGCTGGGAAAGGATTTCGAAGGAATCGAGTAGAAAAAAATGGAAGTTAGACTTCGGGCGTCCACGTCGAAGGGTTGGCACGCCAGCGAGCAAGCAGGGGGAGCTGGCTCTCGTCGATGTAGCCCACGCGACAAGCGGTTTCGACCACGGCTTCGTAGTTGGTAAGCGTGGTGAGTGTCACGCCGGCAGCGGCGAAAGCTTCGGCGGCCACGGGGAAACCATAGGTGAAGCTGGCCACCATGCCGAGAATTTCGAAGCCGGCAGCGCGAAGGGCCTCAACGGCTTTGAGACTGCTTCCGCCGGTGGAGATGAGGTCTTCGACAACGACAATGCGCGCGCCCTCGGGAAGGGTGCCTTCGATGAGGTTGCCCATGCCGTGATCCTTGGCTTTCGAACGGACATAGCACATGGGAAGTCCGAGTTCGTCGGCGACCAAAGCACCTTGGGCGATGGCACCCGTCGCTACACCGGCAATGGCGGTGGCTTCGGGATATTGACGGCGAATGAGGGCAGCGAGTTGCTCTTTGACGAAGGTGCGTACCTGCGGATAGGCGAGGGTTTTGCGATTATCGCAATAGAAGGGAGACAACCAACCGCTGGCCCAGGTGAAGGGTTGCGTGGGTTGGACTTTGATGCACTGGACGCTGAGCAGCTGCTCGGCGAATTGAGAGGCGATGGTGGTCATGTTTATACCGTGGTTTAAGAGTTTTCCTTAGAGGAGGGGTCGGTCAAGCGCGAATGGATGAAGCGGGCAGCGCGATCGGGGGCGCCGACGGGACCGAGGCGGTGGCGCATCTCGACGTAGCCCGACAACTGAGCGCGCCGCGTGGGACTGTCATCGAGTAAGGGGGCGAAGTGAGCCGCAAGGTTTTCGGGGCGCGTGTCGTCGGCAATGAGTTCGGGCACAACTTCTCGATCGGCGATGAGATTGACGAGCGAGATGAAGGGACACTTCAGGAAGTAGGGACGCAATTTTCGTACCAAAATGCCGCCCTTCATGTTGTAGCACACCACTTGGGGCACATTGAAGAGGGCCGTTTCGAGGGTGGCAGTGCCGCTCGTGACGAGTGCGGCGCGGGCGTGGGTGAGGAGGGCAAAGGTTTCGCCGCGAACGGCACAAACGGGGAGCTGCCCCGAAGATGAGGTGGAAGATGTGAGAGCGACGGCCGTTTTTCCGGCATCGTCTGATGTCGCTGCCGAAGCGGCGGAGAGCGAGATGCCATAACGCGCATATTCCTCGTCGGAAATGCCGGGAGCGGCGGCCAACACAACTCGATAACGCGCGGGATCGGCCACTCGACGCACGGCTTCGAGCATGCGCGGCAAATTATCGGCAATTTCTGCGCGGCGTGAACCGGCTAACACAGCGATCAGTTCTCGCTGATCGTCCCACCCGTGACGAACGCAAAAGTCTTCGCGCGTTTCTTCATAAGTGGAGAGAAAAGCACTCACTTCATCGTGGGAGGGATTGCCGACATACTCCACAGGGTAGTGATGGCGTCGCGAGAAATAGTCGACTTCGAAGGGAAGAATCGACAGAAGGTGGTCGACATTGCGGCGGATGCTCCGGATGCGGCCTTCTTTCCACGCCCAGATTTTAGGTGCGATGTAGTAGAAAATGGGACAGGTGGTATGCGATTTCACCCATTCCGCGATTTTCAAATTGAAACCGGGATAATCCACCAACACCACACAATGGGGTTGCCAAGATTCGATGGCGTTTTCGCAGTCGCGAAGGGCGCGCAGAATCGTCCGAAGGTGGAGCACCACTTGCACAAAGCCCATGTACGCCAAATCCCGGTAGTGGCGCAACAATTGCATCCCCTCGGCTTGCATGAGGTCGCCGCCGAAACCGCGAAACTCGGCTTCGGCATCGTTCGCTCGGAGCGAACGAATGAGATGGGAGGCGTGCAAATCGCCGGAGGCTTCGCCGGCTATGAAGAAATAGCGCATGAGAGGTAAGTGGTAGGAGGTAGTGGAGACGCAGGCGGGGAGCCGTCGCCCCCCGTGGGGGATCAGAGGCGAAACGAGTGGAGCAATTTGTAGTGGGTGCTGTCGAGCGTCTGCGGGGTGATGGCCACATAGCCGTGCGCCAGCGCCCAACGGTCGGTGTCTTCCGCTTCGGGTTCCAATTCCATCGGTTCGCCGGTCAACCAATAATAAGGTGTGCCGCTTCGAGGACGGCGACTTTCGGCGATCTCGTTGATCCAACGCGAACGCGCCATCCGACAAACGCGAACTCCCTTGAAAGACTCGCGCGCAGGGAAGTTGACGTTGAGCGTCGAGAAAGGCGGCAGGCCGTCGCACAAGAGTTTGATCACGATCTCCCGAATGTAGGGAACACAAGGGGAGAAATCGGCTTCGGGCCGATGGTCACACAGCGAAAATCCCACTGCGGGGATGCCTTGCAAGGCCCCTTCGGACGCGGCACCCATTGTGCCGGAATAGAAGGTGTTGACACTCGAATTGTCGCCGTGGTTGATGCCGGTCACCACCAGGTCGGGCGTACGTCCGCGCTCGGGTAACAAGACATTGAAGGCCAATTTCACACAGTCGACGGGACTGCCGGAACAAGCGAAGATTTCCAACCCTTCTTCGCGGTGCACCAAACGGTTGTGAATGGGAGCGGTCGAAGTGATGGCGCATCCATAGCCCGAACGTCCGCCGCCGGGAGCGACAACGAGCAGGTCGGCCATAGGATGGAGCGTGTCTATCAGGGTATTGATGCCCGCAGCTTTGTAGCCGTCATCGTTGGAGATAAGGATATAGGGACGAGACACGCCACGGTCGTTAGGTTCTGTCATAAGTTTATTGTAGTTGTGTTGAGTCATGGGGTGGACTGCCGGGTCAGCAGCCACAAAACGATCGGCGCACCGATCAGTGGAGTCACGGCATTGAGGGGAAGGTTGCCGCCGGTGAAGGGGAGGCTGCAAAGCAACTGACAACTCAATGTCAGCACCGCGCCCACTCCGAGCGTGGTCGGCAGGACGTATCGGTGAAGCGAAGTGCCGCACAGCAAACGAGCCAGGTGAGGCGCCGCCAGCCCGATGAAGGCGATCGGACCGCAAAAGGCGGTTGTGCAAGCACTGATCCAGCCCACGGCGAAGAGCAGGCGCGAACGACTTTTGCGGGGAGAAACACCGAGGGTGATGGCATAGTCTTCGCCGAGCAACCAGGCATCGAGCACGGCATGGCGGCGCAGACAATAGCCGAGGGGCAAACCCAGCGCAAGCGCGAAGAGCGGAAGACGCGCTCGGCCCACCGTCGAGAAATCGCCCATTGTCCACAGCTGAAAACTCCGCAGACCATCGGCTGTGGAATAGTAGGCAATGAGGGCAAGCACCGACGAAAGGAGAAACGAGATCATCACACCGGCGACCAACAACGACATACCGCGACACGCGCTGCGGGCGAGCAGCACAATCACCGCCAGTACGCCCAACGCTCCACACAAAGCGGTGAACACGTTGAACCATTGGCCGACGAAAGGCGGGAACCTCGTTTGCCCCATCGCGACAATCAGGCTCCACAGCAGGGGGCCGATCGCTGCTCCCACCGCAGCCCCGGCATGGATACCGAAGAGCGACGGATCGGCCAGGGGATTCTCGAAGAGCGTCTGCGTGATGAGTCCACAAACGCCCAATCCTCCGCCGACAAGCAACGCGGTGAACAAACGGGGGAGCCGGAAATCCGTCACGATGACCCGCGTGCTTTCTGTCGTTTCCCCGCCCAAGAGGGCCGTCACGACATCGCCAATCGAAATAGGGACACTGCCGCAGCACAGTCCCACGAAAAGGAGTGCCGGCACAAGGGCAAGCAAGCACAGCGGCAAAACAGATCGGCGTGTTCTAAGCATGTCGAGAAATGACGGGAGAATGGAGGAGCGCGTCGCGCACAACGTTCGCTCGCTACGTCGTCCGGGGATGTGCATCAGCGCGTATGGTCTGCCGCCTCAGCGCAACGGGGTGAAAAGGCTGTCAGCCCAAGCAGCACCGGGCATTGTCGACGCCGGATTCGCCTCATTCTTCCCGGCGTGCAGCACATGCTGCCATGCACGCAAAAGGAGTGAAGGAGCGAAAGGCGTTTCTTCGTAGTAAGCCCGCCGAAGGGTGTTGCACCCCCAAACGCGGTGTTCGCGGAAGGGTCGGAATTGCGCATTGAGGGGGTGTTCCTGTCGCAAAGCCGCATAGGTGAGTTCCTGAGGCGCACCGTATTTCACCACCCAAAGGTCTGCATCGGCACAGCGCTTCAACATGCGTTCGGGTTCCATCGGTACACTGCCGGCTTGCGCATTGTCGGCTCCAACATAGCGACCGCCGGCATCGGCAATGACGCGCGCCACATAGCTCCGGCCGCCAGGCACATACCACGTGCCGTGTTCCACCCGGTCCACCATCACGCGTGGTCTGTGCGCGCTGTCGTTCGCCGTTATCTGCCGTTCGCACATTGCGCGGTAAGCCCGTTCTTCTTCGTCGAAAAGACTGTCGGCCATCGCCCCGCGGCCGACCAAACGGCCATAAAAGCGCATCCATTCGGCGCGTCCGAGCGGAGTGGCTTCCATGTAATCGGCACAGCACACCGTCGGAATGCCGACTTGCGCAACCGCCGAGGGGCGTTCGCCGTCGAACGGCGCATACCACCAGGCGTCGACGCCGGCCGCTTTCATACGTTCCACATCGGGCGCGGCGCCCGAACCGAAATCGGTGAGCTGCGCACGCCGCAAGCAGGGCGAAACGACAAATCGAGCATCGCATATCCCCGCCAAGCAATCGGCCGCACCGAGACGCAGCAACAAAGCCGCATGCACCGTGCTTTGCGGCAGGACGCGACGACAGGGCACTTCTATCACCGTGCACGTGTTCGGCACGTGGGGCGAGGTGCCGCGCCGCACCAAGGCGTATTCAGCACGCACACTCGCCGTGTCCCAAGGATCGAGCACCGTGACTCGGTCGTAGTCTGCACACGTTTCGATGCGCAACCACCGCGCATAGCGCAATCGTCCGCCGTCGAGCGGTCCTGCGCCGCAGGCCACACAGAGCCACAAGCAGCCGATCAGCACAAGCAGTGCCCCACCCCGCCGCTTCATGTGGTGAGCAGGGTGACCTCGCCGGCCAGCGAAGTGTTCATTTTCGCTTTGACCACTTCCAGATCTGTTTCGTGACCGAGCAGGAACATGAGTTTCGCCACAACGGCCTCGACCGTCATGTCGCGCCCGTTGAGCACGCCGGCCTCGATGAGGCGCAACGAGGTTTCGTAGCGTCCCATGTCGACCGCGCCTGTGGCGCACTGCGATGTGTTGACGATCACCACGCCGCGCTGACACAATGCCGTCAATTGCTCGTAGAGCCACGGCTTGCGCGGCGCGTTGCCGGCGCCGTAGGTTTTGAGCACCAACCCGCGCAGTCCGGGAATGTTGGCCACTGCGGCCACCACTTCCTCGCGAATCCCCGGGAAAAGGGTGAGAATGGCCACGTGCGTGTCGAGTTGGCAAGACGGGCGGAAGGCCGCCGCCGTGGGACGCCGCAAAATGTAGGGCTCTTCGAACCGGATGTGGATACCGGCATGCGCCAAAGCAGGATAGTTGAAAGAACGAAAGGCGTTGAACCCTTCCGAATTGATTTTCGTGGTGCGGTTGCCGCGCAAGAGGCGGTTTTCAAAGAAGATGCACACCTCGGGCACCACCGGCGAACCGTCGGCGTGACGCGCCGCAGCAATTTCGATACCGGTGAGCAGGTTTTCCTTCCCGTCGGTACGCAACTGTCCGATGGGCAGCTGGCTGCCGGTCACCACGACGGGTTTGTCGAGGTTTTCGAGCATGAAACTCAAAGCCGATGCCGTGAAAGCCATCGTATCGGTGCCGTGCAGCAGCACAAAGCCGTCGTAATGTTCGTAGTTTTGTGCTATGATTTCCACCATGCGGCACCAGTATTTCGGTTCCATGTCCGACGAGTCGATCGGGGGGCCGAATGTGACGGTGTCGATGTCGTAGTGAAAGCGTTCCAGTTCCGGCACGAAATTGCTAATGTGCTCCCAATCGAAGGCCTCGAGCGCTCCCGTGACGGGATTCTCGAGCATGCCGATTGTTCCGCCGGTGTAGATGAGAAGTATGCGGGGTGCGTTCATGAGCTTTGCTTTGCCTGCAAACTTACGAAAATAATTTGACATGGCGGGAGGCGGCGCACGCGTTTTTCAGCGCGCTCACGACGCGATTTCTGCCCGCCACACCACACGCATTTTGCACTTCGAGCGGTCAACCTGCACTTAACACGACAATGTGCTCTACACTTACGAAAATTATCGTACCTTTGTCCGCACTACGTGCCGATTGGCACTCCCCACCAGCGGGGAAAACTTCACAGCAATAGAACGCTCATTTTCACATGAAAGAATTCATCCACACCGAAGCTCGTGCCGAAACCGCCGTCTTGGTCGCTCTCATCACCAAGACGCAGGACGAGCGGAAGACCAACGAATATCTCGACGAACTGGAGTTTCTTGCCGAAACGGCGGGCGCACAGACTGTGCGCCGCTTCACCCAACGCATCGACGGCCCCAGCAGCGTCACCTATGTGGGCAAAGGCAAGCTCGAAGAGATTCGTCAATACATCGAAGAATGCGAACAGGCGGCCGAAGAGGCGGAGAAAGACCCACTCTGGCCGGCCGACGAAGAGAAGCCTCAGCCCGTGGGCATGGTGATCTTCGACGACGAACTCTCGGCCAAACAGCTCCGCAACATCGAAGCCGCGCTGCAGGTCAAGATTCTCGACCGCACCTCGCTCATCCTCGACATCTTTGCCATGCGGGCCCAAACCGCCAACGCCAAAACGCAGGTGGAATTGGCGCAATACCGCTACATGCTCCCGCGCCTGCAGCGCCTGTGGACGCACCTTGAGCGCCAAGGGGGTGGATCGGGTGGCGCCGGCGGTGGCAAAGGCGGCAGCGTGGGCCTGCGCGGTCCGGGCGAAACGCAGCTCGAAATGGACCGCCGCATCATCCTCAACCGCATGTCGCTCCTCAAAGAACGACTGGCCGAAATCGACAAGCAGAAACGCACCCAGCGACAAAATCGCGGCAAAATGGTGCGCGTGGCGCTCGTCGGCTACACCAACGTCGGAAAGTCGACCCTGCTCAATCTGCTGTCCAAAAGCGACGTCTTTGCCGAAAACAAACTCTTCGCCACCCTCGACACGACGGTGCGCAAAGTCGTGGTGAGCAACCTGCCCTTCCTGCTGGCCGACACCGTGGGCTTCATCCGCAAACTCCCGACCGACCTCGTCGAGTCGTTCAAATCGACCCTCGACGAGACGCGCGAAGCCGATCTGCTCGTGCATGTGGTCGACGTGAGCCACCCGGATTTCGAAGAACAAATCGAAGTGGTGAACCGCACGCTCTGCGACTTGGGCTGTGCCGACAAACCGCAGAT
>QWCZ01001375.1_pt1 | contig 16807 bp, 11 predicted proteins | sample 1972651 | NCBI WGS metagenome assembly QWCZ01 (sample SAMN09866695, study PRJNA288562) | Human oral metagenome isolate pre1_saliva, whole genome shotgun sequencing... | isolation source: mouth | host: Homo sapiens | place: USA: California
CTACATGATGGACAACAACTACCAGTACACGCTCGACCTTTTGGACTGGTGTCAGGACGAACGCATCCCCTTCCTCTACGCCTCCAGCGCCGCCGTGTATGGCAAAGGTGAAATCTTCCGCGAAGAGCGCGAACTGGAAAAACCGCTCAATGTATACGGCTACTCCAAATTCCTGTTCGACCAAGTATTGCGCCGCCGCATGAAAGAAGGTCTCACCGCCCAAGTCGTCGGCTTCCGCTACTTCAATGTTTACGGACAACACGAACAACACAAAGGCCGCATGGCATCTGTCGCCTTCCACCATTTCCACCAATACCGCGAACACGGTTACGTCAACCTGTTCGGTTCAAACGACGGCTACGGCAACGGCGAACAAACCCGCGACTTCGTCAGCGTCGAAGACGTTGCCAAAGTCAACCTTTACTTCTTCGACCATCCCGAACTTTCCGGCATCTACAACCTCGGAACAGGCCGCAGCCAACAGTTCAACGAACTCGCCGCCGCCACCGTCAACGCCTGCCGCGTTGCCGAAGGCAAACCTGAAATGAGTTTAAAAGAGCTGGTAGAAGAAGAATTTATCCGCTACATCCCATTTCCCGACGCGCTCAAAGGCAAATACCAAAGCTTCACCCAAGCCGACATCACCAAATTGCGCGAAGCCGGATATAAGGAAGAATTTTTCGATGTCAAATCAGGCGTCGACCGCTACGTCAAATGGATGCTGGAAAATCTGGCTTAATTTGAAATACTCATAACAAAGGTCGTCTGAAAATATCAGGCGATTTTGATTTGTTTAACTTTTATATAGATTTTGATTATGACCGAAATACAACAACGAGCCCAGCTGCACCGCCAAATCTGGAAAATCGCCGACGAAGTACGCGGCGCGGTGGACGGCTGGGACTTTAAACAATACGTTCTCGGCACACTTTTCTACCGCTTTATCAGCGAAAACTTCACCGACTATATTCAGGCAGGCGACAGCAGCATCAATTACGCCGACATGTCCGACAGCATCATCACGCCTGAAATCAAAGATGATGCCGTCAAAGTCAAAGGCTATTTCATCTACCCCAGCCAGCTTTTTTGCAATATTGCCACCGAAGCCCATCAAAACGAAGAGCTCAACACCAAGCTGAAAGAAATTTTTACCGCGATTGAAAGCTCAGCCTCTGGCTATCCGTCCGAACAAGACATTAAAGGCCTGTTTGATGACTTCGACACCACCAGCAGCCGGCTCGGCAGCACAGTTGTCGACAAGAACAAACGCCTTGCCGCCGTCCTCAAAGGCGTGGCGGAACTCGATTTCGGCAATTTTGAAAACCACCACATCGACCTTTTCGGCGATGCCTACGAATATCTGATTTCCAACTACGCTGCCAACGCAGGCAAATCCGGCGGCGAATTTTTCACCCCGCAAAGCGTCTCCAAGCTGATTGCGCGGCTGGCGGTGCACGGACAGGAGAAGGTCAACAAAATCTACGACCCAGCTTGCGGCTCGGGCAGTCTGCTCTTGCAGGCGAAAAAACAGTTTGACGAGCACATCATCGAAGAAGGCTTCTTCGGGCAGGAAATCAACCACACCACCTACAACCTCGCCCGCATGAACATGTTCCTGCACAACGTCAATTACAACCAATTCCACATCGAATTGGGCGACACACTGACCAACCCCAAGCTCAAAGACAGCAAACCCTTTGATGCCATTGTCTCCAATCCGCCTTATTCCATCAACTGGATAGGTAGCGACGACCCCACCTTAATCAACGACGACCGCTTTGCCCCCGCAGGCGTACTCGCCCCGAAATCCAAAGCCGATTTTGCCTTCATCCTGCACGCACTGAACTACCTTTCTAGCAGAGGCCGTGCCGCCATCGTCTCATTCCCCGGCATTTTCTATCGCGGCGGCGCAGAGCAGAAAATCCGCCAATATCTGGTGGAGGGCAACTACGTGGAAACCGTCATCGCCCTTGCGCCCAATCTCTTTTACGGCACCAGCATCGCCGTCAATATCCTGGTTTTGTCCAAACACAAAGACAATACCGACATCCAATTTATCGATGCAAGCAGCTTCTTTAAAAAAGAAACCAACAACAACGTCTTAACCGAAGAACACATTGCCGAAATCGTCAAACTCTTCGCCGATAAGGCTGATGTGCCGCATATCGCCCAAAACGCTGCCCAGCAAACCGTCAAAGACAACGGCTACAACCTCGCCGTCAGCAGCTATGTTGAAGCCGAAGACACCCGCGAGATCATCGACATCAAACAACTCAACGCCGAAATCAGCGAAACTGTTGCCAAAATTGAACGGCTGCGGCGCGAAATTGACGAAGTGATTGCAGAGATTGAGGCCTAGGCAGTTGTTGCATATTTTGCAACAACTGAATGGGAAAGAGGCCGTCTGAAAATACGGGCGGCAACCTGCAAGCAATCTTTACAAGTTCAAATTAAGAAATTTTCGGGGGAAAATACATGACAACAGAAAACAACGCTTTTGAAAACGCCAAACACATCGACGAAACAGGCAATGAATATTGGTCGGCGCGCACCTTGCAGCAAATCTTGGAATATTCCGAATGGCGCAATTTCCAACGGGCCATTGATAAAGCCATAACCGCTTGCGAAACATCAGGAAATGACAAAAATCATCATTTTGTTGCAACCAACAAAATGATAGTCCTTGGAAAAGGCGGGCAGCGCGAAGTGGCGGATTACCGCCTTTCCCGCTATGCCTGCTACCTGATTGTGCAAAACGGCGATCCGTCCAAAAGCGTCATTGCCGCAGGGCAAACCTACTTTGCCGTGCAAACCCGCCGCCAAGAACTGCAAGACGAAGCCGCATTCAGGAGTTTGGGCGAAGACAAACAACGCCTGCTGCTTCGCAGGCAACTGCGCGAACACAATACCGACCTTGCCGCCGCAGCCAAAGATGCAGGCGTAGAAAAACCCGTCGAATACGCCGTCTTCCAAAACCACGGCTATCGGGGGCTATACGGAGGACTGGACAAGCAGGGCATACACAGCCGCAAAGGCTTGAAGAAAAGCCAGAAAATCCTAGACCACATGAACGCCAGCGAACTGGCTGCCAACCTGTTCCGTGCCACGCAAACCGAAGAAAAACTACGCCGCGAAAACATCCAAGGCAAAACACAGGCAAACCGGGTGCATTTCGAAGTCGGACAAAAAGTGCGCCAAACCATTGAAGAACTGGGCGGCATCATGCCTGAAGACCAGCCCGTACCTGAGAAAAGCATCAAACAGCTTGAGAACGAAGAGCAGAAAAGGCTTGCCGCAGCCGAACAGCATCAAAACGGCAAAAAATAACCCTGATTCAGGCTACCTGAAAAAGCAGTCTGCACATTGTTTCAGGCAGCCTGAAAGCAGGACGGGCTTCAGCCCGCAGAAATAACGGCAAACGGACATAGCGGGCTGAAGACCCCCCGCATCCCGCCGCAGCGGAAAGGAAACGGAAAACAACCATGGATATGCAAAGCAAAGCGAAAAAATTGATTGAGATGATTCAGACGGCATCGGTGGAGTGGAAGCTTTTAACTCAAGTAGCAGACTTAACGAGAGGAAGAGTTATATCAAAGGGTTATTTAGCTGACAATTTAGGAAATTATCCTGTATATAGTTCTCAAACTCTAAATAATGGTGAAATTGGAAAAATAAACTCATTCGACTTTGATGGGGAATTTGTTAGTTGGACAACTGATGGTGCAAATGCGGGAACAGTATTTTATCGGTCAGGAAAATTCTCGATTACGAATGTATGTGGATTAATAAAAATTAAAAACATCCTTGAGTTAAACTATAAATTTTTATTTTATTGGCTTTCAATTGAGGCAAAAAAACATGTTTATTCTGGTATGGGAAACCCAAAACTAATGAGCCACCAGATGGGGAAAATCCAAATTCCCATCCCGCCTCTAGAAATTCAGCAAAAAATTGTAAAAATACTTGACAAATTCACCGAGCTTGAAGCTTCGCTGGAAGCTACGCTGGAAGCGGAATTAGCCCTGCGCAAACGTCAATACCAGTATTACCGCGACTTTCTTTTAGATTTTGACAATCAAATCGGGGGGGAGATAGCTGATGGCTATCAAAGCCGTCTGAAAGATGTGGTTTGGAAGACGTTGGGGGAGGTTAGTGATATTAGGGTTGGGAAATCACCAGAAACAAATGAAATTGGTAATTATCCATTCATTAATGCAGGGACAATTCCATCAGGTTATATTGCTTCATATAACACCGAGCCAGATACAATAACTACACCATCTCGTGGTCAAGGAGGAATTGGATATGTAGGATATCAAGCAAGTAAGTTTTGGTGCGGCCCACTTTGTTACAGGGTACGGAGTAACAATAATCTTATCATGACTAAGTTCTTATACTATGTAATGTCAAAAGATATGTCCAAGATTATAAATCTTGCAAATATGGCAGGTATTCCGGCATTAAATAAAAAAGACCTTGTAAACTTTTTAATCCCCATCCCCCCTCTAGCCGAACAGGAAAAAATCGTCGCCATCCTCGACAAATTCGACACCCTGACCCACTCCATCAGCGAAGGCCTGCCGCACGAAATAGCCCTGCGCCGCAAACAATACGAATATTACCGCGAACAGCTGCTTGCCTTCCCCAAGGCTGCCTGAAAAAGCAGCCTGCACATTTTCAGGTAGCCCAATCCGAGCATCAAACCGTTTAACACCCGACACTGCAAAGGACGACCCATGAATCTCGAAACCAAACCCATTGCCGAAACGCCGAATTTCATCGTGCTCGACCAATATGAAAAAATCGAACAGTCGGGCAGCTACCAATCGGAAAACCAGTTGGAAGCGGAGTTAATCGCCGATTTGCAGAATCAGGGGTACGAATACCGCAAGGACTTGAACAGCCAAAGCAGGCTGCTGGAAAATCTGCGCGCCCAGTTGCAGCGGCTGAACGATGTGGCGTTTTCAGACGGCGAATGGGCGCGTTTTTTGACGGAATATCTGGACAGGCCGGCTGAAAACATTACCGACAAAACCCGCAAAATCCACGATGACTATATTTACGATTTCGCTTTTGATGACGGCCGTCTGAAAAACATTTATCTGCTGGACAAGAAAAATCTTGCCCGCAACCATGTGCAGGTTATCAACCAGTTTGAGCAGACGGGCACGCATGCAAACCGCTATGACGTTACCGTGTTGGTAAACGGCCTACCGCTGGTGCAGATTGAATTGAAAAAGCGTGGCGTGGCGGTGCGCGAAGCATTCAATCAGGTGCACCGTTACAGCAAAGAGAGCTTCAACAGCGAAAATTCGTTGTTCAAATTCCTGCAAATCTTCGTGATTTCCAACGGCACGGACACGCGCTATTTCGCCAACACCACCAAGCGCGACAAAAACAGCTTCGATTTTACGATGAATTGGGCGCGGTCGGACAATAATCCGATTAAGGATTTGAAAGACTTTACCGCCACGTTCCTACAGAAAAGCGTATTGCTGAGCGTTTTGCTGCATTACAGCGTGTTCGATGCGAATGATACGCTGCTGATTATGCGGCCGTACCAGATTGCCGCCGCCGAACGCATTTTGTGGAAAATCAACAGTTCGGCTCTGGCAAAGAATTGGAGTAAGCCCGAAAGCGGCGGCTATGTTTGGCATACCACGGGCAGCGGCAAAACGCTGACCAGCTTTAAGGCGGCGCGTCTGGCGACGGAATCGGCGTTTATCGACAAGGTTTTCTTTGTGGTGGACAGGAAGGATTTGGACTATCAGACGATGAAGGAATACCAGCGTTTTTCGCCCGACAGCGTGAACGGTTCGGAAAGCACGGCGGGCTTGAAACGCAATTTGGAAAAAGACGACAACAAAATCATCGTTACCACCATCCAAAAGCTGAACAACCTGATGAAAAGTGAAGATAATCTGCCGGTTTATCACCAGCAGGTTATCTTTATTTTCGACGAATGCCACCGCTCGCAATTCGGCGAAGCGCAAAAAAACCTGAAAAAGAAATTTAAAAAATTCTGCCAGTTCGGCTTTACCGGTACGCCGATTTTTCCCGAAAACGCTTTGGGCGCAGAAACCACGGCGGGCGTGTTCGGGCGGGAGCTGCATTCTTATGTGATTACCGATGCCATCCGCGATGAAAAAGTATTGAAATTCAAAGTAGATTACAACGACGTGCGCCCGCAGTTCAAAGCCGTGGAAGCGGAACAGGACGAGAAGAAACTGAGTGCCGCCGAAAACCGCCAAGCCCTGCTGCACCCTGAACGCATCCGCGAAATCACGCAATATATCCTGAATCAGTTCAGGCAGAAAACGCACCGCCTGAATGCGGGCGGCAAAGGATTTAACGCGATGTTTGCCGTCAGCAGCGTGGATGCGGCGAAGTGCTATTACGAAGCGTTCAAAACGCAACAGGCAGGCAGCCTGAACCCGTTGAAAACAGCCACTATTTTTTCCTTTGCGGCCAACGAAGAGCAAAACGCCGTCGGTGAAATTGTCGATGAGACTTTTGAACCGGAAGCGATGGACAGCAGCGCAAAAGAATTTTTGCAGGCTGCCATCAACGATTACAACGCCTGTTTCAAAACCAATTTCGGCACGGACAGCAAATCCTTTCAAAACTACTACCGAGATTTGGCAAAACGGGTGAAAAATCAGGAAGTGGATTTGCTGATTGTGGTCGGCATGTTTTTGACGGGTTTTGACGCGCCGACGCTGAATACGCTGTTTGTCGATAAAAATCTGCGCTATCACGGCCTGATGCAGGCGTTTTCGCGTACCAACCGCATTTACGATGCTACCAAAACCTTCGGCAATATTGTCTGCTTCCGCGACTTGGAGCAGGCAACCATTGATGCGATTACCCTGTTCGGCGACAAACACACCAAAAACGTGGTGCTGGAAAAAAGCTACGAAGAATATATGAACGGCTATACCGACAGCCAGACCGGCGAAGCGCGGCGCGGTTATCTGGATGTGGCAAAAGAATTGCGCCAACGTTTCCCCGATCCCGACAAAATCGAAACGGAAAAAGACAAAAAAGATTTTGCCAAACTCTTCGGCGAATACCTGCGGGCGGAAAACGTATTGCAGAACTACGATGAATTTGCCGCGCTGCGTGAATTGCAGAGTGTGGATGCGGCGGATGAAGATGCTATGAAGGCGTTTCAAGAAAAATACTACTTGAGCGATGAAGACGTGCAGGAAATGCGGCAAGTGCCGATGCCGTCTGAAAGGGCAGTGCAGGACTACCGTTCCGCCTATAACGACATCCGAGACTGGCTGAGCCGCCAAAAAGCAGGCGAACAGAAAGAGCAATCAAAAATCGATTGGGACGATGTGATTTTTGAGGTGGATTTGCTCAAATCGCAGGAAATCAATCTGGATTACATCTTGCAACTGGTCTTCGAGCACCACAAAAAAATCAAAGGCAAAGCGGATCTGGTGGAAGAAATCCGCCGCATCATCCGCGCCAGCATCGGCCACCGCGCCAAAGAGAGCCTGATTGTGGATTTCATCAACGATACGGATTTGGATAAAGTCCCCGATGTTCCCGCCATACTGGAAACCTTCTACACCTACGCTCAAGAGGTGATGAGGAGTGAAGCTGCAGAGCTGATTGCCGCCGAAGGTTTGAATGAAACCGCCGCCGCACGTTATTTGACCGGCTCGCTCAAACGCGGCTATGCCAGCGAAAACGGTACGGAACTGACCGAAACCCTGCCGAAAATGAGTCCGCTCAACCCGCAATATCTGACGAAGAAACAAAGTGTTTTTCAAAAGATTGCGGCGTTTGTGGAGAAGTTTGCCGGAATAGGGACCGATATTTGAAAAATGCCGTCTGAAATTTCAGACGGCATTTTATTTTTCAATCGGTTAAACAGGTTCTGCTTCAGGTTTGACTTTGTTTTTCTTGAATTTCAACACGGCTTCTTCTTTTTCAGCATCCCAGTCTATCCGTACGAAGCCGCCGTCGGCGAGTTTGCCGAACAGGAGTTCGTCGGCGAGCGGTTTGCGGATTTTTTCCTGAATCAGACGGTGCATCGGGCGCGCGCCCATTTGCGGGTCGAAACCTTTTTCTGCCAGATATTTGCGCAATGCCGGTGTGAATTCAGCTTCGACTTTTTTGTCGAGAAGCTGGTGTTCGAGCTGGAGCAGGAATTTGTCCACGACTTTGACGATAATGGGTTCGGACAGGGGCGCAAACGGGATAATCGCGTCCAAGCGGTTGCGGAACTCCGGTGTGAAGAGCTTGTTGATGGCCTGCATTTCGTCGCCGAGTTCGCGCTTGGCGGTAAAGCCGAGGCTGGGGCGGCTGAGGCTTTCCGCGCCTGCGTTGGTGGTCATAATCAGGATAACATTGCGGAAATCGGCACTCTTGCCGTTGTTGTCGGTCAGCTTGCCTGCGTCCATGACTTGCAGGAGGACGTTGAAAATGTCGGGGTGGGCTTTTTCGATTTCGTCCAAGAGCAGCACGCAATGCGGCTGTTTGTTGACGGCTTCGGTTAAAAGGCCGCCTTGTTCAAAGCCGACGTAGCCCGGTGGTGCGCCGATGAGGCGCGATACGGCGTGGCGTTCCATGTATTCGGACATGTCGAAGCGTTGCAGCGGTACGCCCATCGAGTAGGCAAGCTGTTTGGCGACTTCGGTTTTACCGACGCCGGTCGGACCGGAGAAGAGGAAGCTGCCTATCGGTTTGTCGGGCAGGGCAAGGCCGGAACGCGACATTTTGACGGCGGCAACCAGCGCGTCGATGGCGTTTTCCTGACCGTAAACCATGTTTTTCAAATCGCGGCCGAGGAATTGCAGGACTTGTTTGTCGTCGTGCGACACGGTTTTTTCGGGAATCCGCGCGATTTTGGCAATGACGATTTCGATTTGCGCTTTGCCAATGACTTTTTTCTGTTTGGATTTGGGCAGAATCCGTTGTGCCGCTCCTGCTTCGTCCATCACGTCGATGGCTTTGTCGGGCAGGAAGCGTTCGTTGATGTAGCGTGCGGAAAGTTCGGCTGCGGCTTCAAGTGCGCCTTGCGTATAGCGGACTTGGTGGAAGGCTTCAAACATCGGCTTCAAGCCGCGCAGGATTTGTACGGTTTCGGAAACAGTAGGTTCGACCACGTCGATTTTTTGGAAACGGCGGCTTAAGGCGTGGTCTTTGTCGAAAATGGTACGATATTCGTCGTAAGTGGTTGCGCCGATACAGCGCAATGAACCTTTCGCCAATGCGGGTTTGAGCAGGTTGGATGCGTCCATCGTGCCACCGCTGGTGCTGCCTGCGCCGATGATGGTGTGGATTTCGTCGATAAACAAAATGGCGTGCGGGATTTTTTCGAGCTGTTTCAATATGGATTTGATCCGCGCTTCAAAGTCGCCGCGGTATTTCGTGCCCGCCAAAAGCGAACCCATATCCAGCGCATAAACTTCCGCCTCTTTGAGCGCGTCGGGAATGTCGCCGTTGACGATTTGATGCGCCAAGCCTTCCGCCAGCGCGGTTTTGCCCACGCCTGCTTCGCCGACCAAAAGCGGATTGTTTTTGCGGCGGCGGCACAGAATTTGCACCAGCCGTTCCATTTCGTGCTTTCTGCCGATTAAGGGGTCGATGCGGCCGGCTTTGACTTCGGCGTTGAGGTTGACGGTGTACTCCGATAAGGGATTTTTGCTCGGTTTGGTGCGGTTGTCATTATCGTCGTCTATGCCGTCTGAAGAATAGTTGCCATCGTCTTCATCTTTATCGGGAGAACCGTGGGCAATACAGCGCAAAACTTCAAAACGCGTAACCGATTGCAGCTTGAGGAAATAGACGGCGTGGCTGTCAGTTTCGCTCATCAGCGCGACCAAAACGTCCAAAGGCTCGACTAAGCCTTTGCCTGCCGATTGGGTATGCACCATCGCCCGTTGGATGACGCGTTGGAAGCCGAGCGTGGGCTGGGTTTCGACCGTGTCTAAAAGGTGGTCGGGAATCAGGGGGGTGTTTTCGGCAACGCTGGCGGCGAGTTGTTCGGACACCACTTTTAAATCCGCGCCGCAGAGCTTGAGGACGTTGGGGACGGAGGCATCTTCTTCGATGAGTACCAAAAGCAGATGCTCGAGGCTGATAAATTCATAATGGGCGTTACGCGCCTCGCGATAAAGCTGCTGCAAAATCTGTTCCAATTCAGGGGCAAGCATATTAAATCTCCTCGACAATACATTGCAGCGGATGCCCTTCGGCTTTTGCCCGCTGCATGACTTGTTGCTGTTTGGTTTGGGCAATATCGCGCGTGTAAGTGCCGCACAGGCCTTTGCCTTCGTGATGAACCAAGAGCATTACCGCTACCGCCTGTTCTTGTCCGAGCATGAAGATTTCGGTCAGGATTTCAACGACAAATTCCATCGTGGTGTAATCGTCGTTCAATAGGAAAACGCCGTAACGTTTCGGCGGCAGGGTGTTAAGGTCGCTTAAAAGCGTATCAGATTGGCAGTGTGTCGTCATAAGTTGTTTTCTATCGGGAAGAAGCCGTTTTCAGACGGCATTTCTGTTGTATTTTCGGTCTTTCCGCTTATTTTCTCACTTTTTTGGAAACATAGCTTGACGTTTCGGCTTAACAAATGTAAAAAGACGGTTAAGCAGAAGCCGGCACTCGACCAAGTATATAAAGCTGGGGAGAAACGCTGAACGTTTAAGTTTGCTGTATGCCTTATTTTGCTGATTTTGTTAATTTTTAAGTATAGGAAGTTTCTAATGGCAACCGGTATCGTAAGGTCAACGCGTATCTTTCGACGTAACCACCGGCCCTAAAGGCAAACAAGCTGCTAACATTCAGGCTGCTTAATCCCGAGTGTACGGGAAACCGTATATGTGAAACGGCAGGACAGACGATGTCCTGCCGTTTTGTTTTGCCGTTTGCAGAAACAGGGGGAATGCCGTCTGAAAAGAACAGGTGTCTTTTTATCTGCTTTATCCTTAGCCTGTGTGAATCCTGTTGTGGATATGTTTGATAGTATGCTGAGGAATAAGGAAAAATCCTATATGATTAAAAAATGTGCAGATTGTTTGTCAGGGATTTTTGCGGAAATCTAAAAGAAATGATGTATCAACAAAGGGCCGAACCTCTGCAGGTTCGGCCCTTTGTTTTCAGACGGCATCCGGTTGGGGTTTCAGTTGCCGGCAACCGTCATGCTTCCTATCAGGATAGAACCGATTTGGTTGGACGAACGGCGTAAGGCATCATCGGACACGCCGACGATGTTGCGGTACATATCCTGAAGGCGGCCGGCAACGGTAATTTCATGGACGGGGTAGGCAATGATGCCGTTTTCCACCCAAAAACCTGCCGCACCGCGCGAGTAGTCGCCGGTAATGGCGTTTACGCCTTGCCCCATGAGCTCGGTTACCAACAATCCCGTGCCCATTTCTTTCAGTAGGTCTGATTGCGTTTCGTGCGTATGGTTCAAATAAAGGTTGTGCGCGCCGCCGGCGTTGCCCGTGGTCTGCATACCGAGTTTTCTCGCGCTGTAACTGCTGAGGAAAGTCGATCAGGAAGCTGCTTTGGCGGTAGAGCGAGCCGCCGGACAGTGCGCCGACGAGGTGTCCGATCAGACCTCCCGAAACGGTCGCATCGAATAGGACGGGGTAGCTTCCGGTCGGAATACTGCGGCTGTTCAAACGACGTAAGGTACGTTCGGCGGCGGTTTGACCGATTTGCGCCGGGCTGTCCATGTCTTGATGGCGGCAGGAGGAATCGTACCAGTAGTCGCGTTGCATGCCGTTTTCGTCGGCGGCAACGACGCTGCATGAAATGCTGTGGCGCGTGCCTTGCTGGTGTGCGGCAAAACCGTGGGTGTTGCCGTAAACGTATTGGTAATGTCCGGTTTGTACCGCCGCCCCTTCGGAGTTTTCGATGCGCTCATCCTCGTTCAGGGCGGCTTGTTCGCATTGTTTTGCCAACTCGACGGCGGCTTCCGTGCTTAAATCCCATTCGTGGTAACGGTCGAGGTCGCCGACGTGTTGCGCCATAAGCGAAGCGTCTGCCAAACCTGCGCAATCGTCTTCGGCAGTGTAGCGGGCGATGTCGATGGCGGCTTTGACGGTGTCTTGCAGGGCTTTTTCGGAGAAGTCGGCAGTGCTGGCGCGGCCTTTGCGTTTGCCGACGTAAACGGTAATGTCCAGCGACTTGTCCTGCTGGAACTCGATTTGTTCGATTTCGCCCAGCCGCACGCTGACGCTTTGTCCCAATGATTCGCTGAAATCGGCTTCGGCGGCGGTTGCGCCCGTCGCTTTTGCCAAGTCGAGCGTGCGGCGGCAGAGGTCGAGCAGTTCGGAAGCGGTGTGGTTGAACAGCATAGAAATCTTTCTTGGTGGAGCGTTGCGGCATTTTAACCGTTTCGGCCGACAGGGGCAAAAGTAGCGGTTAAAAGGCATATGGGGAAAAATGCCGTCTGAACGCGGAATCATTCTGTTAAAATGCGCCTATCGGATAAAATTTGAGAACCAAGATGTTTGAACAAGAAGATGAATGGGTCAGCAAAACCCAAATGAAAAAGCAGATGAACGATTTGCAGGATTTGGGTATGGCGTTGACCAAGCTCTCAAACGATACGCTGAAAAAAATCGGTTTGGATGCGGATTTGTACGAGGCGGTAACCGCCTATAAAAAAATCACATCCAACGGCGCGCTCAAACGCCAGGCACAATTTATCGGCAGGCTGATGCGCGATACCGATCCCGCGCCCATCGAGGCGTTTCTTGCCAAGCTGCGCGGCGACGATGCGGCGCACAATGCCTTTTTGCAACGTGTGGAACAGGTGCGCGTACGGCTGTTGGCAGACGACGGCGCGTTGACGCAGTTTATGTCGGACTTTCCGCATGCGGACGCGGGCAAGCTGAGGACGCTCATCCGCAATACCAAAAAAGAGCAGGAGCAAAACAAACCGCCGAAAAATTTCCGCGCCCTGTTTCAAGAGTTGAAAACCGTTATGGAAAGCCAAGGCGGAACAGGGGAAGCTTAGGCATGTTTTCAGACGGCATCCGCCGTCATTCCGATTGGAGGGATAAAATGTTGTTCCGTAAAACGACCGCCGCCGTTTTGGCGGTAGCCTTGATGCTGAACGGCTGTACGGCAATGATGTGGGGCATGAACGACCCGTTCAGCGAAACGACCGCCTATAAACATGTTGACAAAGACCAAATCCGCGCCTTCGGTGTGGTTGCCAAAGACAATGCCCAATTGGAAAAGGGCAGTCTGGTGATGATGGGCGGGAAATACTGGTTCGTCGTCAATCCTGAAGATTCGGCGAAGCTGACGGGCATTTTGAAGATTGGGTTAGACAAACCCTTCCAAATGGTTCAGCACAACCCGCGCTTTGCCCACCAAGCCCTGCCGGTCAAACTCGAATCGCCCGGCAGCCAGAATTTCAGTACCGAAGGCCTTTGCCTGCGCTACGATACCGACAGGCCTGCCGACATCGCCAAGCTGAAACAGCTTGAGTTTGAAGCGGTCAAACTCGACAAACAGACCATTTACACGCGCTGCGTATCCGCCAAAGGCAAATACTACGCCACACCGCAAAAACTGAACGCCGATTACCATTTTGAACGGAGTGTGCCTGTCGATATTTATTACACGGTTACTGAAAAACATACCGACAAATCCAAGCTGTTTGCAAATATCTTATATACGCCCCCCTTGTTGATACTGGATGCGGCGGGCGCGGTGCTGGCCTTGCCTATCGCGGCGTCGATTGCAGCCACGAATTCCTCAGACAAATGAACAGCAATGCCGTCTGAAAAGCTTTCAGACGGCATTTCAGCCTCATCATATCTTGAAAAAACTTCGTCATGTCAGCCAAAATCCAAACCCGATCCGTCAATACCGACGTTTTTAATCATTTGCTCACCGCCGGTGCCGATCCTTTAATCGCCCGGCTTTGTGCCTCGCGCGGTGTGCAAAGTCCGGCCGAGTTGGACGACAAGCTTGCTTCCCTCCTGCCGTATCAAACGTTGACAAACTGCGAAGCAGCCGCCGACCGTTTGGCGGATGCGGTTGAGCGTCAGGAAAAAATCCTGATTGTCGCCGACTACGATGCCGACGGCGCGACAGCATGTTCCGTCGGTATGAGCGGTTTGGCGGCGATGGGGGCGAAAGTGGATTTTCTCGTGCCCAACCGTTTCGAACACGGCTACGGCTTAACGCCCGAGCTGGCTGAAATCGCGGCAGAGCAAGGTGTGGATTTGTTGATTACGGTCGATAACGGTATCGCCAGCATCGCAGGCGTGGCGCGGGCGCAGGCTTTGGGTTTGGATGTGATTGTAACCGACCACCATCTGCCTGCCGAGACCGTGCCAGACTGCATCATCGTCAATCCGAACCAAAAAGGCTGCGGTTTCCAAAGCAAAAGCTTGGCGGGCGTGGGCGTGATTTTTTATGTGTTGATGGCTTTGCGTGCGGAATTGCGCCGCCGCAATTATTTTTCAGACGGCCTGAAAGAGCCGAATCTGGGCGACCTTTTGGATTTGGTCGCACTTGGTACCGTCGCCGACGTCGTCTCCCTCGATCACAACAACCGTATCCTCGTGTCGCAAGGTTTGAAACGGATGCGTTCGGGCAAAATGCGCCCCGGTATCCGCGCCTTGTTTGAAGTGGCGCGGCGGGATTGGCGCAAGGCTCAGCCGTTTGATATGGGCTTTGCGCTGGGGCCGCGCATCAATGCGGCCGGACGGCTGGACGATATGTCGGTCGGCATTGCCTGCCTGTTGGCGCGAGATGATGCCGAAGCGCAGGAACTGGCGGCTCAGTTAAACAATCTCAATATCGAGCGCCGCGAAATCGAGCAGTCTATGCTGCAAGACGCGCTGAATGCTTTTCCTGAAACCCTGCCTTCAGGTCAGACGACTTTGGTGGCGTATCGCGATGACTTTCATCAAGGCGTGGTCGGCATCGTTGCCAGCCGCCTCAAAGACCGTTTTTATCGACCGACCATCGTGTTTGCGCCTGCCGACAACGGCGAAGTACGCGGTTCGGGACGCTCCATTCCCAATCTGCACCTGCGCGATGCTTTGGACTTGGTGTCCAAACGCCATCCCGATTTGATTTTGAAATTCGGCGGACACGCGATGGCGGCGGGTTTGAGCATACTCGAACACAATATTCCCGCGTTTCAGACGGCCTTTGAAGAAGCCGTGCGCGAGATGGTGTGCGAAGACGATTTGTCGCAAACCTTCATCACCGACGGCAGCCTGCCTGCCCGCGACATCACGTTGGAACAGGCGCAAAACCTCGCCCGCCACGTTTGGGGACAAGGCTTCGCTCCGCCGAGTTTTACCGACGAATTTCATGTTGTCCGCCAGCAGCCTTTGGGCGCGGAAGGCAAACATAAAAAAGTCTGGCTGCAAAAAGACGGCTACGAATTTGAAGCCATGTTTTGGCGTTGCAGCGAAGACATTCCCGAATACATCCGCACGGTTCTCGAATTGCAGCTGTATATCGATTACTGGGAAGCCGAGTAAGCAGTTGATGCCGTCTGAAAAGGGCTTTCAGACGGCATCGGGTAAACAGAGGAAAAACAAATATGGAAAACCAAAGACCTGCTTTGGGTTTTTTGTTGGCACTTTTGGCTACGGCAACTTGGGGGACGCTGCCCATTGCCGCGCAGCAGGTACTGAAATTCATTGATGCGCCGACATTGGTGTGGATACGCTTTACCGTGGCGGCATCCGTGCTGCTGTTTTTTTTGGCTGCGGCGGGGAGGCTGCCGAAGCGCCGGAATTTTTCTTGGCGGACGTTTAGGCTGTTATTGCTCGGTGTGGCCGGCATTTCGGCAAACTTTGTGCTGATAGCCCAAGGCCTGCATTATATTTCGCCGACCACGACGCAGGTTTTGTGGCAGCTCTCGCCGTTTACCATGATTTTTGTCGGCGTGGTGGTGTTCAAAGACAGGATGACTGCCGCACAGAAAATCGGTTTGGTTTTGCTGTTAATCGGTTTATTTATGTTTTTCAACGATAAATTGGGAGAATTGTCGGGTTTGGGCGCGTATGCGCAAGGCGTGTTGCTGTGCGCGGCAGGCAGTACGGTTTGGGTATGCTACGGCGTGGCACAGAAGCTGTTGTCGGTACAATTCAGCTCGCAACAGATTTTGATGCTGATTTATGCGGTAAGTGCCGCCGTGCTCCTGCCTTTTGCCGAACCGGCGAACATAGGCAGTTTGAAGGGCGTGGCGGCATGGGCATTCTTTGCCTATTGCTGCATGAATACGTTGATCGGTTACGGTTCGTTCGGCGAGGCATTGAAACACTGGGAGGCTTCCAAAGTCAGTGTGGTTACGACCCTGATTCCTGTCTTTACCATGATGTTTTCCATACTCGGACACCATCTTATGCCTGATATTTTTTCCGCACCGGATATGAATGGTTTGGCTTATGCCGGTGCTTTCGTCGTGGTAGGGGGTGCGGTCATGGCGGCAGTCGGAGACAGGTTGTTTAAGTACCGGTAATGTATACGATAGTGTGCTTATCACGGAAAATGCCGTCTGAACGAGGTTTCAGACGGCATTTTATTTGAGGGAAAGATTAGCGCGGATGAACCATATCGGCAGGAACGACCAACTCATCAAACTCTTCGCCCGTCAACAAGCCCAATTCGATGGCGGTTTCGCGCAGCGATTTGTCGTTTTTATAAGCGGTTTTGGCGACTTTGGCGGCATTTTCGTAGCCGATTTTACGGTTTAACGCAGTAACCAGCATCAGGGAATGGTGCAGGAAATAGTCGATTTTTTCCGGCACGGGTTCGATGCCGACGGCGCAGTGTTCGTTGAAGCTGTTGCAC